>Ga0080064_1004016_pt1 | contig 19787 bp, 8 predicted proteins | sample Subgrocontami54m_FD_69260 | JGI IMG/M metagenome (GOLD analysis project Ga0080064, IMG submission 69260) | Subsurface groundwater microbial communities from S. Glens Falls, New York, USA - GMW46 contaminated, 5.4 m (SPADES assembly) (version 2) ...
TATTATTAACCCCCGGCCCCACCATCGTGCCGCCCGCCGTCCTTCAGGCGCTGGGCCGCCCGACGGACCACCACCGGACGAAGGAGTTCCAGCAAGTGCTCAAGGAGGTGGGGGAGGGGCTCAAGAAGGTCTTCGGCACCGCGCAGGAGGTCCTGATCCTCACCAGCTCCGGCACCGGCGCGATGGAGGCGGCCGCGGCCAACCTGCTCTCGGCCGGCGACGAGGCGGTCGTGATCCGGGGCGGGAAGTTCGGCGAGCGCTGGGGCGAGATCTGCGAGGCCTTCGGCGCGGCCTTCACGCCGGTGGACCCATGCTGGGGCAAACCGCTGGACCTGAAAGGGCTCGAGCAAACCCTGAAGCAGCACCCGAACGCGAAGGCGGTCTTCGCGACCCTCTGCGAAACCTCCACCGGCGTCGTCTTCGACATCCGCGGCATCCGCCGCGCGATCACGGCGGCCGGATCGCAGGCCCTGCTGGTGGTGGATGCGATCAGCGGGCTCGGGGCCGATTCCTTCGCGATGGATGAGATGGGAGTGGACGTCACCGTCAGCGGCTCGCAGAAAGGGTTCATGCTGCCGCCGGGCCTGGCCTTCATCGCTCTCTCGCCGCGCGCCTGGGAAGCGGTGTCGAAATCCAAATCTTCCCGCTATTATTTCAACCTGAGCCACGCCAGGAAGGCCTGGGCCGACACCGATACCCCCTGGACGCCGGCGATCTCCCTGATCATCGGTTTGAAGGAGAGCTTGAAGATCATGCTGGCCAAGGGAATCGAGCATTTCACCGCCGGGCACCGGGCCAACGCCGAGAAGCTGCGGGCCGACGCGCAGAAAATGGGCCTGGAGCTCTACGCCGACCCGGCCTGCGCCAGCAACGCGGTCACCATGATCAAGGTCCCGGCCGGCGTGGACGGCAAGGAGCTGTTGAAGCAGATCCGGGCCAAGCACAACATCGTGATCGCCGGCGGGCAGGGCAAGGAGCTCTCCGGCAAGGTGATCCGGATCGCCACGATGGGAGCCGTGGGCCCCGCGGAGATCCAGGCGGGCTTAAGCGCGGTGGAAGAGGTGCTCGCGGGGATGCAGGTAAAAAATGGCTGACATCCGGATCCTGGTGACCGACCCGCTGGCGGAGGAGGGGATCCGCCTCATGCAGCAGGCCAACGGCGTGAAGGTGGACGTCCGCCCAAAGATGCCGCAGGAGGAGCTGCTCAAGGTGATCGGCGATTACGACGGGCTGGTGGTCCGCTCCGGCACGCAGGTGACCAAAGAGGTGCTGGAGAAGGCCGTGCGGCTCAAGGTGGTCGGCCGGGCCGGCGCGGGGCTCGACAACGTGGACGTGGCGGCCGCCTCCAAACGGGGCATCGTGGTGATGAACGCCGCCGGCGGCAACACCGTCTCCACGGCCGAGCACACGATGGCGATGCTGATGGCCCTCTCCCGCAACATCCCGCAGGCCTGCGCTTCCCTCAAGGCGGGCAAGTGGGAGCGGAACTCCTTCATGGGGACCGAGCTGTACGGCAAATCGCTGGGGATCGTCGGCATGGGCAAGGTCGGCACCGAGGTGGCGAAGCGGGCGAAGGCCTTCGGCATGCGCCTCGTCGTTTACGATCCCTACCTGACCCCCGAGCGGACTCGGGAGCTCGACGCCGAGCCGGTGAGCTCCCTGGATGATCTCTACAAGAAGTGCGACTACATCACGGTCCACACGCCCCTTTCCGATGAGACGCGGGGCCTGATCGGCGCCAAACAGATCGCGATGATGAAGAAGGGGGTGCGGCTGATCAACTGCGCCCGCGGCGGCATCATTGATGAGAAGGCGCTGGTGGAGGCGGTGAAATCCGGGCACGTGGCCGGCGCCGCGGTGGACGTCTTCGAACAGGAGCCGCCGGTCTACCGGGAGCTGGTTGACCTGCCGAAGGTGATCGTGACGCCGCACCTGGGCGCCTCCACGGAAGAGGCCCAGTTCAACGTGGCCAAGGAGATCGCCATCAGCGTGCGGGACTTCCTGCTGGGCTTGGGGATCCGCAACGCGGTGAACATCCCCTCGGTGGACCCGCAGCTCTACAAGCTGATCGAGCCGTACCTCAAGCTCATCGAGAAGATCGGTGTCATGCAGGGCCAGCTGGTGGAAGGCCACGTCAAGCAGGTGCAGATCCGCTACGTCGGCGAACTGGTCCGGTTGCCCCTGGCGCCGCTGACCAACGCTTTCGTGAAGGGCTTGCTCACCCCCGCGATGCAGGAATCGGTGAACTACGTGAACGCCGCCATGATCGCCAAGGAGCGGGGTATCCAGGTGTCCGAGACCAAGGCGACTGAGGCCGAGGATTTCGCGAACCTCATCTCCACCGTCGTCGAGACCGACAAGATGAAGTACGAGATCCACGGCACCCTCTTTACCCGTTCCGATCCCCGCATCGTCCGGATGAACGAGTTCTACGTGGACGCCGTCCCCTCCGGGCCGATGCTGATCATTCGCAACCAGGACAAGCCGGGCATGATCGGCCAGATGGGGACCCTCCTCGGCTCGAAAGGGATCAACATCGGCTGGATGACGCTGGGCCGCAAGCAGCAAGGCAGCGACGCGCTGATGGTGTTCAACTTAGACCAGGCGGTGCCGCCGGAGCTGCTGGAAGAGATCCGCCGGGTGCCCAGCGTGCTCTACGCGAAGCTGATCAAACTTTGAACACCGTGATTGTGGGCGCCCAGTGGGGCGACGAGGGCAAGGGCAAGATCATTGACATGCTCACCGAGAAGGTGGACATCGTGGTCCGCTTCCAGGGCGGCAACAATGCCGGCCACACGGTGGTGGCCAACGGGCAGGAATTCATCATGCACCTCATCCCCTCCGGCATCCTGCACCGGGGCAAGTACTGCGTGATCGGCAACGGCGTCGTGGTGGATCCGGCCGGGCTGCTGCAGGAGATCGAAATGCTGCGCGGCCGGGGCGTCGAGGTGGATGAGAAAAACCTCGGCGTCAGCGACCAGGCGCATCTCATCTTCCCGTACCACCGGATGCTGGACAAGCTGAAGGAGCAAAAGGTGGGGGCCGGCAAGATCGGCACCACCGGACGCGGCATCGGCCCCTGCTACACGGACAAGGCGGCCCGCGTGGGGATACGGCTGGCGGACCTGCTGGACGACGAGGTCTTCCAGCGCAAGCTCGCGATCAACGTCGAGGAGAAGAACGTCCTCTTCTCCCGCGTCTACCAGGCCCCGGCGCTGAAGTTCGACGAGATCTACAACGAGTACCGCGCCTATGGCCGGCTGCTGGCCAAGCACGCGATCAACGGGCCAATCGTGCTGAACAAGGCGGTCTCCGCCGGCAAGTCGGTGCTGTTTGAGGGGGCGCAGGGCACCTGGCTGGACATCGACCACGGCACGTATCCGTACGTGACCTCGTCGAGCGCCACGGCCGGCGGCGCCTGCGTGGGGACCGGCGTGGGGCCCAGCCGCATTGACCAGGTGATCGGCGTGGTGAAGGCCTACACGACGCGCGTCGGCGAGGGCCCGTTTCCGACCGAGTTCCCGCCGGCGCTGATGGAGCAGATCCGCACGAAGGGCAAGGAGTTCGGCGCCACGACGGCCCGCCCGCGCCGCTGCGGGTGGTTCGATGCGGTGCTGGTGCGCCACTCGGTCATCCTGAACGGCATCAACGAGATCGCGGTGACCAAGCTGGACGTGCTGGACGATTCACCGCGCGTGAAGATCTGCACGGCGTACCGGCTCGGGAAAACGCTCTATGAAACGCCGCCGGCGAACATTGACCGGTGGGCGCAGATGGAGCCGGTCTACGAGGAGCACCCCGGCTGGCTCTCCGACACCAGCCAGGCCGGATCATTGGAGGAGCTGCCGGTAGCGGCGCGCCGCTACTTGAAGCGGCTCGAGGAACTTTTGGGGGTCAGGATTTCCATCGTATCCGTAGGATCAAAGAGGGAGCAAGCGTTCCATGTCTGAGACGTTCCAGTATTTTTCCTTCATGACGAGCAGCGCCTTCTCCGGCTGGGAGAAGGGGGCCCTTTGGTCGGTGCTGGGGGTGGCCTTCCTGGGCCTGCTCTATGCCGGCTTCCTGGTGGGCCAGGTGCTGCGGGAGAGCCGCGGCACGGACAAGATGATCGAGATCGCCAAGGCGATCGAATCCGGCGCCAACGCCTACCTGGTCCAGCAGTTCAAGGCGATCGCCTTCCTTATATTGCTGCTGACCGGCGCTCTCTACTTCACGGCGGGGCAACAGGTCATCGGCCTCGGCCGGGCCTGCGCCTTCCTGATGGGGGCCATCTTCTCAGCGACGGTGGGTTACGTCGGCATGAACCTGGCCGTGCAGGGCAACGTCCGCGTGGCGGCGGCGGCCCGCACCAGCTTCGGCCAGGCCTTGAAGATCGCCTACCGCACCGGAACGATCACCGGCATGCTGACCGACGGGCTGGGGCTGCTGGGCGGCACGATGATCTTCATGATTTACGGCGAGAAGGCGTATGAGGTGCTGCTCGGCTTCGGGTTCGGCGGCACGCTGCTGGCCCTCTTCATGCGGGTGGGGGGCGGCATTTACACGAAGGCGGCCGACGTCGGCGCCGACCTGGTGGGCAAGATCGAGAAGGGGATCCCCGAGGACGACCCCCGCAACGCGGCGACGATCGCCGACAACGTGGGGGACAACGTCGGCGACTGCGCCGGCATGGCGGCCGACATCTTCGAGTCGTACGAGGTGACGATCGTCTCGGCGATGATCCTCGGCTGGGCCTCGTTCGGGCACAAGGGGGTCATCTTCCCTCTGCTGGTCCGGGCGATCGGCGTCGTGGCCTCGATCATCGGCACCTACGCGGTCCGCACCTCCGACCAGGTGCGCGACGCCATGAAGGCGATCAACGTCGGCTTCTTGCTGTCGGCGGTCAGCTCCATCGTCGGCTTCACCGTGCTGGGCTTCTTCTACCTGCGCTTTCCCGTGGCGCCTGCCCTGAGTGGAGTCGAAGGGCCGTTCTGGATCAACCTGGGGCAAGCCGGCCTGGACATGCGGCCGGTCTGGACCACGATGGTCGGCATCTTCCTGGCCCTCACGGTGAACCGGCTGACCGAGCACTTCACCGAAACCCGCAAGGGGCCGGTGCAGGCGGTGGTCAAGTCCACCACCACCGGGCACGCCACCACCATCATCACGGGGATCGCGGTGGGTTACGAGTCCACCGTCTGGGCGATCCTGGCGATCGCGCTGGCGATCTTCGCCTCGGTGCTGATCTACGCCGGCACCAATCCGACCTACGTCGCGTACGGCGTGGCGATGTGCGGCATCGGCATGCTGACGCTGACCGGCAACAACATCTCGATGGACGTCTTCGGCCCGGTGGCGGACAACGCCAACGGCATCGGCGAGATGGCCAAGCTGGATAAGCCGGCCCGCCAGACGCTGGCCGACCTGGACGCCGTCGGCAACACCACGAAGGCGATCACCAAGGGGATCGCGATCGCCTCGGCGGTCGTGGCGGCGGTCTCTCTGTTCAACGCCTACATCACCGACATCGGCACCATCCTTAAACTATCGTACGAGCAGGTGGCGGCCACCCTGACGCTGGCGGAGCCGTACGTCTTCATCGGCCTGTTGATCGGCGGGGCCGTGCCGTTCCTGTTCAGCTCCCTCCTCATCCACGCGGTCGGCCGCGCGGCGGGGCTGATCGTTCAGGAGGTGCGGGCCCAGTTCCGAGATAAAGAGATTTGGGCGGGGACGAAGACGCCGGATTACGCGCGGGTGGTTTCCATCTGCACCGCCGCCGCGCAGAAGGAGCTGATCGGCCCGGCGCTGCTGGCCGTTGTCACCCCGATCGTGGTCGGCTACGCCTTCGGCACTGCGGGCCTGGCCGGGTTCCTGGGCGGGGCGATCCTCTCCGGCCAGCTGCTGGCGGTCTTCATGTCCAACGCCGGCGGTGCCTGGGACAACGCCAAGAAATGCATCGAGGACGGGCAGAACGGCGGCAAGGGATCCGAGGCGCACAAGGCCTCGATCACCGGCGACACGGTCGGCGATCCCTTGAAGGACACCGCCGGCCCGGCCCTCAACCCGATGATCAAAGTGATGAACATGGTGGCGATGCTGGCGGTGCCGCTGATCCTGGCCCACCAGGCCACTCCGCAGGTGCGCTGGGGCGTCGTGATCGTAGGCGTCCTGATCATCGCCGCCGCGCTGCGCTTCTCCAAGCGGGAGACCGCCAACGCGTAGTCGTCATTGCGAGTTTGAATTTGGTACCAGGTACCGGAACGGTACCTGGTACCGATGTTTGATTTTGGTTTTCGCCATTTTCTTCTTAACCGGCGCCACCAGCAATTTCACCTTTGGCCGGGGCCGAAAACAGGACCCCCCGCCGCCCGCGAAGCCCGCGGCGGCGCAACCGAAGCCGGTAGAGCCCGAACCCAAACCGGTACCCGATACCGAACCGGTAGTTGTCGCGGTACCAGGTACCGGAACGGTACCTGGTACCGATGTTCCGGTTTCCGAGATTCCCGGCACCGATGTTTCCCCCGAAACCGTACCAGGTACCGATCTTCAAAGTTTGGTACCTGGTACGGATGTTAGTACCGATCTTCAAAGTTCGGTACCTGGTACGGATGTTGTGCCCCTTCCCGAAACTCTCCTCCTCGACGATGCCCTTCCCGAAGGGGCCGCTCCCGACGGCGTTTGGATTTGGGACGACTCCCATTTTTCCGCCGGGGAACTTTCTCATGGCCATCCGCCGGGGGAAGGGGTCCAATCGCACGGCGCCACCCTGCCCAAGCCGCTCCCCGTCACCGCGAAGGAGATGATCACGCAGCAGGTCTGGTTAGACCCCGCTAACCCGCCCAAAGGGATCGCCCTTCAGTTCCGGCTCTCTTCCGGCGACGAGGTAGGCGTCTACTGGGAAGGGGAGGAAGAGGTCTTCAAACCGCAGGAAGGGCAAGAGCTTTGGTATTACGGTCCTCTGCCCGAGCTGGACCAATGGGCCAAGCTGGAGATCCTGGCGGAGGACATGGGGCTGGAGGAGGCCCAGGTGACCGGCATCCGTTTCGTCACCCACGGCGGCCGGGTCCTCTGGGACCGGACCGCCCTGACCGCCGCTCCCCCTATAGAGGAAGCGCGGGATATCCTTGAACCGCCGACGGGAGTCCGCCCCAACCTGGGCCAGAAAACAGAACCTTAACCGGTACGACGTACCTCGGTACGTCGTACCGGTTAATGGTGATTGAGTTTTTGCGTGGCGCTCTTGACAGCTTCCCTGGTACTCAGATACACTTTGTGCAAGTTCGCTTTTTAGCCGTAGCTCCCCGATAAAAATCATGGCAACCCGACAAAGGACCTGCTCTGTCCGGCTTTTAATGCCGTCACAGCGAAGCTTAAGAAAAGCTTCGCTTCCGCTTATCCTTTCTATGCTTCTTAATTCCGCTGTCCCCGCCTTCGCCCTCAAAGAGCAATCCATTGCCGAAAGATCCGGCCTCGAAGAATTAGGCGACACGCTCCAGAAATTCGCCAGCGCCGCCGGCTTGCTCCCGCAGGAGCCCGTTCCTTCCGCTCGTCCTGAGCTTGTCGAAGGACGAACGGTCTCCCTCGCCGCCGGCATGGAAGAGGGGCTGGCGATAGCCTATTTATTGGTGGTGAACGTAGATTCTGGCCTACGCAGAAATTTACGCACGGAGGTGAAAACTTGGTCGGATTCGAAAAAGTGGCCCATTGCAGGTTACTTCCGTGATCCGGAGATCGCCCAGGGTTGGGATGCCGCGCAGGCGAAGATTAAAGAGTACGCTTATGACGCCGTCCTCATCGTGACCGGCGAGGATGTGGACGCGGTCAAGCTGGAACAGTTTGTGACGAACGCGCACGAGTCAAGTCAGGATATAACGGGCCAAATCGTCCCGGTTGCGCTGGTCTCCTCCCGTGTCAATGATTTCTCCACGGCAAGCCAGATTCAATCTCTTCGCCAAAGCGGGAAGCTGGTCTTCGACGCTCAGGGCGACCTCGCGAAGAAAGACCCCTCGTTGGTTGGTTTGGCCCTCGACCGGCTAAACCGAGCCGTTGCGACCGAGAAGTCGCCCGCCGCCGGTGTGGAGGAGTTCATGCAGGCGGCCACAGCCCGCATCCTGGAGGCCCTCCGATCTACGGGTCCGGTGGCCTCCTTTAGCCAGCTTTTCCCTCGATTGATCGAGCAGTCGAACGAGAAGAATGTTCCGGGACAAGTGCCTCAAGCCCTGCTGAACGCGTTCCGTTCCCTGCAGACGGACCGGGAAAAGCGCCATCTGACCGGTTCCCTGGGGCAAGCGATGATCATAGACCTGCACGAGTTCCATGAGGATTTCGAACCAGATCCTTACCCGAGGGTTCTTCCTGGACGCAAAACGATTTGGACGGTAACGACCAGCCCTACCATTGACATTGACGCCAAGAGAAAGCTGGCGAACTGGTCCGACCGGAAGGGAGTGCTGGTGGATCCGGGCGGCGGAGGGATCAACGTGGCGATCGCCCTGGCCCGGCGCGGTGTGCGGGCCCGGCCGGTCTTCTTTCACGCCGGGGAAACCGGGAAACTGCTCGTTAAGCTGATCGAGAACCGCGGGGTGTTGGTTCAGAAGGAAGATGCCATAGAGCTTAAGGGGAATGAGCAGACCCGGGTGACGATTATCACTTCCTTGGATAAGGCGGGAAGTCTGGTGCCCAAAGGAACCCCCGTGGATGGAGAAACGGGTCAGCGGATGAAGGCCCAACTCCTGGATCCGCAGAAGGGGGTGAAGGCGGGAGACATTGTGGCGATCTCCGGCAGTTTGGCTCCGGGTCTACCGGATGATTTCTATGCCGATCTGGGAAGGCAATTAATTGCTCAGGGAGCCATTGTGGTGGTGGACACGAAAGGGGCTCCGGCCAAGGAGGTCCTCTTTTCGAAACTGCCCGCCGCCACGATCTATTCTCAGAACCAGCTGGAGTTCGGTGATCTGGTGGGGATAGATCCCAACGATCGAAAGGCCCTGATTGCCAAAGCCCGGGAGATCCTTGTCGCTCAACCGATCGAGCACGCCATCCGGGAGATTGTCATCACGATGGGGGCGGGTGGGGCTGTCTCGGTGACGCGCGAGAAGGTTTTAGAGATCGCGGCGCCGAAGGTGGAGGCGGTTTCGGAGGTGGGGGCCGGAGATACCAGCTTGGCGGAGCGGGTTTTCCGGGCCTGGCAAGGAAAAGAGCACGACGCCGGTTTTGTCTATGGGGTGGCCGCCGGCACCGCCTCGGTCCTGCACCCGGGGACTGGGGGAGGACTCCAGGCCGAGGTAGACTATTTTTCAGGGGAGTTGGGCCTGACAGAGGAGACCAGCGTTAGGACACCCCCGCCCGCCGCCGGCGCGGAGCAGACGGAAATTGTCGAGGAGTTAACAAGATGGGTGGGCCGGGTCAAGGAGTCTCCAAGAGTGGCGTTGTTTAGTCCGTTGAGCGTGGGAAAAAGCGCTCGTGAGCTCGAGATATTGGGCTTGCTTCTAGGCCTGCAGGAGAACAGAGAGGTCTTCTCCAAGCTATTCCAGCATCTGCGGCTGATCACGATGGATCCTGAGTTGACGCAATGGTTCCCCGAATCAGTCCTTCCCTCGATGAAGGATGCGCGGGAAGCGTTACAGGGGAAATCGGTGGAATACAACGTTGAAAAAGATGAGGAAGATCGTTTTCCTGGCGCCATGGCTGTCAATGGTCCGGTGCGGAGGAACTTTACTCCTACGCACCGATTAACGCTCATTTTGTTTGCTTTGGCTAATGAAGCGTGGGATGTCAGGCGAGGTGAGCTCTCGCCATGGGGGGAGGCCTCACGTCTGGCTGAAAAGATCATCCGCCTCGCCTCGAACGACGCAACCGCCGCCGGCGCGGAGGAGGGCGAGTTGGGGTTGTGGCGTAAGCAGAAGAAGTACGCGCCCAAGCTGTTTGGGTACAGGGTGAGGGAAGCGGATCGGCAGCATTACACGATCAACCTGATTGCCTCGGAGACGATCACTCCGGATTGGATCTTGGAGTTTATGGGGGATGTCTCCAGCAACAAATACGCTGAAGGTTATCCGGTCAGCGAAGAAAATCCGCTCGGTCGGTTTTATCCGGGCACGGAAGTGGTCGACGAGATGGAAAGGGATGTTCAGTCAGAGTGGTTGAAGGTCGCGGAGAGCATCTATCCCTCGGTCCGCAGCGAATATCAGGTTAATGTCCAGCCCCATTCCGGCAGCAGCGCCAATGCGGCGGCGTACTTGGCTCTTCTATTGCCCCGAGATTCCCTGTTGGGAATGGACCTCATCAGCGGAGGGCATTTAACCCACGGTTTCCGCCTGAGTTTCTCAGGGATCGTTTTCGACAGCAAGCAGTTTAAGGTCGACCCTAAGACAGGCAAGATTGATTATCAAGCTTTGCGTGAACAGGCCTTGAAGGAACGGCCCCATCTGATTGTGGCCGGAGGGACAGCGTATACGCATCCTCTGGACTGGGAAGAGCTGCGCAGCATCGCCGACGCGGTGACCGCAAAAAATAAGGAAGAAGGGAAGGATCTCCCTCCCGCCTTCCTGGTGGCGGATGTGGCCCATAACTGGGTCCAGATTTTAGTGGGCGACTATCCCAACCCGTTCGGAAAGGCCCACTTCATCACGCTGACCACGCACAAAAGCAGAGGGCCCCGAGGGGGGCTCTTCTACGCTTCCAAAGAAGTGGTCGAAAGCCTGAACCGCTACATGGGTATGGACCCCGCCAAAGACCAAGCCAGAATTGAATCCACCAGTCTCGCCAGGCGGGGCGACATGGCTGTCATCCCCGGCCTGCAAGGGGGACCCTTGGAAAATGTCATCATGGCGAAGGGGGCCCAGGCCATCTTTTTGCAGACGGAAGAGTTTCGCCAGTACGCCAAGCAGATTCGTCCCAATGCTAAAGCCCTGGCCGCTGCTCTGATGAAGGATCCCCGGGCGAAACTTATGGGCGATGGCACCGAGGTGCACTTCGTGCTCATGAACGTACGAGAGTACAGAATGATGGGGATTCAGGCGGAAAAAGAGCTGGGAAAGGTGGGGATCACGGCCAATCGAAACCATATTCCGGTCAACAAAGAGGACGAGGCGAAACTGGACCGAGAGTTTCGCCAGAATCTGATGAATCCTTCCGGTATTCGGATCGGCGTCCCGAGTATTACGGCCCGCGGGATGAAAGAGCCGGAAATGCCGGAGGTTGCCGAGTTGACTCTGGATGCGCTGGACAATGCCTCCCAGCGGCTTCAAGGTCTAAGGACACAGCAAGAATACGAGACAGTTCAGGAACGGATCCGTGTCCGCCGCCGTCGGCTGGCGGAGCGGTTCCCCGTGTACGAGGAATACCGGAAGGCCCTCCATGCCGTTCTGGACGCCCCCGCCGCCGGGGCGGAGGAGAGCGAGACATACCGGGGGATTTGGGGTCCGGCGGCGGAGGTGCTGGATCCGTCCAAGCCCTTCATTCCAGCTCGGCCCGGCGACCGGTTTCTGCTGGTGCCGGTCCGGCCCGTGTCAGGTGAGTGGAAGCCCCTGGACCGCGGCTCGATAAAGCTCATTCGCCTCGACGCGCCGGACCGGGTTTCCACCACGGTCCCCACTTATTTGACGTTCAACCGGGGTGTCGAAAGGGCGGAGGCGCTTCAGGGGAACCTCCTCAACCTGCCTGAGCGTGTCAGTGTGCGGAAGGAAGTTCCCTGGACGCCGGGTGAACCTGGCGGCGGGGCCCAGCTGGTGGGATTGCCCATCCTGGCTGTTCCCCAATCAGCCCAACAGGGCATCCGCTTTGAAATCGAACTGCCGCCGGTCGGTGACGGCGCGAATTCCACACGCTATCTCGTATTCCCGCTGGAACGGGAGGATCTCTGGCAGGCGGCGCGGGATCATCTCCATGAGCTGAGCGGGCGCATTCTCCGGGCGCTGGAGCATGGTCCCAAGGATTTGGGGAGGGCATACAGGATCGGTATCTCCGGTAGCCGGGATGCCGATCCCGTGATGGCGATCTCTTTGAATCAAGCCGGGCAGTCTTTGAGACGGAATCCCAACAATATCCTGCGGGTTTCCCCGCAGGATCCGGACCTGTTCCTGCTGCAGTCCGCCCGGCGGGAATCCCTGGTTTCCCTGCGACCGGAGATCATAAAACTTCAGGGGAAACTGGAGGAATTTTTCCCGGCCGATGCCGTCCTGAAAAACCTCCGGACGCTGGGCATCATCCACCCAGTCGATATCGGCCTCCAGTCTTTTGCCAATGGTGCTGCGAGGTGGAACCCGGCGATGACCATCATCACGGCCCGATCTGTCGCGCAGTTAAAATTGGCTTTGGAAGCGCTGGGGCTCAGCAAAGTGGATGCCCTCCTCATTCAGACGGAAGAAGGAAAGCCCTGGTCCTACACGGTCCAAGAGACGGACCTGAACGTCCCGGTTTTCTTGTTTGGGAGCCAAGCCGTCCGCTCTGCGAAGGGGGGTGAAACGGTTTTCCTGCAGGATCACCCCTGGGTCTCTTACGTCCGGTACCCGGTGAGTCCGGAGCGGATGGTCCAAATGTTCAACCGTTTGGACGAGCAAGTCGAGCGGGCGGTTCCCGCCGGAGTGGAGGAAGAGAAAGATTTCTCCTCCGCCCTCGAAATGATCCTGCAGCAGCAGCGGGCCGGCAATCTGGATTCTTTGATCTTCTGGTTGAACGATCGGTCGGTTTACCTGTCGGGGGACCTGCTGACGGAGGGAAATATCCGCGCGCATCTGCAGTCCGCCGTGAAGGAATCCCCCTTCACCACCGTTTTTGTGGTCAGCACGTACCTGGGCAAAACGATCTCCGTCCTCCCGGCCGGCTTGCCCCACCGCTATCCCATCCACACCTCCGTATCTCTGCGTCCTGGAGACTGGCTGGTCCTGAAGAACGGCCATAACGTCCTGGGGCGGGTGGCCTCGGCGGCGGCCGATGGCAAGGTGAACGTGCTCAACAGCCAAAACCAGCCTGAGGAATGGGACCTGGAAGCGCTGGCGGGGCGCTACGACTACATTCCCGCCACGCCCCCGGTGGCCGCTGGGGCGGAGGGCAAGCCAAAGGCGCCGTCGCCCGCCGAAAGGGGCGGCCGGCAGCTTGTACGGCAATTCCAGGAAGCCGGAGAGCTCGGGCCGCTGCCTATGGCAGAGGCCATGGTCGTAGCGACGCTCTTGGGCCTGGAGGACCCCAAGCTAATCTTTCTCATCCCTAATAAGCCGGCCACTCGAGACCACCCGGCTCCTTACATCATGACCGGCCAGCTCCTCCGCGTCAGCGTTGAGAATTTGGCTTTGCTGGGGAAAACCCCCCAGGTTTCTCTGCGTCGCGGGGTGGATGCCGACCTGAGTGATCTCTACGTGAGGGCCCCTATCAGCGGTTTGGAATTCAAGGGGGTGATCATCCTGGACTTCGGCTTCAAGCCGCCGGCCGCCGGCGCGGAGCAGACCTTCGCGGTCACGGTGGAGAGCGTCATCCCGGAACTAGACGTGCCGGGAGGGATTTCCCTGCAGGAGGTTCGCCTTCGCGTGGACGATGCTGCTGCTCAAAGGATTCTCCGCTTGCGGGGGCTCTTTCCCGAGGATGGGGTTCTGAGGGCTCTGCGCTCTAAAGAGACTACCTCTTGGTTTGATTTGCATAAAGAAAAGAGCCGGCAGCCGTTCTTCGCTTGGACGGATGGGAAAACGGTGCTGATGCTCGAACCGGATGCGTTGGTTGATTATTACGGGACACGCGGCGTGGACGATCTGACAAGGATTCTCCGCAAAAGTCTGCCTCCCGAGCTGGCCCAACTTCCGATCGAGCTGGCGAGGAGCAAAAATCTCCGGATCAACATTGAATCTCCCCCCGAGATTTCGGAGGGGGCTTCTCTGCGGATTACTCTCCAGCCGTGGCAGGCCGCCGCCGTTAACGCGGAGGTAAAATCGTCCCAAACCGGTTTGGAGCAGGCCCAGGAAGGGGCCTCGATCGTGTGGCTGAGTTTCAATCCGGCCGCGGGGATTCCTCTGCGCAACGCGGGGCTGGAAGAGGTGTTTCAGGTGGCGGCGGACCCGGATGACGCCTTCCGCCAAGCTCGTTTGGGTTTTCCTCCTGAGCGCCTGATTGGGGCGATCCCTCCTGGGAGGGAGGAGTCCGATTACACCGCGCTCGTTCCGGAAATGCGCCTTTTTTCCGTGGTGGAGGGCCGCACGGGGAATTGGGAAGCCGCGGTTTATTCCGATGTCTCCGCGCGCTTGATTCCGCAGGGCCGGCGGGTTATTCCCGTCTACGACCGCTCCACACTGGCGGCCGGTTTGGAACAGATGGGGATTCCGGAACCGGTGATCCAGCAGGTGATGACCGGCCTCGGAGAGACGTACGACACCTTAAACCAAATGCAATGAGGGGGTTTTGGAGCGTGAGAACGGCTAAAAAATCTAGTGGGCGCGCTTCTCCCGCCGCTTGCGGACTCGCCAATCCGACCAGACCACAGCGAGGCCGATCAGGATCAGGATTCCTGCGGCCGCATATACCCCCCAAATCCCATCCACATCCATGCGAATTCTCCTTATTGGTCTACCCACAAGACCAGCAGAATCAAACCCAGATATATTATCAACCCGAACAACAGCATTGGCAAACGGAATACCTGTCCCAAGACGTTGCTAAACACCCAAACAGCCAAGACGGCGTTCCCAGCGCTCAAAAATGCTTTTCCGAGATTCTCTCGCTGTTTACGAGAGAGTCGCATGATCGGTTTGGGCTGCATAGTAATAATATACAAAGAATTATATTTAATTGCAAATATAATAACCTTAGGAGGAATCTAATGCGTGCACCGTTGTCCCGCTCCATCACCGCGGCTGTTCTCACCCTGACCTCCGTTGTTTCCTGGTCCGCTCCCGCCTGGGCCCTCCGGTCCGCCAACAAGACCGAGGCCAAGGCCGGCGCGGAGGATGTCCGGCTCGCTCTGGTGTCCGATGTTCCCACCAGCGCGGCGATCTCTCCGGCGCCCACCGTTCGTCCTTCGACAAGCTCAGGACGAACGGTGGGCGCCACCTCCCGTCCGGCCGCTGCCGGCGCGGAGGAAAAAACGGTGGTGGTGAGCCCCATCCCACTGCAGCCGAAAGAGAGCAAAGCTCTCTCGCAAAGGGCGGGACACGCTGTTAGCGTGGCGTTCAGCGAGGGGCGGGCATTTTCAGTTCCGAGCATCACGAAGGCGGCTGATCCGAAACAGATCGGGCAGTTCGTGGAGCAGTGGGCGGCGGCACGGGCCAAGCGGGAGTTGGAGCCGGTTCTGCCCGCCGAGAAGAAGCAGGCGGAGCAGGATCTCGCTGCCGCCGTTGCGCTGATCCGTGATGTGCTGGATGCTTTGGAGCCGGGAGGCGTCACGCCGGCGCTGCAGGGGGCCCGCTATGCGTTCATCCTGGAGTCCTCTTTGAAGAATTTGGAGGAAACCCAGTTTGTGGAGAAGGTGATGGGTTTCCGCCCGAAGGTGCACACCTACTATGGCTCGGCCGCTCCTTCGCTGTATGAGGAAGGCCAGTCCGGCACCGATTCCCACCACAGCGTCGTCGCTCTTGCCGGCACGTATCCCTATGACGTGGAGGGAAAACCGGCTTCCATTCCCAATACCCTCTACTTGAGCGTGGCCCATCTGAAGCGGATCGCGCAGCTCGTTAAAGAAAGACCGGCCGACGCGCAGAAGATCCGCCAGACGCTGGCGCTTTATCTTCGGCATTTGAAGGACCAGCTGATATTGGCAGGCGGACAGTACCCGAATCCATCCGGGCAGGGAGGGACTCTGACCTCTACCGTGCCACCCACCTTCAATGCTGATCTGCTTGATTTGGAGAAACAGGTTGCCGCTCTTTGGCAGCAGGACCTGGCCGCGCAGAGGAAGGCCTGGGCCGACAAGGATGCCAAGCGGGTGACCGAGACGTTCGTTAGTGTCAAGCTGAGCAACGTGTTTGGTCCCCTCTCCCAGATCCCGGAGGCGGTGTCCAAGGCGGCTGAGATGGTGCTGGAAGCCGCCAAGGGAGCGGAGATCAAAGATTTCATTGTTCAGCGGATCGGAGACTATCTGCTTTTCGACGTCTCTCACCAGAAACCGGCTAACAATTTGGAAATCAGGACGCTGATCGGGAACGCGGTCATCGAGGCTATCCGGCAAGGACAAGCGACCCTGGGTACCGGGGTAAGCGTGGTCACCTTTGACTGGAACGCCCTGGATTGGCACGAGGCCCATTGGCGCTACACCGAGCGCTCCTCGCAACCCACGCTGCGGCAGGTGATTGTGGGCGGTTCCCAGAAGGCGGCAGACGGAATTCTCTTCGATCTATACGCCAGCCCGAACATCACCACCCAGCAGGCCATCGAAGGGACGCACGGCACTTTCTTCTTCGTGGAAAACACGGACGATCCTTCCAAGCGGTTGGGCTTCACGTTGCCTGGCGGGGAGACCAATAAGGGATTATTTGAAATGCTGGCGGTGGCCAAGACCTCCAACCATGCCATCCGCGCCGTCTTCACCGGCAAGGGAGGCCGCGCTCCGGTGGATGAACCCGCGGCGGCCACCTTCTCGCTGGGAGGCCTGCAGCTGGCGGTTTATAACTCCCAGGCCGGTTGGGAGGCGATCGGCGGCATCACCGGTCCCGGGACCGCGCCGAGGATCATCGACGGCAGCGACCGCCGGCTTTCCTTAAAGCCGGTCACGTGGGAGCAAGCGGTCACGTTGAATTCCGCCAAGCTGGCCGGGGAGTTGGCCGGCTACGCCCCGTCCATTTGGTGGGGCTCGCAGATGTTCAACAATGGAGAGTTTGATCAGCTCACGGACCCCATTAAGGGGCCGGAGTTTTCTTCCACCCAGCTCAATGAGATCCGCGATGAGTTTGCCCGGGTTCTGCTGGGGCAGGGCGAGGCGCAGCCGTTCCTGAAGACCGAGGAGGCCGATGCCCGCGCGCTGGCCGCTTACCGGAGGTTCATGGCCCGTGAGAACAAGAGGGCAAAGGAGCTCGAGACCGGCACGCTGACCACCGGGGTTTTCAAGGCGGACATCGGTTCCTACCTGGGCCACACCGGCCCGCTGGATGTCTTCATGGCGACCACCCGCGCGGTGTTGGAGGAGGCCAAGCAGAGCGGCCTCATTGTGGACTACCTGGTCAAGCACACGGGTAAAAGCAGCGCGATTCAGGTCACCGAGTTCCGCGCCGGGGACGATATCGAGCTGCACGTTGTCCACCATCGGCCCATCGGCGATCCGGAGATTCACAAACTGGCTTGGCGCGCCTTTTGGGCGGCCGGCTGGGCCGCCGACGTCGTGCTCAAACGCAAGCCCTACGGCCTCATGCAGGACCTTCCCAACGCGAAAAACCTGGACGCATGGATGGAGGCGGCCATGACCCCCGCCACGCGGGACCTGATCCTGAAGAACCTGAGAACGCTCTCCCAGCGGGATCCGCGCGCCATTGACGCGGCCGAGCTGAAGAAAGTCGAGACGGAGTGGGATAGTGAATACACCGCTCAGCAGGCCGGCACCCGGCAGAAGAAGGTGATCTCCTCCAAGGCGATCGGCTTCACCGGCAACGTCAAGGGTTCCGGCATTGGATCGGCCGAGGGGTACATCACCCCGGGCGCATGGTCCATCCTGGCCTACGACAAGGCCTCACCAGGCGTCTTCAGCGTGCCTTTCATGTGGGCGGCGGAAGCGGCCCTGGCGGCGGGTGTCTACACCAACGCGCTGTTTGAATTGGAAAAGGTTCGTCCGGAGTACGACGCGAACGGCAAAGAGATCCCGCAAGAGCCGATCATCCTGGATTACGCTGATCTGGAAGACCGCCGGGAAATCCAGCGGATGCTGGGGGCGGTCAACGAGTTTCAGATCAAGGCGATCCGCACCAAAAAGGCCGATGGTATGATCCGGCTCGTGGCGGTCAACTCCACCGACCGGCTGTACCAAGTGACTGCCGGCGTCTATGCCGGGAAGGATGATCCCGTTTCGATTCTGGACGCGGAATTCGCTTCCTTCGTCTTCCAATGGATGCAGAGGGAGCTGTTCATCACCGAGGGGGACGAGAGGGGCTCCCACTGGGCCTTCGTCCTTCCGGTGCCGATGGACCGCTCTTCACCCGGCACCCACTCCATCCCGGTCGCGGTGGGGTTGAACTTCACCATTACGGAGAAGGGAACGGTGGAGGGGGTGGAGGATGTCTTTGACAGCCCTGCCTTCGAGCCGATCCGCTCCAAGGCCGCCTACTACAACTGGGCCTTTATCCGATCGGTAGGCAACTTGGCGCCGCGCGGCGACGCCGCTTCAGTCGAAGCGACCTACCCGCTGCATCTGAATCTGGCGAAAATCACCGCGCCCAACTCGCCGTACAGTCTGCCGCCGCCGGTCGCGGCCCAACCGGCCGCCGGCGTGGAGGAGACGACGGAGGGATCCGTTGCTACAGCCCCTCTGCCCGGGCGGCAAGCAGGGGTGGTTTCCCCTGTACGCATCATCGCGAAAAACATGAATCTCCTCGAAATACTCAGGCAGGGCACGCGGCTCTTTTCCGCTGGGGAAGGGATCCCGTACGAGGTGGATTCGGTCGAGACAAGCAAAGGCCAGGTTTGGATCTTGGCCCATACTGTGGATTTCCGGCCGGTGCCCGGTACAGATTCTTACCAGCGTAGATTCTCGTCCGATAACCTGATCGGTTACGAGTACCAGGATCCTGTTCCCGCCGGCGTGGAAGAGATCCACGTCCTCAGCGTAATGTTGGCGGGGCGGTGGTGGGCCAACCCCAACCTCAGGGGCAACATCCGGTATGAGGATTTGACCGGGGCTCTCTATCCCGCTGCCGCTGCGCTGACCGATCCGCGCCGGGAAATTTCAACGGATCAGGTGAGGACGTTTCTCGCCGGTCATGACAACCGCTATCTTTGGTTCGGGCCGAATCTGGGGAACCAGCCCCAGCCGGTCTATTTGGACGAATTTAAAGGGGATCCCGGCGCCGCTTTCACAGCGCTGCACCTGGAGCGCCTGAGGCAATTGGTGCAGGCCGCCCTGCTGCGGGAATACCTGGATACTCATGGGTTGACGGGGATTGTATCCAATAACGGAACGGAGATCGTCATTCACCCGAATGATCTGAGGGAGGGCAGCGCCGACGCGGCCCGGGAATTGCTCCAGCCCGAGACCCGTCGGAGGCTAGGTATCGAGCGGCTGCCAGTGACTTCATCGTCGGAAGATCCCTCGGTCTCTATTCAGGACCCGACCGGTGCTTTGCCTCGCGCGTTGCAGGCACCGGCCGCCGGCGCGGAGGAAGACAAAGATGATATTGAAGCAAGGGCGGAATTGGCCACGGCGGGGATGCTGCAGGCGGAGGCTCGCCGGACTGGCGATGTCGGATTGGGCCAAGCCGCCGAGTTGCAGCAGCGCGAAGCGGAGTCTTGGTTGGGCCGACAGCAGCCTTCAGGCCGCGCGCCTTTGCCGGATTCAGGACCGTTGCTTGTTCCAGCCGGCGCGGAGCAGGCGCAGTCTAAGTTTCTGGCTGATGTTTTCGAGCGGATATCCGCGCTCATGGAGAGATTCCAGAAATTCTCCGGCCTCTCCTTTGGTCCCGCGACCCCTTCCTCGACGGGCACCGTCGTGGATTTGAGCGCCAGCCCGGAGCAGGCAATCGCCGCCCTTTACCTGCCGAAGGGGACCGTGGTGCTGGTTCAGCAGGATGCGCTGGTCAAGGCGATGCAGTTGACCGGCCGCGGCCCGGAAGGTTTGGCGCTCATTTATGTTGAAAATGACGAGGATTTTTTCGTCAAGGTGGGCCAAGCCATCGAGTTCTTTGACGATG
>Ga0080064_1004017_pt1 | contig 19785 bp, 23 predicted proteins | sample Subgrocontami54m_FD_69260 | JGI IMG/M metagenome (GOLD analysis project Ga0080064, IMG submission 69260) | Subsurface groundwater microbial communities from S. Glens Falls, New York, USA - GMW46 contaminated, 5.4 m (SPADES assembly) (version 2) ...
TCTTCTGCAATAAATTTTGAAAGATTACCAGCCTTTCCCTTAATGGCACGTGATTTCCGAATCCCTTCCCAAATTTTGTCCCAGTCAACGTGACTTTGGTGAGGTTTAATGACTATTTCGTTAGGCGTGACCACAGAAATAGAAACAGCAGACATAGGAGTAACCCAATTTACTGCTTTACGAATTGCGTCAGGAATTGTTAATTGTCCTCGATCTCGAATAACTACGACGTTTTTCATATTTTCAGATTATCAGAAAATCAGAATTATGTCAACACACTCTATGATTCTCAGAAAGATGGGTTCAACTTGCTGTAGAGTTTGTGTCTAGTGAATAAGGTTTATTTTATATTCCAGACCGTGCGATTAACTAGATATATCAGTTTATTTGTACTATACTAGAACAGCATGTAACCGTAGGTGGACCTACCGGGAATTGAACCCGGACCTCTGCAATGCGAATGCAGTGTTGTACCGTTCAACCATAGGCCCTTCTAAAGGAGTCCTTATTATAACAAACGAGTAATTTGAGCGTTATGGAAGATACGATATAGGATTAACCAGCTGACCGTTCTTCATAATCTCAAAATGGACGTGAGGACCTGTGGTACGACCGGTCATCCCTACCCAACCGACAACGGTTCTTCCAGCAATCACATTATCGCCCATACTGACATTCACACCAGACATATGCGCGTAGTGAGTCCTGCCATCAGGACCATCAACATAGAGATTGGTTCCATACCCGCCATCCCAACCTCCGGCAGAAACGATTGACACTTTACCACTTTGTGCTGCCAGAATTGGTGTACCAAGAGGACTCGTGATATCCAGAGCCATATGATACCAAGCAGCGAACTGCGAGACAGGACCTTGGACTGGCCATGTAAAGCCTGACCCTGAGATGGTACTCGGTCCTGAAGCGATGTAGACCTGGCGACGTATCGTCGGACGCTCACTGGGCTTAATACCATCAGGAACGATGACGATCTGGCCCTCAACGAGGGCGAACGTCTCAGGATTGGCAAAATCATTGAATGGAAAATCGACGATTTTCTGCGCCTCAGTGTCATACTTCTTAGCAATTGAATATACTGTGTCACCTTTTGATACCTTATGAGACATACCGGTGACGGGAAGAATTTTTATTTCATCGCCAATGGCAAGTGTGTCAGAGGTAAGATCATTCGACCATTTTATCGTCTCAACAGAAATACTATACTTCTTGGCAATCGTTGTGATCGTGTCTCCCTTCTGCACTGTGTAGGTAACGATTTTATTTCGAGGCTTCACCGATTCTTTTGTCTGAAAGACATCGTCACTGACGCTTATTGACTGCGGTTCTACTTCTTGCTGGAGATCCTTAAGAGACTGCGCATTTGAGGAGAAAATAGGATACGTATCTGCTAAAAATGGCGCTACCAACACGCCAATCCCAAGTACCGCCATTGTCGTGAGGTGCAAAAACGGCCGATTGTATCGGCCACGCTTCATCAGGAAAAACTTTACCAGCTTATTCTTACTCTTCTCGAAAGAAACCGAGAAAGAGACAATCTTTTTTTTGCCATAGACAATAAAGAGGAAAAAGAAAAATCCTTTGAGTTCTCCTTGGATTTTTTCGATATTCTGCTTTGCAGAACGAAGTGGTTTGAGTGTTAAAAAACGCATAGAAAATAGCTTCCTGAGATGTTTGGGATTTGAAGGTTAAAGCGTAGCAGATTTTGACTGTTAAGTCAAAATCGCGCAGAGCTATGCTGAACAATACGCAGAACTACGCTGAAAATTCTGCGTTTTTCCGCGTTCGAGTTCCGCGTTAGCTCTTACCGAGCGATTCGAGAAACTCTTCATTCGACTCTGTTTGTGACAATTTCTCAACAAGAATAGCAGTACGCTCTTCAGGGCCAAGCATATCGATCATACGACGCATCGTCGCAACTCGTTTATAGGCTGGTTCTGAAAGCAGCAGCTCTTCCTGTCTGGTTCCCGATCGCTCGACGTTAATCGCCGGGAAGATACGTCGGTCTGCCAGCTTTCGATCAAGATGCAACTCCATATTCCCTGTTCCTTTAAACTCTTCATAGATAAGATCATCCATACGTGAGCCGGTATCGACCAGGGCTGTACCGATAATCGTTAATGATCCACCTTCTTGGCAACACCGTGCTGCACCGAAGAAACGTTTGGCCGGCCATAACGCTGCCGGATCAAATCCTCCTGAGAGTGTTCTTCCTGATGGGGCGACTGAAAGATTGTATGCTCGTGCCAGTCTGGTAATCGAGTCAAGCAAAATGATGACGTCAATACCCATCTCGACCAAGCGCTTTGCCCGCTCAAGACTGATCTCAGCAACTCGTGTCTGATTCTCCGGCGGTTCATCAAAGTTAGAAGCGATAACTTCTCCTTTTACCGACATCATCAAATCAGTTACTTCTTCAGGACGCTCCCCGATAAGCGCTGCCATCAGATGCGCTTTTGGGAAATTCGCCGAGATACCGGCTGCAATCTCTTTGAGAATCGTGGTTTTTCCGGCTTTTGGTGGTGAGACGACCATTCCCCTTTGACCAAATCCTATTGGTGAGACAAGATCAATAATTCTGGTTGAGAGTGGTTTCTTACCAGTAGCCAGAATGATCTGGGCTTTTGGATAGATCGGTGTCAGGTCATCAAAGTATGGTCTTTTTAGTGATGCTTCAGCTGAGATACCATTAACATTCTCTACTTTAAGAAGACCAAAGTAACGCTCTGTGTCTTTGGGTGGACGCGCGATACCTTCTACCTGATCACCGGGTCGAAGACTAAATCGACGAATTTGTGACTGAGAAATATAGATATCTCGAGGGCTTGGAATAAATTTCGGTCGGAGAAACCCATGACCTTCCGGCTGGACATCTAAGTACCCTTTTACCATCTCTGTTGGGCCATTCTGCATCTGAATTTGGGCTGCATACGATGGTGCTTCACGTGGGGCTTCTGTCCCATTTACATTTTGGGGTTGTGGCTTTTCCATAGGTGCTTCGGAAGGTGTTGTTGCTTGCATAGGCTGTGACGCTTGATCTGGCATGGATTGAGCGTCAGCTAAAATGTGTGTCGTTGCAGCTTTTGCCATAGTACTTTCTTCCTGTTTTACCTCAGAAGAAACTGCCGGCTCTTTCGAACCTGCAATATCTGCAGCACTCATAATAGTGGTTTCCGTGTCTGCTTTCTTCACTGGAGCATCAGTAGTTTTTTTTGTTGAGCGTGTAGTTTTTCGAACTGCCATATGTACTTGTTAACTCTTCACTATGAACACAACTTCGTGTGTACTGGTAGTGAATTAGTAATGCAAAATATTATTGGTTAGATCACTTGGGAAAGATTTCTGAAAGAAGGGTCAAAACGTCAAATCCAATTTTTTCTATTACACCACACGAGCTGTAGTTTGTCAAGTCCGAATGTGAGTCGAACTCCTTCTCTCCTTCCACTCTTTCAGGTTAAAAATAATATACTCAGCAGATAACCCATATATATTACACTAACTATCTCTATGTTTCTATTTTATATATATCGACATATTTAGAGGTATTATAAGGAGCTACTTGGACGAACTTGACATGTCCTATAATAATGGTATAATTCCACTACTAATAATATGCTAAAATCATTTACAAATCACGCAGTTACTATGGCAAAACTTGCTGTCTATCCTCCCCTTTTTATTCTCTCAATGCTGTTTATGGCTGTAGCTTTACGACGAAAAAATTAAGCAAAAACTGTCTGAGCTTACGGGCAAGGACGGTGTTGGAGAATAGCGTTGGCGTAAAAACTGATCCCGGAGGTGCTAGGGAAAGGAAATTCGCTTGCAAGTTCTGACAGGACTAAGCCCACACCTGACAAAGCGCAAATCGAGCGTAGATATCCTCTTTCCCCTAAGTTCCTCTATTTACAATTACCTTTACATTCCAACTCTACTCCCCAACGGAAACCCCGCTGGGGGTTTTTGCGCGTACATTTGCTAAATACAATAGTACGCGATCCGCCAATAGCCGCGCTTTGAGCCGTGTACGAATAGTACCGAAAGGCGAAAAGCAAGACATGGTGGACATGCAACTCTTTCTCTATTTTGCTGAGAAAGGAGCCAGCAGCAAAAACCTTGTTATCTGTCTAGACTCGGCCTGAGGGCATCCTTCAGGTGTTTTTCTAGGCTGACGTATAGCACATTAACAAGGTATACAGGGAAATAACTAGCAACTAGATACTAGTTACTAGTAACTAGTGGTTAGTTCTAACAGTAATCTAGGCATAAAAGATGCCTAACAAGCCGCCCTGGAAAGCGGCGATTTTTCGTGCACATTAGACACATTCTGATAATGCACGATCCCGCCAGCGTGCGCCTCGAACCGTGTTCGAATAGAACCTGAAGGCGAGAGGCAAACGAGTGTGGGATAAGTGGCTTAGCCAGGTATCGGAACAGGCGGACTATCTTAAGCACCCATGTTGGGAATGCGTATAAATCCGAATAACAAAATACGAAATCCGAAACTCCACTTCGCTAAAGCTTCGTAGGAGCAGGCAATTTGCTTGCCCTTCCGAAGTCCGTTAGGACGAAGGAGGGTCTCGAGTTTCGATATTCGAGTTTCGAATTTATTGTAGGCTCAATATGTCAGATGGTCCGCGTACTCCGGTACTTGGTAACTCAGAAGGTCTGAGAGCTCGCCTACAGGCGGCAGCCAAGAACACGCCTATCGAAGCGTGCCCGGTCTGGAAAGGAACAGTTCATGTCGGACAGGATTTATCAGGCAATCCGATCGGTCACAGGTATGACAACAATCGTCACGTTTGCCCCGGAAGTGCTGCTCGTCATCCTGGATTTGATCGGCATCACGTCACGACACACATCGAAGATTGGATCGATTGCCTGGCTTGGTGGTATTTTCGTGGTACTCTACGTCACCCGAGGTACCCTCACTGATGAGCTGAATAGTCAATCAAGCGCAGCTTGGCGCAGAAAACTACCCAAGGAGTTCGAAGCAAACGCGGCGTTTGGCATCGTTATCGGCTTCATCTTTTCAGGAGCACTGCTACTCGCAGTAGGCATCCTGTAGCGAAAGGGGGGGAACGTGCAACCGCTCATCCGTGGACCTCCGATACCCATCGGAACCATAACCGACCGTTTTCTCGTTCGCACGAAAGGAACCACGTACCGATGCGCACGTCACGCAGAACAATCTTGGCCGGATCTGCTGCACTCGCACCAGCAATCGCACGCCTCGCATTGCCTGGATCGACTGCTGCGTTTCCGCACCGCCCGACCTGGCCGAAGCCCGTCGACATAACCGGCGCCTCGGATCCCGCGATGGTCAGCGGCGGTTACATGGTGTGGTCCTACCCGAGCATGGAGACGTTCCTGAACCTCGCTCGGTGCCGACCCGAAGTCGCATTCCCGATCTACGAGATGGGAATGGGTGGCGACATCTACCTGAACCACGCGGGCTGGGAGTTCAACGACCCCCAACACCCGTCGACGGTGACAGTCCCCCAGAACGTTCGCTACGTTCTCCATCTCGCTGACGGCACGACCATCGATGGCAAGGCCGCCGAACAGATGGACTTCGAGGGAGTCGTCTCTGCGAAACTCCGCTGGGGTTGGGTAATCCTGATCCCGCTGTTGCGGAACCGGAACGACGTGAGGAGCTGGGTCCGAAGCTTCCAAGAATTCGAAGACGTGTCCAGTTACTTCCACCCCCTCGTCGAGTACGCCCAGATTGACGGAACGCACGACTTCTCGGCCGCGCCGATCAACGTGGGAGGCATGCGGCTCTACGCGCCGGGACGCAGCTTCACGTTGACGCTTCCCGACAGGATTGCGTACCGCCTGCTGCGACACGATCTCATGACCGGACTCGAACTGCCCACCGCCGAGGGTATCATCGAGCCCGAAGACGCTCCGATCGTGGTCGACCACGTCTACGCCGGAGAGATTCGGAACTGGAACACGCCGAACCCGAACGTCGACCCGCCGCGCTAGCGTTCGCTGAGTAAAGAAAGGAAACCGCCGTGATCCGCGGACCATGAGAGGCTCACCCCTCTCCCGACAGTCACTCAATCGGAGGAAAAAGATGCGACTTCCACCACGGAGAGAAAAGTTCCCGCCACGGCAGCCGTTTCTACCGCCACCGCGATCGAAGTTTCCGCCCCGGTATGGACCGTTGGACCGACCGCCAGTCAAAAAGGAAAAGGAAGGAACGGAAAAGAAATGAACGTGAAGCTCGGAAACGGAAACAGAAAACCGTTGTCGAGACGGGAGGAGATTTTCTACGGCATCCTACTTGCGCTTCTGAGCGTCTCCCTCTTCTGGGTGATGCCCGCAGCTGCGCAGGACGCAACGACGAATCTGCCCACGGCACTTCCGCCGGCTGTGGTGCAGACAAGCCCTGAACGATTCGTCGTTCTTTACCCGTGTGAGGGCACCGCCGCCGAGGTCGCCTTCTTACGTGCAGTCGACCTGACAAGTATCCAGGATAAGGTGACGGCACACACCGAGTTCTGCGATACGACAACGCACACGATGAAGCTGCTGGTCAGCTGCGGCGACACGGTTGTCAACGCCACGGTGACGGATACGGCGAATGCCAACGCGTCGAGGGTACTCATCCCGCTCGATTGCGGAACGGTCTCAGACCAAAACGCCGATACCAATCTCACACCGAGTTGCGGACCGAATGATGCGCCTGGACTCAGCGCAGAATATTCGCTCAGCTTCTCCAAACTAACAGATACGGGCGTCCTTGTCGCGAAGACATGCCAATCGGACAACGTCGTCCCGCCCACCTTCCTGAGCATCGATACACCCACACTCATCAACACGATGCTCAGCTGGTGCTCAACACCAGACGGTGGTGACTGTGAACCGACGCATTTGGTGCCCAACCTGAACACAAACACCGTCGCGTATACGAACGACAGCGCCTGTAGCGAGAGCCTGAGAATCCCGATCCCCCTCGTCATGCAAGGACCGGAGGGCCAGATCGTGATCATCTCGAGCTCATTCAGCGGCAACGTCAACTACGTTAACGACGGCCAGTTCCTCTACCTCCAGATGTGCTCGGGAACTTTCACCTTCTCGATCGCGACCTGGTAACTCAACCGTGTCCGTACAGCGATAGCCGCATGGCTCATGTGGGACGTGAAAGAGACCCACACGACAGTTCGCTTCGACTGGAGATCGAAATGGAAACGCTCAAACCGCCGGAAGTCTGGGAATGCTTCGAGAATCGAAGCGATCGGAGGTTTTTCCCGATCAGATGGCGAGTCACGTCGATTCACCCGCTCACAGGAGAGATCGTCCTGGAACGAGTCGACGATGAAGACGCGCTGACAAAACAGACGACCACCGAGACCCTTAGACAACGATTCAAGCCGGCCACTTGGCGATCCAGCCCGTGGACGAAGCTCGGAGTCGCCCTCATGATCATCGCGGTAACCATCATCGGAACGCTTCTCATCGTGGCAGCGGATGGCGGATCATGAAACGACAACAGAATCCGAACCGACGAGTCGTCGTCAAAAAGACAGAGCCATGGGGCGAGCGCTCCATCGCGGTAAAAGAACCCGACGACACCGACAGATGGAGCGTACAACGCGGCCGATACAAACCTGCGATCCTCACCCCAGAGGAGCTAGATGAGAGATACCAGAATGCCGACTGGCGCTCTCACCCGCTCCGCAGACCGATTTTCACCTCTGTCTTCGTGGTGGCGATCGTTCTGATCGTCATCTTTGGATAGCCGTACCGCTGGGTACCGGCTCGCAAGTACGTTCAACGGAAGGAACGGAAACAGAATGCAGATTGATCTACCGCGCGAAGAAAACGTGACGAACATCTGCTTCGATGGAAACAACACGACCATCACCGGCCTCGAGTTCGACTTCGGCAGCAACGTGCACCGGATCGGCCTCCACCCCACCTTTCAGGGGATCATCGTTCGGACTTCCGTAAAGTTGACCTACCCGGAAACCAAACGGAAGAGAACACTCTACCGTGGCGTCTATCGAATCGTGGAGATCTCCTTCGAGAAGAATCGCTTCCGCGTCAAGCTCGAACGGCTCCACGAACCCGACTGGACGACGACGTATTTCGCGCGGGACCTCGCCCGAGCGGCATTCGACCGCCAGATTGAGATCGTCGCTGCGCACGGCAAGCAGGACGCGTTCCTCGACGAGCAGATTCTCACGATCGCGGAAGAAATTGGGGGCGCGTCGTGAACAACCAACCACCAACACGACATCGACGACGCGGGCAGCACTGGAGCACCTGGTGGCTCTTGTGTATGATCGTCGTACTCATCGTCGTCATCATCCACCACATCTGGAACGAAATCGACGACGTGATCTACAACCCGTACGTCCTCACCGGAATCGTACTGGGTATCCTCGGGCTCATCTGGCTGTTCAGACGACCGTGGCACGGAAGCCAGTCGTTCGAGAAACCCCTCCCGCGGGTCGGACGGAAGTACCGAGGCATCGATGACCCAACCAGAAGAGTCAAGATCACGGGTATCAATACCGAGACAAGGCTCGTCTGGTACAGTCTCGATGGCGTCGAACAACGAGGCATGAACGCCAGAGACTTCTTCCACCACTACAGGGCGGACTCTTCGGAGTGGTTCACGATCGCTTTTGTCCTGGTGGGGACACTGGCAGTCGCACTCCTGGTGTCTACCGAGTTCGGCGGACCCGACTACCACAACGTCATCGACTGGCTCGGGCGCGCAGCCGATACGTTCCTCGACCAGCTCTCTGGCCTTCCCGGCATCCGGCAGATGAGGTGAACCATGCCAAGGCCTGAGACCGACGGACTCAACGAAGATGGTCTCAACACCCCGAAGGGATCCGCAATCGTCGAGACCCTACTCGTCCTCCTCATTCTCGGAATTGTTGCCTTGGGCTGGCGACCTTCCAGTGAGGACCTCTACCAACTGCTCGAGAGATTCGGGAGTATCTGCGAAGGAATTGTCCGATTCCTCCTGAGCGGTGATCCCGAGTCCTGACACGCTCTCTGGCCAGCGCGGTGTGGGTTCCGAGCTACACGCAAGGACCATTAGGGCTGATCGCCGCCCACATCGCCCGATCGTTTTCGGCAATTTGCGGAGTTTCGGACGGCCCGAGACTCATCATGAAGGAGACTGATCATGCGATCGCCACCTTTCCGCCAGAAAGGATTCAGCGAATTCCGCACGAACTACGGCGCCTACATCATGAGCTTCGGTTTGGTGCTGGCACTCGTGACGATTCTCTACCCTTGGAGGACAGGCAACGATGGTATCCCCATCGCTGGCTTTGACCTCCTGAACTGCGTTCGTGTCCTCACGCTCGCCTGCCTCATCGTCGCGGTGATCGATGCAGTGATCGAGCTGAATGCAGAGATAAAGAGCGGCAGCAAGGTCATGATCCGATTCTGGAGAGTCACGCTCGGCCTCGAGCTTGTCTTCGGCTGGCTGACGCTGACCCAACTGCTCTCATAACGCACTCGGCTTCAGCGGCTAGTTCGCGGAGTACTCGGACTTCCCGAGGCTCATATCCAACCGTTTTACAGGAGGAACATCCCATGTCTGGGGTTTTCACGACACAGCGAAGTCTCGGCAGCGACGAAAACTTCGTCTTCGAAAAAGGAACGTTGGCAGACGGAAGGATTGCAGTTCGCATCTCCCTCACCAAAGGAGGAGGTCCGTTCTTTCTAGTCGCCGGCACTCACTTCGTACTAAAACGCCTGGAGAACCACGAATGGCACAGACGCCTCGTCGAAAAGGCGCCCGACGTTGCCCTTCTCGCTGACGATACGCACTTTCGCTTCGACGATTTCGGCATGTCCATCCGCGGAGCAATCATCGGAGCATCTACCGCAGACGATCGCGAGATCTGGCTCGATCCCGCCATCCCGCTCAGTCTTGCAGCCGAAGGCCTCATTTACGGAGGACTCCTGATCATCAGGGATGAAGGGGCTTCTTCGGCCTGAACCTTTGGCTTCAGCGTCAATCTACTCCCTGCCCTGCCTTGTCCATCCATAGCCTCGGCGAAGGAGGACTTGGGCAAGTGCTTTGCAGGTGGATACTGCAGAGTGAAAGACGTGCGTTGAATTCGCACTCAGGGAGCCCTTCGCTTCGTGCCATTGGCGTGGGGGAATTGACTACCCACAGCGAAGCGATGTAGGCCAAGGAGGCCAATCGTGAAAACTGTAACGAGGAGTTGGAAACGTTTGCTCGCGTGGGGAGCCTGTACCAGCTGGTTCCTCCTGCTTCTCACCCTCGCCATCGCGGTAGATTCGTGGTGGATCTGGTCACTCGTCGTCCTCGCGGGATACATACCTATCAGTATCCTGATAAAGGGTACCTGGTACGAAACAATCCGCGAGTGGCGAAAAATGTTCACCAACCGCAGCTCACGAAATCATCAGCTCAAGAAAATAGAGTTGATGAAACGAGCAACAGAACTTGCGATCTTCTTCACCGCAGCTTTCGCCTTTGTCATCGCTACGGGAAGCATCATCGAGGACATCAAGGCCAGCGATGATTCGATCGAAATCGTTTTCCTGACGGCATTTGTGGCGTTTGGAACCGGCTCGATGATCATCATGGTTCTGATGCGAGCATTCGGCCAGAAATGGGCCAACCTCGCAGGCCTTGCCGCCGTGGTCATCATCCCGATCGCCGTCGCGATCTCCAAGCTCACCTAGTATTACGCACGGCTTCAGCGACCCGCTTTCAATCAGGTGCAGACTTGTACCTGACTCTCTTCCCGCTTGGGCGGTACCACTCTTATCGGTTGGACACCGAAAGAGACCGACAGGTTCGAATCCTGTGAAGAGAGTCGTCTGAGACCCGCAAAGTCTTAGACAGAAAATCGCCCCGCATGGCGTTTTCATAGTCCTGAGGAGGACCAACGCTCATGCGTACGCACAAGGACATCGACTGGAAAGAAGTCAAATACACCATCCGGTGTGACTGGAAGGAGTACCTTCGCCTCGGAACCATTCCGATCGGCTTCGTGCTCCTCTTCGGGATCACGTTCTTGCTCGGAGTCACCTTCTTCAACGAGGTTGACGATCCGACACCACAGGACGTTGCACACTGGATCGCAGATCTGATCGGAGGCGATCGATGACTCGGCTCTCAAACCGAACGCTCATCATCACCATCGTGACGATCTCTGGCGCCTGCGCTGCTTTCGACGGCTGGTATCTCACCTGCCTCCTGCGCTACCTGCGCTAGCTCTGCCCTCTCGCCCCACCCCGACCTCATTCTGCTTTGCAGACGAATTCTGCCTTGCAGAACTGTTAGTCCAACTCGAACGACGACTCGTTCACGACCGAAGCCACTCGGCTTCTTCTCTCACCAAAAAGGAGGTGAAAAGAAGGGGTCAGGGTAGGCCAAGGCCGTTGAGCGGAAGAAACGTCCTCATGGATGTGGTTGTCGACAATGCTGTCGACTCTCGTCTCGCCTTCTGGCGGACCCCACGTCCTTGAGAGACTCTTCCCTCACCCTGTATACCCCTTCTTAGACGCTACAATACGTTTTGCAGCGTGTAAGAAGGCAGACCCTCATCAGTATAATTCAGAAAACTCAGAACACTCAGACGGTCAGTCCGTCAGAAATATCAGAAAACCAGAAAAAATCAGAATACTATCTTCTGATAGTCGGACAAGCCGAATTACCGATTTTCTGACTCACCGAGTTTTCCGAGTCTTCTGAAACTACGTCTGCTCTGTGGCTTGTGCCACAGGAGTCTGGGGCTCATTCGGCTTCTGATCTTGCTTTGAGACAGGCCTGGTGTAGCGCTCTCGTGAGAGTGTCATAACCTTTTCTTTGTTCTGCGTGATGCTCTGTGGGAGAGGCAAGGTAAAGCAAAGAAAAGGTGGCTGAGTAATACTATCCACTGCGAGCTTAATAATTGCCTGGTAATTCCCGAGAGCTAGGAGATCTTCTTCTTTAAACCGCTCGCCAAACTCTTTGGCCATATATGACCCGTCGGCAGCGCCGAGGATAAATGACAGCATTGTGCCCGCATTGCCGAAAATAGCCGCCCGGACATCCTCAGGCACCTGGGCGATGTACTGATTCGCAAGAATCAGGTTCAAACGGTACTTTCGTGCCTCAGACAGGATCTTTATAAAGCTAGTCGTGGCGAAGTTCTGGAACTCGTCGACGTAGAGGTAAAAATCCCGCCTGTCCTCTTCTTTCTGATTCACCCGATTCATGGCCGCAAGCTGCAACTTCGTGATCGTCATAGCACCGAGTAAGGCTGAGTTATCTTCTCCGAACTTACCCTGCGAGAGATTCAGGAGGAGGATCTTCCCTTCATCCATAATTTTCTGTAAGTCAATTGTTGATTTCGGCGTACCAACGATGTTACGAACGAGCGTGGATGAGAGAAACTGTCCGACTTTATTAAGGATAGGCGCAATAGCCTCAGACTTGAGGCGTGGATGCATCTGCTCAAACTCCTGCGTCCAGAAGCTGGTTAAGACAGGATCGTTCAACTTCTCCACAGCTTTGGCGCGGAAAGCATCATTGGTCAGAATCTGCGGCACCATGGCCAGCGTCGCATCAGGCAGATCGATGACACTTAAAATACAGTTACGAAGGATATACTCCAGTCTCGGCCCCCAGGTAAAGCCATAGATCTTATGGAAAATAGCCACGATACCTGAAACGACGAGCTCTTTTTGCAGAGGATTCTGCACTTCCAGTGGGTTGAGATGGAACGCATGGGCAGGATCTGAAGGATCCAGATACACAACGTCGTTCACTCGGTATGACGGAACGTAATTGAGAAGAATTTCACAGAGATCGCCATGCGGGTCGATGACGGCAAACCCACGCCTGTTACGCATATCGTTAATGGCCATATTCGCAATAAGGGTCGATTTTCCGGTACCTGTCTTTCCGATGACATAGACATGCTTACGCCTGTCTTTACCTTTAATCCCAAAAACCGTCGATTTATTCTTAAACTCGGTCTTGGCGAAGAAACAGATATCTGCTTTCTGTTCATCTGTGAGAGCTTCTGCGATCGGCAGGCTCTCCGGAGGATCTGAATGAATGGTCTTGTGCCAGGAGATATTGTGTATCTTATCGTTCTTTACTGATGCAAAATGATACAAAGTAGCTACTTCATGTACGTTTAAGATCTGCTTACTCGGCATAAAGCGTCGACTCCGCTTCAACATGGCCGTGATCAAGCGATCTTTCTGCCAGAGGTGGAGTCTCTTGAAAACGAGGCCGTTTCCCGATGGATTATTAAACGATGAATAGGAATTCGTTATCTCGTACAGAAGCTGTTTTGAGCGTGTGATTGTCGGGCTATTCACGGCTATTCTGATAGCTGTTTTAAAGCCATTTGTGGCTATCTTATCCCCGATCACCTTCTGGTAAGGATTCGTCGAACTTGCACCGGAGGCATCTGTCTCTTTATGCCGCATCATCCGCTCGCCTGATTTTTGCCAACCGTTACTCACCGGAACCAGAAGGTACTGAATGCTGACGAGATCGCCGATCTGGGCTTTTGACAGAACACCCAGAAGCGATGAGAGCGGATCGACGTCTTTAAAATCCGAGAATGAACGAATCGGATAGAGATAGCCGTAGAGCAGCTTTAACTGACAGGCCGCAAGCGTGTCTTTTTTCTCAAACACGCTCGGGAGATAGTCTTTTACCCGTGCGAGAAGCGCTTTCGGGTACTGTGAGGTAACCTGACTCTCGATAAAACTCTGATACTCTGCAGGCACGGAGATATAGAAATGGATCATCTGATCATGCACGGCTATCTCGAGGCTGACTGGGATTCCCCGTCGGATGTAGTAGATGATAAATTGCTTCTTCAGATTTACCAAGCTCGAGAGGACTTGGACCATCGATTCCGGAGTCTCTTCTCCGGTACGCGTGGTTTTGACTTCCAGAAGGATCCGGTCGGTAGGCTTTATGACATGGGGAGTCTTTTGAGTTTTGCTACTCATGATCCTATGATAGCAAATATCACAAAACTCTGCGGAAGTTTCGGTTCTCTGTTTTCAGGTCTCAGTTTTCAGACAAAAGTTAACCTGTTTTCGGTTTTTCAGTCAAATTTTTGCCACACCGAGAGAAGCCTATTGAGCTTCCTAGAAAGAATTTTATACTTCTCAATAAGCTCATCACACGATTCAAGGGGAATCCTCGTATACATACTAGCTACAATCTTTACCTCCCGAATATGCGTAATTACCTCATCTGATGAACCTAACGCCATTGAGAGAAATCGACAGAATTCTCTCGGTGATTTCTTTTTTCCAAATCCTTCAGCTATCTGAGGAGGAATCTTCTCCCCTGCTTCTGTTAGTTGATATTTTAACCGGCGATGTGCAGTAGGAAGTTGGTTGCCAAGAATATAGAGAGGTTTGAGGAGTTCTAAGCCGAGCTGATATACTTCAAGATCAGTAACATCTTTTATCATTCTAAGGCAAATATACTGGCAAACTGATGAACAGGCAAACCTCTATCCGACAACAGAAAACCGAGAACTGAGAACAGAAAAATAACTCTTTCCAAATTTGGCCATACCACTATACTATAGCAAATGTCAAAAAACTGCGCAGAACGAAGAGCTAAGCCGCATGTATTGTTCGCTTTAAACAACCTATAAAAAGGACTTTTAAGACTCATGATCACACTTGATAAATCCTATAATATATGATAGTATACTCAGTCTATTCTGCCCAGACTCACACCATGCGTTTCGGCAGGATGGCGAAAAACCATATGCGAAACGCTTTTTTTGTATTTAGCCTCAATTAACCACAGTACTCTCTTGTGTTTAGAGGAGAGTGTATACCAGATTCTGCTTTGCAGAACACTCTTCCCTAGCCATAAGACTCTCTGGTGAACTTGTGTTTAGGAGCCTATTTTCTCGTCTACAGCCCATTTGCGGGCTGTTCTACTTGTCCTCCGTAGTTTTAACGAAGGACGGACGGGAAGGAGGCCTATTGAATCTGTTTTGCAGATAAATTCTGCTTTGCAGAAGCACATTGAAATACAGGGGTTTTTTCCTCCGCAAGGAGGAATATCCTTAAAAGCTTATAAATTCTTATTATTAATAGGCTCAGGAGGTGCCGACTGGTACCTTCCAGGAGTCGGAGTTGAGGTGGGTAATTCGTGCGTGGCTTAGGTATACTGGGCAGAATACTTTATACCTATACCATACTACGGTTACCCACTTCTATTCCGGCTCTTGGGAAGACACACTGTGTGTCGCGTGGTGCGCAGAAATGCCAACCTCGTTTCCCGAGCCCGACACAATCACATGCGTGGTTCGTGCGTAGCATTGGAGTTCATACAAGGAGGAGGTCATGGATTACTTATCTCCTGAAAATGGAGCAATAATGATCGTGGTATTCTGGGGGGTACTTTCAGTCATCGCGTTGATAGCGAGTCGCAAGAATACCCTAAAACCACGGTCAGTACTTATCTACGGATTAGCGTCCTTTGCTAGTGGAACTAGTCTGGGAGTAGCCCTCACCCACATGTTCTGACCGTTCGCGGAGTGCTCGGATTTCCCGAGGCTCGTAGTTCGTCGTTCTAGAAGGAGGAAATCGATATCATGCGAGGCCAACAGATCGTCGCATCGCTACTGGTGCTCAGCATCGTAGTGTTTGTGGCTATCATTGCCGACAAAGACCGGCCCGCACCGGCCTCGCCATCGATCGTTGCCGCGCAACCGACAGCGCAGCAACCTACCGCGACTGCCACTTTGGCCCCAACGCCGAAGAAGGCAGCATCTACCACGAAGGCATCGACCGTGACGCAGACGTCTACCAACCCTGAGCTTTCAGGACCGACCACCTGGAGTGGTTTGTTCTGGATGATCGTAATCATCATGGGTCCGGTTGTCGTACTCTACGCCTACTACGCCATCTGGCGAGAGCGCCCGGCGTGGTGGATTCACTACAGGTACGGAGTCCGAAAGTAGCCGTTTGCCCGCTCGACAGATCAATCCGAAGGAGAACCGAGATGCTTCGCAATCGCAACATCGTCCCTTCGCGTATCAGCCTCGCGCTGGTCATCGCTGTCCTGCTGGGAATCCTGCCTGGCCTCGGCCACGCACGCGCCGCACAGGACGAAGGTCCACCGCCTCCCAAACCGACGATCATCGTTCAGGAATTCGAACACCTGGCGGTTTTCTTCGTCAAGTACCATAACGCGGCGGTCGAGCTGTCGTTCATTCATCCAATCTCGGATGAGCATTTCCGACCGAGCGCGCTTGCCGACGGCGACGAGTTGATCATTCAGGCACAATTCGACACGGCTTCGGTGGTGATCCAGATCACAAATACGGATCGCGAGGACGCATCCATCATGACACTCGGAATTCCCGAGGCCACCGCCGAGTCCGAGACGACACCTTGGGAGTTCGACCCAACCTGCACCACACCTGATGCGACTGACGACGACTCGCCCGACTATCACGTCAACGTCAAGGGCCTCCTTACACCTGACAACGTTTTCGTGATCGAACGCTGCAAGTCCGCGGGTGTGGTCCCAGACACTTCACTTCTGCTTGACCAGAAGGCCCTTCGAAAGGAGGTCCGCTCCTGGATGAGCTACAGCGACACGCTGACATCCGACGGTAACATCGTCAGCTACGAGGCTAAGAACGCTGAAGAGTGTCCGGACTTTCGGATCCCGCTCGGCCTCGAGCTCACCTTCAACGACGTACCGGTCGGACTCTTCAACGAGGCCTTCCAAGCCACGTTCAACTACACGTCAGGGAACGACTTCCTGACCCTGTCGGGTGCTTGCATTGCACGATTCTTTTTCACGGTCATTCCATGGGAGAATACCGAATGACCTCGGCACACTCGCGTTTCGCACTCCAAGAAGGTTATGCTAGCATGCCGTAACAGGCACGAGTAGCTCGACCTTCGACTCACACCACTCGCCGAGTGGGCTGTAGGCATGAACTCATGCGCTACACAAGAGTGCGACCTTAGCACTCTCAGGGTGGTCCATCTCCACCGCCCACTTTCGCTGCGCCAGCTGAAGCAACTGTGCTGAGGCACGACGGCAAAGCGAAGTTTCTCGTAACACAATCCATTTGAGGAGATCTACGCATGACAAACGACACCATGGGCAAAAGTGATCCAGGCCTCCACTGGCTTGCGACACACCCAGATCCGAACCGTGCTCGGCTCATCGAAGGACTTCGCGCCGGCGGAGCAACAATCGTCGATTTCTACCGAAATCTCGTCGGCACAGCCGAAGGCGTCGAGGAGAAATCTCTCGGAATAACCGTGCGCGTGCGCACTTCCGAAGGACTTTCCTTCTACCGCCCATCGAACTTCCTCGGCTTCGACGTCGCCAGCGACACAGCTCGCCTCGACATCGGTGTCGAACCATTCGCGACGCAGCGATCGGATAGTTAGCTACACAAATAAGCTTTTAGGATATATTGGCTTCACACGAAGTCTCGTTCTCTCTCGGTCATATTTGCGACTGAGAAATCATACTTAGAGGATGAGTACAGAGGCTGTGAAGCCACGAGCGGAAGCTATAAGAGTTTTCCGATGAGGAAGTGCGTTGTATGGCCACAAGCTATACTCCACTTTTCGTCCTGCCCCCAAGGCTGGACCCTCTTCCGGAAACTTTTCCGCTCAACCCCTGTATTCATTCTTTCTTCTTGCTACCTCGACTCCCTTCAGGTAACCTCATCCACATACTACAGGCTTGACTTTCAGATAGGTATCTGGTATAGTCAGGTCTCAATTGGATAGTGGTTTACCAGTCGATTTCCCTGCCCCAATAAGACAATAATGAAACACTTATTCTCACTTAGCCTTACAGCACTCACCTTGAGCCTCTTTGTGGCTCTCGCTTCAACTCAGGTTCTTGCCGCAGAGACGAATGGCTGTCAGCCAGTCTTCGGCGGAGGATCTTCTTGTGTCACCAATAAGAAATTTACCCTTGATAAGAAAGTACGAAACCTCTCAGGAGCCTATGTCGATAGCCTCGGTATCAATGATGATAAGCTCGGCCCGAACGCAGAAGTCGTTTTTCGTATCTTAGTCGTCAACACGACGAACAGTACCCTGAAGAACCTTACTCTGACAGATATCCTCCCTTCACAGCTCAGCTTTGTTTCCTCTGACAACGGTGGAAAGTTTGATGCACAAAGTCACAGTGTGACCATAAATATAGCCTCTATGGAGAAAACTGAACAAAAACTCATCACGATCAAAGCCAAAACACCGGCTACGGACAAGCTCGGAGACGCACCTTTGTGCCTGGTGAACCAAGCCTACGGAGCCGTAGGACGTGATAAAGCTGACGATAATAGTAAATTCTGTATTGCCAAGACTGGCTCGCAAGGCCCAGTCCAGCCTGCCTCGACGCAAGGCGGGCCTACACCTACCCAGCCAAGCTCGAATCAAGGCCAATCAAATACAAAAGGTGGCCAGCCAATAGCCTCAAATACAAAGCCCAGTACCACAAAGGGTGGTATGCCTCTTCCGACCTCTACCCCTCGTAGCCTTGGCGTAGTGGGGCCTACAACTGTACCTAACATGACCAAGGGTGGCCAACCTGTCTATCCGGCACCTCAATCAGAAGTAGCGCCAAATACCGGTCCTGAGGCTTTAGCCTTGGTAGGCCTTATCCCAACCGCGCTTGGAGGCCTCCTTCTCCGCCGAAAAGCTAAATAAGCTCAGCCCCTGCAATCTTGCTTACAGCAAAGTCCCTTTATAATCTACTATAGTCCGCTTGTGAGAAGCAGAAGTACTACATTTTGCCCTCTTGACAAATCCTATAATGTTTGGTATATTACACACCTGTATCTTATAGGATACAGCGATTAGATTACTATGATAAAGAAATCACTTATTGCCCTTCCCCTTATAGGACTTGCTATGCTTGCCTTTGCAAACACTGCGTTTGCTGCAGGTAGCCAGTACGATTGTCAAACCCCCTACTCACAACAGTGTGAACCGGTGGAACTCATGGTGAAGAAAACCGTGAAGAACCCAAGTACCGGTGTCTTCGTTGAAAACTTAACCAAAGACTCAAAAGAAGTCTATACTCCTAATAGTATCGTGCCGTTTAAAATTACGGTTACGAACTCTACCAATGCAAGTATCTCAGCCGTAACGGTGAAAGATACCCTTCCTGAACACACAACCTTTGCGTCAGGTATTGGTACCTTTGATACTGCAACAAATACCCTTACGTTTACGTTAAACGATCTCAAACCGAACGAAGTTCGTGAAACAAATATTCAGGTACGTGTCCTTGACACAACCCAGTTACCTGCTACCACAGATCCTATCTGTGTCACCAACCGTGCAACAGCTACCGGAAACGGTGTGACGAAAAATGCTGATTCACAGTTCTGTATCCAACAGCCTGGAACTGGAAGTACTGTTCCTGGTACCACAAAAGGTGGAAATCCTATGGAAACCAAGGGTGGAAAAAAGATCTTCCCAGAACCTGTTACGAATAAAACACCTTCAACTGGACCTGAGGCATTAGCACTCATTCCGTTAATCGGAAGTGGTATCTCAGGCTTTATGCTTCGCCGCAAGGCGAATAAGTAAGGGACTCTAACCCTTGCGGTTGGAGATAATAGTTGGACCCACACAACTCTCAATCTTCCTTAAATCCCCTTCATCCCCAATGCCCAACTATTTTCCCCAACCTTACAAGGTAGGGCTGTATCTGTGTTCTGTCTTGGTCATTTGCGATCAAGCTCATAACATCGGTAGAGTTTGTACATTAACAAGGTAATCAGGAAA
>Ga0080064_1004018_pt1 | contig 19778 bp, 18 predicted proteins | sample Subgrocontami54m_FD_69260 | JGI IMG/M metagenome (GOLD analysis project Ga0080064, IMG submission 69260) | Subsurface groundwater microbial communities from S. Glens Falls, New York, USA - GMW46 contaminated, 5.4 m (SPADES assembly) (version 2) ...
CCCCCCGGATGACCGACCCTCCCCCCCGCCTTGTCCACCACCAGCAGCCAATCGTCCTCATAAACGATCCGGATCGGGAGGGTTTCCGGAGAAAGCGGGCTGTCTTTGACGGACGAGATAGCGCCCTCGATCAAATCCCCTTCTTTGACTAACGTTCTTGGCTTCGCGGTCTCCCCGTTAAGGAGGATTTTTCCTTTCTGCAAAGCATTTTTGATCTCTTCTCTTGAAAATTGGCCTCCCAAAGCGCCGGTGAGATAGACGTCGATCCGTTTCGGAGTATAAACGGATGAAACCGTCTCTTGGATGTTCCGCATGGGTTAAACCGGCCGCTTTCTTCTTAAATAAACCATCCAGACCACGCCGCCAAAAAACAAAAATAGGCTGATCCATTGCGGGATGGTCAAGTGCGCAATAGGGATCTGGTCTCCCCGCCAAAATTCGATCACAAAACGGCTCGCGCTATAAGCCACAAGATACCGGGCAAAAATTTCTCCGTCCGCGTGAGGCTTTCGGATCCGGTAAAAAAGATAGGCCGATAAAACCAAAAGCAGCGCGGATTCATAAAGCTGGATCGGGATTAAACGCCCGGCCGTGACGCGCCCGTAGCAGCAGCCGTTAAAAAAACACCCGAGGCGGCCCACGGCATGGCCAAGTGCGAGGATCGGCGCCAAAAAGTCGGACCACTTAAAAAAAGGCAACCGCCTGACGCTTCCGTAAACCGCCCCTGCCAACGCGGCCGTGATAAACCCTCCGTACCAGACCAGCCCTCCTTCGCGAAGCGAAAACAGTCTCCAAAAATTTTCTTCATAATCGCTGAAATTCTGCGCGATAAAGAAAAGGCGGGAGCCGATCACCCCCGACACGAAAAGTACAAAAAGAAGGTCGGTCGCGGTGCCCGCGGAGACTTTAAGCGCGTTTGCCTGCCACTGGGCCGCAAAAAACGCAAGCATCATCGCGAGCGCGACAAAAAAACCGTAGGAATAGATCGTAAACGAACCTATCTGAAAGAGGACCGGATGCATTTAATTTTTTTCCGTTATTTTTTTTCGTTCCCAGAGACCGAGCGCGACAAGAAACACGCCCACACAAATGCTCGCATCCGCCAGATTGAATACGGGCCAGACCCTGAAGTCCAAGAAGTCCACCACATAGCCGTAACGCACGCGGTCAAAAAGATTGCCGACCGCGCCCGCGAGGATGAGCGACCACGCCGCTTCGCTTAAAAATTTTGAAGGGGCGTCGCTCGAGAAAACGCTCCGGAGAAGGCCGAGAAGCAGAAATACCACAAACAAGGCGGAGATCACGATCAGCATCGTTCCATAGCCCTTCAACATGCCAAAGGCCGCGCCGGTATTATTGACGCGCGTGATATGAAACAGGCCGGGGATCACCGCAAAACCGCCGCCTGCGGAATAATTTTCCAGGATAAGATTTTTGACAAGCCTGTCGAGGAAGAAAACGAAAACGATGATCGAGAGAGGGAGAAACTTCTTATTCATCGGACGCCGCAAGGCGTGGGGCTATTTTTTTGTTTTTTCTTGCTTTTGCTGGCACGGGACACAGAGTTCGGCGTACGGCACCGCCTTGAGGCGTACTTTGGATATCTTCTTGCCGCAAAGCTCGCAAAGGCCAAACGCATGATCGTCGAGCTTTTCGAGCGCCTCGTTGATCCGGTCCAGGATCTTTTGCTCGTTCGTGGCGAGGCCCAGGGAAAACTCCCGATCATAATTATCGGTCGCCATGTCCGCCATATGCAAACTGTAGCCCGAAAGGTCTCCGGTCGCATCGCGCTGCGAGGTCTTCAAGGCGTCTTTCGCGATATGCTCTATCCCTTTGGAGAGTTCCGCTTTCTTCTTGAGAAGCAGGTCCTTAAAAAATTTGAGGCTTTTCTTATCCATTTTTTCCCTTCACGAAATTTCTTTGAGAACTCTCACGCAGCGATCGCAAAGCGTGCCGTGGTCTTTGTCTTCGCCCACCGAGACCCGCCAATTCCAGCAGCGCTCGCATTTTTTGCCGCGTGCCTTGACGACCTTCACTTCCAGGCCCTCGTCGCCGGCGGCGCCCGTCGAAAGCCGGACTTCCGAAACCAACAAGAGCGCCGATAAATCCGCCTCAAAACTTTTCAAAAAATCGAGATCGTCCTTTTTAGAGAGAGCTAATTCTACCTCAGCTTCCAGCGAATTGCCAATTTCTTTTTTTTCGCGCTTTTCCTCGAGACGCTTCAGCACTTTTTCCCGGACCGTCAAAAAACGCTGCCATTTTTCCTCGAGCGCCGCGTCCCGATTCTTGGGAAGCGGCTTCGGCCAGGATTCCAGGTGGACGCTCTGCGCGAAACCAAGGCTTTCCCACACCTCTTCACAGGTAAAGGACAGCACGGGTGCCAGCATGCGGGTCAATGTCGTCAGAATTTCGCGCAAAACCGTCCGAGCGGATCTTCCCGACACGGATCTTTTTGAATCCGTATAAAGCCGGTCTTTCAGCACATCCAGATAAAACGAGGACATCTCACGCACGCAAAAATTGTAGACCGCATGATACACGCGGTGCAGTTGATAGCTTTCATACGCGGCGTGGATCTCTTCTTTCAGCCACTCGAGCTTCGACAACGCCCAGCGGTCCACTTCCAAAAGCTCCTCGTGGGAAAGTTTTTCCTTCGCCGGATCAAACCCATGCAAATTGCCGAGCAGAAATTTGAACGTGTTGCGGATCTTGCGGTACCCTTCAGAGAGCCGCACCAGACTGTCTTTCGAGATGCGGATATCATCCGAGGTGTCACTCGAGACGACCCAGAGCCGCAAAATATCCGCGCCGTATTCCTTTAGGATGTCCAAAGGCGAGATGACATTTCCCTGCGACTTGGACATTTTCTTGCCTTCCCCATCCACGATAAACCCGTGGGTCAGGACAGCGTGGTACGGCGCCTTGCCGGAGATGCCGCAGGAGACAAGAAGCGAGCTCTGAAACCATCCGCGGTGCTGATCACTGCCTTCCAAATAAAGATCCGCCGGAAACGAAAGCATGTCCCACTCCCTTAAAACCAAAAGATGGCTGGCCCCTGATTCAAACCAGACGTCCAAAATATCCTCTCCTTTTTTCAGATCTTTTCGGCCGCATTTAGGACATGAAGATTTGCCGCCGGTCAGATCCATCGCCGATTTGATAAACCAGCTGTCGGACCCTTCTTTCTTAAAAATATCCCGCACATGACGGATCAGCGCCGGATCCAAAAGCGGCTCCCCGCAGGCCGAGCAATAAAGCACCGGCACCGGGATCCCCCAATAGCGCTGGCGTGAGAGACACCAGTCTGGCCGCGACTCCACCATGCCTGAGATACGGTTTTGTCCGACTTCCGGGATCCATTTTACCTTCTTGATCTCGCCCAGCACTTTTTCGCGGAGTTCGGATTTATCGACATTCATGAACCATTGTTTGGTAGCGCGCGTGATCACCGGCGTCTTGCAGCGCCAGCATTCCGGATAAGAATGGGTGATCTTGTCTGCTTTGATCAAATGGCCCGCGGCGGAGATCGCGTCGATAATTTTTTCGTTTGATTTAAAAATAAATTGCCCCTTGAAATCACCGGCTTCTTCTGTGAACCGGCCCTTTTCATCCACCGGCATCAGGGTCGGCAACTGATACTTGAGCCCTGTCCGGTAATCCTCCATCCCGTGGCCGGGTGCCGTGTGAACACAGCCGGTTCCGTCGACGCTTGAAACATAATCCGCCATCACGACCCGCGAATCCCGTTCGAGGAACGGATGCCGCGCTAAAATTCCATCGAACTCCCGGCCTTTTTTCTTCAGCAGAACTTCGACCTCGTCCGCGGAATTCGCGCCGATCACCTTTAAAAGCGGCTCGAGCCGTTCCTCGACGAGGATCAAAATGCCAAACGCCTTCGTTTTAACAAACAAATATTGAAAATCGGGGTTCAGCGCCACGGCGACGTTCGCGATCAGCGTCCACGGCGTCGTGGTCCATACGGCAAAAGAGATTTTTTCGCGGCCCGGGATCTTAATTCCCTTTTTCGAGAGCTCTTCTTGAGCGACCGGAAATTGGACATAAATGGAAGGAGAAACGTGATTGTCGTCGTACTCCAGCTCCGCTTCGGCGAGTGCGGTCTCGCAGGAAACACACCAGGGCACCGGCTTTAAACTCTGGTAAATAAATTCTTTTTCGACCAGCGTCGCAAATGCGTCTATCACGGCCGCCTCATAATCAGGGGCCAGCGTCAGATACGGATGGTCCCAGTCCCCAAAAACCCCGAGCTGCTCAAACTGCGAACGCTGCTTCGCCACGAAACCCATCGCGTAGTCATGCGCCTTTTTTCTGAAGCTGACCGGATCGATCTCGTGTTTGGTGATTTTAAGCTCTTTAAATAACTGATGTTCGACCGGCAGGCCGTGGCAATCCCACCCGGGAATGTAAGGCGCGTCGAACCCGCGCATCGAGCGGTATTTCACGATCACGTCTTTCAGGATCTTATTGAGCGCATGGCCGATATGGATATCGCCGTTCGCGTAGGGCGGGCCGTCGTGCAGGACAAATTTCTTTTTCCCTTCAGAGGCCTTGCGGATTTTTTGATAGAGCGAGGTGTCGTGCCACTTCTTCAGGAAAAGCGGTTCGCGTTTTGGCAGGTCTGCCTTCATCGGAAAATCCGTCGCCGGCAGATTCAGCGTCTGTTTATAATCCATGCTCATTTAAGCCGATAGGCGATCCCCATCAGCGTCTGGACGACGAAGAGCTTCAGGAAATATAAAAAAAGAAGCGCCACGATAGGAGAAACGTCTATCCCGATCCGATGGGTCGGGATGAGCTGACGAAACGGGGCTAAAAGCCATTCGGTGCTTCGTTCAATGAATTGCACGATGGGATTCATAGGATCCGGGTTGACCCAGCTTAAGAGCGCGCGGATGATCACGAGCCACCAAAGCGCTTCGAGCAGATAGTTTAAAACCGTCGCGACCGCTTGGAGAAAATTTCCGAGCACAAACATCGTTACCTCCCCTGGCTGATTTCCTTGGACCGTTTATACGCGGCCTTCACGGCGTCCTGCACGATCTTCCCGAGCCCGTGTTTTTGGAAAACTTTGAGCGCCGCTTCCGTCGTTCCCCCTTTGGACGCCACGCGATCGATCAAGACCTCCGGGTCTTCCTGGCTTTGCATCAACACTTTGCCGCTGCCAAACGCGGTTTGATACACGATCTTTTTAGCCACGTCCACCTTCATTCCCATTTCATAAGCGGCTTCGATCAATTTTTCGGTCAAAAGGAAAAAATAAGCGGGCCCCGATCCGCTGACCGCGGTGACAAGATCCAGCCATTTCTCGGGCACTTGCGTGATCTCCCCAAAGGCCCCTAAGATGCCTTCCGCGATCTTCCGGTGCTTTTGGGTGGCGTGTTTTCCGAGACTGAACGCGGACATGCCCGATCCGACAAGCGCCGGCATGTTCGGCATGACACGAATGAGCGACACGGGTTTCTTAAAATACGATTCGATCTTCGCGATCGGCACGCCCGCCGCGATGGAAATGACCAGCGCGTCTTTATCTATTCCGCTGGCGATCTCTTCGACCACTTCCTGGATCATTTGCGGTTTGACCGCCAGGATCACGACGTCCGACAAAGACACGCACTGACGGTTGGATTTGGCGATCTTGACATGCGCTTCTTTTTTGACCGCATCGAGCTTTTTTTTATCGACGTCAAAAATAGAAATGTTCTGGGGATACACCGATTTTTCGACGAGGCCCCGCACCAGCGCCTGTCCCATGTTCCCGGCGCCGATCACGCCGATCTTGAGCCCTGAAAGCGGTGATTTGCCGCTCATCGGAAAATGGCCCTGCCCAAACGGATCATGTTGGAACCCTCCTCGATCGCGATCTCAAAATCATCGCTCATTCCCATCGAAAGGTGTTTCATCTCTAAGTTATTTGATTTAATAGATTTACAAACGCTGAAAATACTTTTTAGCTTTTTAAACGCCTGGCGTTTGACTTCGTCTTCGACTTGATTAGGGCCGATCGCCATGAGACCCAAAACTTTGATGGCGGGCAGTTTCACGATCTGATCGATCGCCGTATAAATTTCGTCGGCGCTGAATCCGAATTTTTTCGGCTCGCCGGAGATATTCACTTCCAAAAGCATCGGGGTGACCCGATTCTCCGCCGCCGAGATATCGCTTATCTCTTTGGCCAACCGCACCGAATCCACCGACTGGATCAGATTGAAAAGCGAAAGCGCTGTTTTGATCTTGTTCGTCTGCAAATGTCCGATCATGTGCCATTGGATATCGAGTTGATTGATGACGGGGATTTTACTTTCCGCCTCCTGAACTCTATTCTCCCCAAAAATCAAGATCCCCGCCCCTCGCGCCTCAAGGATCGCCTGGGGTTCCACACCCTTCGTGACCGCGACAAGCGTGATGTCCTTCGAAGAGCGGCCCGATTTTACCGCCGCCTTCTCAATCGCCTCTTGGATCTGCGCGAGCCGCTCGTTGATATTGTTCATCTCTAATTTCATTTCTTGAGGCTTTTCCCGAGGATCGCTTCGACGGATTTCACTTTCGATTCGATGCGGCGGCGCTTATCGGCGCGGTCATCGATCACGACGGACATATAAACGCGCTCCGAGGATTTGAGGACGCGGTCGCGCATTTTCTTTAAAACTTTCATGATGTCGTCCCATTCCCCTTCGAGGATCGTTCCCATGGCCGTGAGCCGGTAGTCCAGGCCGCTTTTGTCCGCCTCTTCGATGGCCTCGGCGACATATTTACCGACGCTGGCGCCTTTACCCAAAGGAAAAACGCTGACAATCGCCAACATGATTTATTCTCCCTGCGCGCGGGCCCGGCGCGCCCAAGTGATCCCGGTCGCCGCGATCCCCGTCAAAACAAATAAAATAACGCCCAGTAAACACAGCATGCCCGCGACCGCACCTTTCGTCATCGAGGAATTGGGATCGCCGAAACAAACGGCGCAGGCCATCGGCATTTGAGACAGCAAAAAGAATTTCATTTTGAGGACTCACTCCGGATTTTCTTTAAAAACCATAAAATATACGGGACCAGGATACCGGCCACCAAAAAAGACAGAACTCCCAGATAAAGACTCAGATTGTTCTTAGAATTAAAATAATCATTGAGCGACCACGCGCCGTATAACGTCGCCAAGAGGATCGAGGCCAGAATGACAAAGATGTGGATTGCTCTGAGCGACATGGCGCCCCCTATCGCAAACCGCTTGTCAGGGTCGGCAGAAGCAGAAGAAACAAAAAGAAGAAGACGGCCAGGGCAAGCACCACAAAAATCAACCGTTTTTCCTGAAAAAGATGCATAAAAAATGCCGCGACCAGCGATCCCTTAAAGAGTGCGATGAGAAGCGCCACCGTGATGGCCGGCCACAAAGGCAGGTGAAGATAAGAAACGGCCACCGTGACGACCGTGAGGATCGTGAGGGCCGTGAAGACGCGTATGTAAATTTTTACGTGGTGCCTGATTTCCTCGTGAGACAATTCGCTCATTGCCGCTCCTCTATTCCTATAACAAGTATAGTACGGGGAAAAGGAAAATCCAAACAAGATCTACAAAATGCCAATAAAGCCCCGCGCATTCGACGCGGCCGGTTAATTGATCGGGATTGGTTTTCCAAAGAGCGCTCCCGGGCCCCAAAAAATACAGGTTGACGATGATGCCCCCCAGCACGTGAAGGCCGTGAAGCCCGGTCAACGTGAAATAAATCGCGTAAAAGGTGCTGGTGCTCGGAAAATGATGATTTTCAAATTTATGCGCGTATTCGAATCCTTTGATCACGAGAAAAGCCAGGCCCAGCAAGATCGTAAACGCCATGTACATCCTGTATTTTTTCAGGTCCTTCATCGCCAGCGACGCCCAGGACATGACCATCGTGACCGAAGAAGTGATCAGAACAAGCGTGTTGAGGGTCGCGAGCGGCACGTTCAATAAAGAAGAGCCGCGGGGCCAGTCCGCCGTGCCCGTGCGGAGCATGATATAAGCGGAAAAAAGCCCCCCGAACAACATCACCTCGGACGCCAGAAAGCACCAGATGCCCAGTTTTGAATTGGTCACGCCGGTGACCGGATGCGGTTTGGAAATAAAGCGGATTCCAGCGGTTGACATGGTTAGCGTCCCTCCGGTGCGCCTGCCTGTCCGGCAGGCAGGCTTTGCGGCAGAAAATCATTTTTTTGGCCCGGCACGCTGTATTCATACGGCCCGCGATAGACATGCGGCGGCGTGGAAAAATTTCCGTGAGGCGGCGGCGACGGCGCCGTCCACTCCAAGGTCGTCGCTCCCCAAGGATTTTCATTCACTTTCTTGCCGAAAAAGAGACTCCCGAAAAAATTCAGGATAAAAGGGATCTGCGCCAGGCCCAAGAGCCATGCGGACATAGAGATGAACACGTTGAGCGGCTGTGTCGGCTGGGCGTGCGCGTATTGGATCGGATCATAGAGACGCCTCGAGACGCCGGCCAGGCCCATGATAAACATCGGCATAAACACGCCGTTAATAAAAATAAGTGAAAACCAGAAATGGATCTTCCCCAAGGTCTCCGACATTTTTCGGCCGGTCGCTTTCGGAAACCAATGATACACACCCGCAAATAGCGCGAAGATCGTCCCCGGCGCCACGACATAATGAAAATGCGCGATCACATAATAAGTATCATGCAAATAAATGTCCGCGGCCGCCAGGCCGAGCGGCAGTCCCGTCAGGCCCCCGATCCCGAACATCGGCAGAAACGCCAGCGCGAACATCATCGGCACGCTAAACCGGATCGACCCTCCCCATAAACTCAAAATAAGCGTTGTCAAGATCACCACCGACGGGATAGAAATGATCATCGTCGTGATCTGAAAAAAAGCGGCCATCTTCGTGCCCATCCCGGTCAAAAACATGTGATGCGCCCACACGATAAAAGACAGGAACCCGACAAAGATCACGGAGTACACCAGCGCTTTGTAGCCGTAAAGAGGTTTACGGCTGTTGCAGGCGATGATTTCCCCGACGATGCCCATCGCTGGAAGGACCAGCACATACACCTCCGGGTGCGCCAAAAACCAGAAAAGATGCTGCCACAAAAGCGGGTTTCCTCCCCCGCTGGCGTGAGAAACCGCGCCGCTCACGACGAGCCCCGATGGCATGAAAAAACTGGACCCGGCCAGGCGGTCCATCAATTGAAGCACGGCCGCGGCCATGAGCGGAGGAAACGCCAAAAGCAAAAGAAACGAGGTCACGAACTGCGCCCAGACAAAGAACGGCAGCCGGAAAAAAGACATCCCGTCCGCGCGAAGCTGCACCGTCGTCACGATAAAATTGATCGAGCCCAAAAGCGACGAGTTGATCAGAAACGCCATGCCGATGAGCCACAGCGTCTGGCCCGTCGGAGCGATGACCGAAAGAGGCGGATAAGAGGTCCACCCCGATTGGGCGGCTCCCCCGGGCACAAAGAAACTCGTGATCATGATGACGCCGCCGATGAAATAAAGCCAGTAGCTCATCATGTTGAGCTTCGGAAACGCCATGTCGGGCGCGCCGATTTGCAGCGGCAGCACAAAATTCCCGAATCCCCCGACCGCCAGCGGCACGACCCCCAAGAAGACCATGATCGTCCCGTGCATCGCGCCCAGCTGATTATAAAATTCCGGCAGCATGATGCCGCCGATCATCATGGTCTCGGGGAAAAATTTTCCGATCCATGGCAGCGGCTGCCCCGGATAGGCGAGCTGCCAGCGCATGACCATCATGAGAGAAAACCCGAACAGCAAAAATAAAAGCCCGGTCACCGCGTATTGGATGCCGATCACTTTGTGGTCCTGAGAAAAAATATATTTACGCCAAAACGGCAGTTCGTGCGAATCGTGTTTGTCGCTCATGCGGCTCCTTTAGGTTCCGGTTTCTGTTCGGCAAGCCAGGCCGCAAACTTCTCTTTCGACTCCGAAATAAAAAATCCTCTCATCCGGTAATGCCCCAGGCCGCAAAGCTGAGCGCAGGCAATTTCAAAATTGCCCTCTTTTTTTGCCTCAAACCAGATCGGGATGGATTGTCCGGGGATCACGTCCTGTTTGACGCGCATCACCGGGAGGCTAAAGCTGTGGATCACGTCCTTGGACGAAAGATGCGCGATCACGGGCGTGTCCACCGGAATATGAAGTTGATTGAGCGTGATGATATCATCGGCGCCATTGGGATCGCCCGGATCCAACCCCAAGGGATTTTCAGGATTGATCAGTTTGATGTCCGTCTTCCCAAAAATACGGTCCTTGCCGGGATAGTGGACATTCCAGGCGAACTGTTCGGCGACGATCCGAAGCTCGATCGCTTTGTTTTTTTGCGGAAACTCCTGGCGGACGTGATAAAAAATCGGAAACGAAAACGCGCACAAAAGCAGCACTTCGGTCACCGCGACGCCGATCTCCAGATAAGTGGGAAGTTTGAAGTGCTTGGTGTGATAATGGGCTTGGTGGCCGCTTCTTTGCCGGAATTTTAAAATGGCGTAGACGAGGAAGCAAAACCATCCGACAAACAACGCCGCCATAAAAATATGGACAACCCAGATGAGCCGGTCGATCTGAAAACCGTTCGTGGAGATATCGATTGGGAGCCCCCAACCGTAATATTTTTCAGCCAAAATGATTCCCTTTTTCTATATGAAGGTTTTATTATACACAGCTTGCGGTTAAAATCAATGGGAATACGCCGAAGAAGCGGGATATTTGACGGAAATTATTTTCTAACGTGTCCCTTTGGGAAAGGGTCCGGTAAGAATTATATAACATCTCCCCCAGGGACGACGTCCGGTATATATATCATCAGATTCTTTAAACCCAAACTGGAATCAAGCGAATTGGATACGATCGTATCGTTGGTCCATTCAAGCTGCAAAGCATGAGAACCGGCGCTCAATACACCCAGATCAATGAGCGACGATTGGACATAACTTGAAGTCGCTGAAAAACTATAGTTGCCTTTCAGCACGCCATCCACATAAACATTGAATTTAAACTGATAGCCGGCAAAGGGCACCTGTCCCGAGAATTGAGACGTAGCGATGCTAAAGAAATAATCCACGTTTTCAGCGGCGTTCAGCATGTAAGCAACGGACCGAGCGCCATACGTCAAGATCTTGTCGGTATCTTGTTTAATAACTTTATCGGACGTCCAGCTATAGTTCTGGGTATTGATGGTTGAAACAAGTGCGGTTTGGATTGGATCCGGTGGCGGCACCTTGTATACCGCCAGATTCCTTAAGCCCAAATTAGAATCAAGCGAATTGGATACGATCGTATCGTTGGTCCATTCAAGCTTCAAAGCATGCGACCCGACACTCAATACGCCCAGATCAACAAGGGATGATTGCACATAACTTGAAGTCGCTGAAAAGCTATAGTTGCCTTTCAGGACGTTATCCACATAAACATTAAACCTAAATTGATAGCCGGGCGACGGTACCTGCCCCGAGAACTGAGATGTGGCGATGCTAAAAAGATAATCTGCATTTTCAGCGGCACTGACTGCATAAGTGATCGTACGAGCGCCATAGGTCGTGATCGTGTCCGTGCCTTGCTTTGTAACTGGATCAGAAACTGAGGTATAGTTTTGAGCATTGATGGTTGAAACAAGCACAGGCTGGCCTGAAGGAGGCGGAGGCGCAGGGCTTATGACAGTAAGATTGACCACTTTGTCAGTCCGGAGTGCCCCGGAAAACGCCGAAAATATGACACTGTAGGTCCCCGCTTGACTGGCGCTGGGAGTCCAACTGAATACCTGTGTGTTTGGGTCATAAGTCGCGCCGGGAGGCAATCCGCTCACAGAGTAATTCACTGAATCCTGGTCGGGATCCGAGGCCTGTGCGGTGAATATCAAAACATTACTGGCATCCACCGACTTGTCCCCCAGACTTTGAAAAACCGGGGCGCGGTCCACATTTAAAACCGACAATGTCACGGCTAGATCCGTTTTTAAATCCCCGTCAAACGCGGAGAAAATGACTTGATAAGTCCCGGCTTGGCTATAACTTGGATTCCAGCTGAAAACATTTGTCTGTGAGTTAAACGCAGCGCCCTGAGGAAGCCCCGCCACTGAAAAAGTCAATGGGTCATGATTAGGGTCTGAGCCCGTGACCGTAAAAGTCAGAGTCTGGTTTTCCGAAACGGACTGAGTGTTTGGAATAGAGAAAACCGGCGGTTGGTTTATCGCCGGCAGCTGATATTCATACGCGCCAAAATCCGCGATGTTATTGTAAAACCTGGCGTCATAATCCAAATCGTAAGTGGGGAGCAGCGGATTAGCCACCCCCTTATCAATGACGACGCTCGTGCTCTTCAAATGAAAATCAAGATTATTCCAATCCACGAATCCTGGATCGGCCCATAAACTGCCGGCAGGAATGGGATTTTCCGGGCTGGATAGGCCTACACGATACCAAAGCACGTTCTTCTGAGTAAAGTTACCCCAAGGACCCAAGAGAAGGCCGCCTGAAAGCCGTGAGGCGACAATGCTGTTTTCAAGATGGGAGGTGCCCAAAGAGTTGCCGACTTTAAAATCCACCTCCTCGTTGTCCACGATCGTGCAATTGATAAAGGTGGAAGTGCCGGAGCGGATATTGACTCCATTGCCGTCGACGGTCGTTCCGTCGGCATTTTGCTGTCTTTTATTTCCATAGATCAACGCGTTGATAACGGTCACGTTGTTGCCCCAAAGCTTGATGCCGTTTTTGTTGCCGTAGCTGATCACATTTTCAATTAATACGTTGTCTCCTTTGATATCAAAACCGGCGTCCCAGTTGTCCGAGCTCACAATATTTCTAAAAGTAAGATTGTAAGTATTGTCTTCAAAGATAAAGCCGTCCCCGTTCAAGAAATCCAAACTATACCCCGGATAAATATCCTTTGATAGGGTTGCGGTGATGTTTTCCATCAACACATCATGCGTCGTTCCGTCGCCTTGAAAAGCGTTGCGGCTATTGGAGGCGTAGGCGTTCCTGATGGTTATGGATGAAGCGTTGTTCATGTGGACAGCCATCTGTGTGTGATCGGTCTGCAGATTTTCAACAAGGATGTCATGGCTGCCGTTGTTGATGTCCACGGCGGCGCGCGCGTTGTTCACGGTCAGGTTCCTGAATTGAATGTAGTTTTTCCCATTTGTGTCAAATACGGGCTGATAATAAAAAACATCCGCGCCGTCAATCACGACATTCCCGATGCCTTGAACCGTGATATAGGCGTCTGCGGTGCCTGAGGCGTTAAAAACGGCTGTTTCCTGGTAGGTCCCTTCCATAATATACAGCGTATCGCCTGCCTGCAACTTGGAAACGGCGTATTGAAGACTGCGCCAGGCGCTTGTTTGGTTGCCATTATTGCTATCCGATCCGCTTAAAGATACATAATAGGTCTGGCCGCTTGTCATCGTCTCGGGCGCGGCGCTTTGTTCCGAAAGGAGAGCGACTGTTTCTTTATAGCCGATCAGTTGAGAGGTGGAAGAATAACTGCTGATGGTCGAGCCCGGCTCAGTTAAAAGGTCGGTCGCATAAACGGGATGAAGGCCGATCATAAGATGCAAAAACAAAAACGAGAGAATCGCCGGCGCTGTCAGCTTTCTATCAGTGTTCATTTTACCGTCCCTCCTTCGGTTCTAGCATAGTCTCCGTAAGCATTATACGCTCTATTCGAGATCTCCCCACCTCTAAATAAACCGAACGACTTCCGGTTTATTTGAGGATATGCTCGCCAGCGAGATTGAGAATACCCCCGATCGAGAGGGTATTGTCAGGCAACACGGCGACCGCGCCGGTCCGGATTTCGATCTTATAATTATCCGGCATACTGTCATTAAATATTTTAAGATTTGATATAAAACGTTCGGCGATCAACGCGATATTGTTGTCCATCGCGTCTATCGCGCACAGCGCAAATTCGTCGCCGGTAAAGCGGGCCAAGATATCCGTCTTTCTGAAAGAGGCCCTCAGGAGCTCCGCGGACTGCGCCAAGACCCGGTTGCCTTCCCTGTAGTCGAAGTCCTGGTTTATTTTTTTGAGGTTGGTGACCTTGAAACTAAAAAATAAGAGGCCTTTATTGCTGCGTTTCATGAGCGAGAGCTGCTGTTCTGAAAGGCTGACAAAACCCTTTCGGTTATTGAGCGAGGTCAGCTCATCCATCAGCAGGTTCTCGCAGTGCTCCTGATGCGCCTTCGCCCTCTGCAGCGTGTGAAAGACCACGCGCAGGATTTCTTTCTTGTTCTTGTTGGTCTTGGGCAGGACGTCCTGCGCGCCGGACCCGATCAGATGCATGACCAGCTCCTCGTCCTCGCCGGCGGTGACGACCACAATAGGGATCCCTCGCGCGCGCAAACGAAAGCCCAGGAAAACATCCAGTCTTTCGGCTTCGGGAGCGACCGTCACATCGAATAAAATGATGTCCGTGGCGTCGGGTTTCAAAAACTCAAGAGCGGTTGGGATGGAACTCTCGGCCCGGATGTGATCCTCGGGCGCGGATCTCTCAAAAAGGCCCCGGATGAGCGACGCGTAGCTCGCGTCGCCGCTGATCAGGTAAATGCGACAATATTCCGCACGACTTTCCATGGAGAGAGGTTAACTCTTAAAAAGCGCTTCGTCAACTATTGTCTAAGGCGTTTTAATGCCGGCGTGTTTGTGAAAAATAGCGATGGATTTGGCGGGATCAAACGACCTTCCCCACACTTTTCTACCGGAGCGCTTGAAAAAATCCTCGGTTTGCCGCCGAAAAAGAAAGCAGGCTGTTGACCTTGGGCTTTTGCGCAGCGCGTCTCCGGCGATCGAAGCCACCGACTGCCAGCGCGTTTTTGTTTTCTTGAATACTTTCACGAGGTCCTGAATGTCGGTATCAAGATACCGTGACAACTTTCCGATGGCCCAATAGGACGGTTCCATGAGACGCACTTCGATAGTTCCAAACCGCCGGTAAAGATAAGTGTGTTTATCATAATCCATGAGCGTGATGGAAGACCAACGGTCAATGTTTTCGGAAAACTGCGCCGCGATGCCCGTGCGGAGGCTCGTCTCATGGACCGCTTTGGAAAATCGGTCCCAATTCACGGTGACGGCAGCAAAATCAATGTCCATCGTCGCCCTAACCCTGCCGTATAAAGCTCCGGCCGCGGCGCCGGTCACGATGATCCGGCACTTCCCGGGGTAAATACCGCTCAAGATTTTGAAATAACGTTCTATCTGTGTTTTATTCATGAGAAATCAAATCTTGGGCCAAGTTTTTTTCGACCCGCCGGATCAGGTGCTTCAAAAGTTCGGGCCCAAGCTCGGACTTCAAGCGCAAGAGGGTCTTGTTTTCAGAGCGGCCGGTTCTAAGCCGTTTTTGCTTGATGGCGGGCCGCCTTGTTTTGGACTTCATGACCGAGGCCAGCCCAAAAGCGATCTTTCTCTCGCGGCCCGTCGCGCGCACCCAGTGACCCGCGGCCAGCCGCGCGACCCGATCGAGCGAATAGCGGTTTAAGTTAATCGGAGCAAATTTTGACTTTGGCCCAACGCCGTCTACGAGCGTTCCGGCGCTGACCCCCAAGGCCGCGGCGATGCGGCGCAGCGTCTGCACGTTCAAATCCCGCCCTCCCTGCTCGATCGCCGAAAGATTCGGTCGTGACACGCCCGACCGCCGCGCAAGTTCCTCTTGCGTGATCTCTCCCGCCCCCCGCCAAAGATAGATGGTCTGTCCAATCGGTTGCATGTACAGAATGTATCATATTTAATACATTTTGTCAAATGACTGGGGCCGGTTATTTTACAGGCGGTTGGACCGACCAAGGGTGAGTGGGCGGGGGTTAGTTGCTAAAATTCAACTGTCAACTACTGACACCTTTACGAGGGTTATTTTGTCTAACATCTCCCCTTCGGACGACGTCCGGTTTACGATAACTTATTCGCCATATCTTCTTGGCCTGTTTGCTTATACAATTGAGCCAACTTCTCAACCTCTTTTTTTAGAAAAACCTTCGGTATATATTTCGGATTATCTTTCATTATTTGCACAGCTTGCTCTTGGTATTTTGTGGCCTCGGTCAAGCGATTCTCTTTCTCATAGCATGTGGCAAGACCCAAATATAAACTGGGAGCTTTATGATATGTCGTAATCAACGACTCGTATATCTCCTTCGCCTCTTTTATCTCACCGCGTTCAATGTGGGCTTCGGCGATCCTGTTCTCTCTCTTAAAATTCATAAATTTATCTGGGTCTGATTTCATTTGAGAAGTCTGCATGTCAATTATATTGCGGTACTGCTTAAGTTGTTTGTAAGCATCTAAAAGCTTAAATTCCGCGTGTGAGTTGCGAGGATCCAGATGCAACGCCTTTTCCAGCTCGTTGATTGCTTCTTGCTGATGGTCTTTTTGTAACAATAATGCTTCGCCACGTGACATATAGAACTCAGATAGTTTCTCATTCTTCCAGGACAAATAAATGCAGAATCCTAAAAACAAAACAAGGGCTACAACGGAACCTAAAACACCTATGGTAATCTTTGTGCCTTTTCGCATTTTATTAACCTCGGCTTCTCCGAATCAAATCTAGCAGAAATTGATTATCTTGAATATCAATTTTTTTGTCATTACCATTTTCATCCTTTGTGTCTATATATCCTCTCCAATGACGAACATCCTGATCTCCCGCAATAGGTAAACCAAGTCTCTCGATCTTAATATGGTACACGCCGTCACCGCCGGTGAAAGCTTGCACTCCCTGAGCAAAAGAATTAATAAGATCGATTGACGACATAAAACTCTCTATCTTTTGAGTCGCATTAGGGTCCTTGTATCGTTTACCAAGAGAATCTATAACTTCGGGATCGGCTAAGTTTATGGAATCTTTTTCATCGGCCAATTCGTCAAAAAAACTCGCCCCAAACTCTGCCACCTTGTCTTGGTATCTTACAATCACAATCTCATCTTCTTTCCACCATGACGGTTGATTATCTGCATTTTGGTAATACGGATCGTTATCGCCTCGCGTTAAAGTCGTCTCACCATAGTTATAGTCATGGCCGTTAAAAAACTTCAAGTTTTGGTCTAATATTTTTCCGTACACACGATTAATAATCTGAGGATCTGACTGCCCAAAAAAATGAGACTTGGTATAATCGGTTGCATAACGAAGATTTTTACCGAGATTTTTGAAAAATCCGGACACCTGGTTCCAGATGCCTGGGCTGCTGGTTGAAACCCATGATGCAAACTCACCCATTTGCTCTGCTTCGTAATCCACAATTTCGCCAGCAAAAGCCATAGCTATTCCAAAATTAGCTGTAGGCGCATTGGTGGTTTTTATATTTTGATTCAAGCTACCAAGAAGGACATCCAATTGACCATCTGTCAGATCAAATTTAAGTTTGAGTGCCTGCCTTTCACCTGCATCCAAGGAACTAAATTTAATAAGATTGGTATCGGGAAAACTGGGTAAACCATCTTTTAGAGAAATAGTGAACCCGTCCGATCTTTCAATATCTGCATCCCTGAGATTACCATTGCTATCGAAGGTAATGCCAGCTTTATCATCAGATTTCTTTACATTAATTTCCGATAGCTGTGGATTCTGACCTCCACCAGCAACACCCAATATTTGAACATTTGTTAAATTGCCTTCTTGATACGAATTAATGACTTTGGTCCCGTCAGGGTAAGTTTTTGTCACGGTACCGGTACGAACACCCCATTGCCCTGTTTGAGCATCTTTACCGAGAACACCGTGCAAGATGGTGTTCCCCTGCTTAACTTCAATCACGTTGGCTACCGACATATCAGTAATAAAATAATCTCCATTTGGAGCATTGAATTGTCTGTAGTTGATCCCACCTATCTGGACAATCTGGGTTTTATTTCCATCGAGGGCATCCTGCACAAAAGCTTTGATTGTTGGAAAACTCTTCAGAATGGAACTTACTGTATCTTCATGGAAGATTTGAGTGGCATTATCCTCTATCGCCTGCGCAAGACCCTTTTGCTGGATGATATCCGAAAAATTAATCACCCTTTGCAGATACTGCGCCTGGCTCCAAGGATCGGTGCCTGAGATACCAAGTCTTGTGACATTCAAAGCGGAATGAATAAACGCATCATAAATACCGCCGAAGATATTGCCCCCTAAAGCTCCTTCAATCGCTCCCGTAATGGCTCTTGAAGTAAGAGAACCTAATAGAGGATCAAGGTTCGCCTGCTGGGTAGCGTATTCAATGCCTATAGAAGCAACGCCTCTCAAGATTCCATCATTAATGCCTGCAATAATCGCGTCGCCATCGTCCCATCCAGTTTTAAATCCAACATTAAGCACTCCGGAAATAGGTGTTCCAATGAGAGTTGAGATCCTCGGATCCAATCCTATACTCGTCCCAAGCTTATCCATTCCATACTGCGCCAAAGACGAGAAGAGTTGAGGTTTTATATTTGAGAACGCTTGCCCCAGAGTCGTCCCGGGATTAGTGATAATATTGCCCTGTATTGCCGCGAGAGATAGCCCGATAATGTTGGTAAATGCCGGATCAAGCCCAAGCTCCATCCCAAGACGACCCACTTGATTCAAAGTGACGATTGTGTTTAAACTTTGCTGAATATACTGAGCGTGGGAAACCATCACATGGGTTTGACCCATGATGGTGACGGTTGACTCTGTTTTCATTCCTCCGATAATTGCTCCGGCGGCAAGAGAACCCAAGAAGCCTGCGATTTGAGGATTGACACCTATGGTTTCAAGGCCTTTTGAAACACCATAATCAACTCCAATACCCACAGCAGTTCTTGCGATATCGGCAGCAATATGAGACGAAACTCCTAGAGCCCCGTGAAGAAAGCCGCCAATCCCGTTGGAAATAGCTCCAAAAAAACCTGTGACAGCGTTGTAGATATTCGATACAAAGCCTCCCACGGCATTAAAGACATTCCCAAGCGCGCCTAGAGACTGCGTAACGCCGTGGAATACGTTGCTAAAAAATGCTCCGAATCCGTTGGGTGCTATTCCCAAAGTAACGATGGATGAGATCGCCGAGATCCAGTCGCCTTCCATGGCACTAACAGCCACTGAAATACCCGTCAAGATGAGACCCAACAAATTAAGACCTGGAATCCAAACAAAAATAGAACCGAGAAAGCCTAGGATGCTCCCCCAAAACGCCCCTCTTATATTTTGGGTTTCTTGAGCGGATAAAACTTTATTCTGGTAGTTCGTGACTATTTGGACTTTATTTTGTTCTAAGGTAACATTCCCCTTCCAAGCCTTGAGGAATCCCTCTTTCGTAACTGTGAGGGATTCATTTTGCTTATCTTTGCCAATCCCGGGATCAATATAGGTAATGGAATTTTGAGTTATCCCTGTGATGACGACATAGTGGTTCCCATTGATGTGGGCGATAACCCTGGCTGTGGGGTTGGCCTGATAGATCGCGAGGAGGTCTTCCCAACTAAGATTCGCACCGGAGAGGGTCAAACCGTAGCCCTCAGCAACTTTGTTCAAAGAATAAACCGAGATGACCAGGTCCCCATCATCCAGTGGGCTTATAACACCCGTCAGGACGTCAATTAGGATGGCTTTGGTGGCTAAGTCTTCCCTGTTATAGGTGATTCCCTTTTGGTCCAAAAGGGATTCTAGTGATAGAAAGGCGGATTGACCAAAGTGAAGTGAGCGTGAGCCAAGCCATGTTAAGATTTTCTGCGCGTCGGAAGTCGAAAGATTAATTAAATCAGAAGCCGAAAGCCCGAGATTTGAGGCAAATGCCTCTTTCTCGCTTTGAGACATCGCAAG
>Ga0080064_1004021_pt1 | contig 19772 bp, 14 predicted proteins | sample Subgrocontami54m_FD_69260 | JGI IMG/M metagenome (GOLD analysis project Ga0080064, IMG submission 69260) | Subsurface groundwater microbial communities from S. Glens Falls, New York, USA - GMW46 contaminated, 5.4 m (SPADES assembly) (version 2) ...
GGCGGCCACAGCAAACCCCGGGCCCCGGGCCCGCCCCGGGGGGGGCCCGGCCGGGGCCCCCGCCTGTCGCAACGTTCCCGCCTCTAAAACTTCAAGCTCGGGCACGGGTGCGAGCCCGCGCGTCGATCGCGTCGGCACGATGGCCCGTCGGAACCCCAGCTTGGCGGCTTCGCGCATGCGCAGCTCCATTTGTCCGACCCGACGCAATTCGCCGCCCAGGCCGATCTCGCCAATAGCGACCGTGTCGTGGGCGATCGGGGCATCGTGATAGGACGACAACATGGCAAGCGACAGCGCCAGGTCCGCCGCGGTCTCCTCGATGCGAAGTCCGCCGACAATGTTAACGTGAACGTCGTAATCGTACAGGGGAACGCCCCCCCGCTTCGACAAGACCGACGCAAGCAGGATGAGGCGGTTGAAATCGAGGCCCGTCGCCACCCGGCGCGGAACGGCGAGCTTGGAACGGGTTACCAGCGCCTGCACCTCGACGAGGATCGGTCGGGTGCCTTGCAGTGTGACGGCAACGCACGAGCCGGTGCCATCATCCTCGCGGTCGCCGAGGAAGAGCGCAGACGGGTTTGGCACTTCCACCATGCCCTCATCCCGCATTTCGAAGACGCCGACTTCGCTCGTCGCCCCGAACCGGTTCTTGACACCGCGGAGCAGTCGATAGGACTGCAGGTGCTCGCCCTCGAGGTAGAGAACAACGTCGACGATGTGCTCGAGCACCTTCGGCCCCGCAATCGCGCCTTCCTTCGTCACATGGCCCACGAGCATGACCGCGATGTCCTGCTCCTTCGCCAGACGCTGCAGGCGAATCGTGCATTCACGGAGCTGGACGACGCTGCCCGGCGACGATTCGATCCCGGCGTCATACACGCTCTGCACCGAGTCGACGATAAGCAGCGCTGGCCGAAGACCGATCGCAGCGTCGATGACCGTACCGACGTCCGTCTCTGCCGCGAAGCTGATTCCCTGCGGGGCGAGCCCGAGCCGTCGCGCGCGGATCCCGAGCTGGCGCAACGATTCCTCGCCAGACACGTAGAGCACGTCGTCGTTCCCACCGCGGGCAACGGCGTCGGCCACATCCATCAGGAGCGTCGACTTGCCAACACCCGGGTCTCCACCCACCAGCACGATGGAACCGGGAACGATGCCACCGCCGAGGACCCGGTCCCACTCGGGGAGGCCGGCGGCGAGTCGGGGCGATTCCTGGAGGTCGATGTCCGCCAGCTTGCGGACGGCCGCTGGCGCGAGCGCGCTCGGTTGCGCCGCCTTGCGGTCGGACGGCCGCTCGAGCTGCTCGACGAGCGAGTTCCAGGCATCGCAGCTCGGGCACTGGCCCATCCAGCGCGGATGCCGAGTGCCGCAGTCCTGGCAAACGTAAATACTCTTGATCTTTGTCATGCGCGTGATCCTTCAGGTTCGTGCGAAGGAAATGTTCGACTACGCAGCACAAGGGCGGGCCGGCTTGCGCCGGCCCGCCCCCCATTGCCCGTCTCCAGGTTTAGGCGATCTCGACGAGAGCCTCCTGGGCTTCCGTGGTCATTACGAGCTCGCCGTTCTGCACGTCGACGTAGATCGTATCACCGCGCTTGAAGCGGCCTTCCAGCACGCCCTCAGCCATCGGATCCTCGATGTGGTTCTGAATCGCGCGGCGCAGCGGCCGGGCGCCGAAGGTGATGTCGAAGCCCTTGTCGGCCAGGAAGTCCTTGGCCTCAGAGGTGACCTCGAGTTTCATCTCCTGCTCCACGAGCTCCGTGCGAACGCGATTGAGCATGAGGTCGACGATCTGGCGGATCTGGTCCTTGTCGAGCTGATGGAAGGCGACGCTCGCATCGATGCGGTTCAGGAACTCGGGGCGGAACATGTTCTTCAGCTCGCCGAGCACCTTGTCCTTCATGCGATCGTATTCGGCGACCTTCGCCTTGTCCTCGTCCTCAGCGGTCATGAAGCCGAGGCGGCTGTCCTTCCGGATCGCCTCGGTTCCGATGTTGGACGTCATGATGATGATCGTATTGCGGAAGTCGACCTTGCGGCCCTTCGCGTCGGTCAAACGCCCATCGTCCAGGATCTGGAGCAGGATGTTGAAGACCTCGGGGTGGGCCTTCTCAATCTCATCCAGCAGGATGACGGAGTAGCTCTTACGGCGGACGGCTTCTGTGAGCTGGCCACCTTCCTCATAGCCGATGTAGCCGGGAGGTGCGCCGACCAGCCGAGCGACCGAGTGCCGCTCCATGAACTCCGACATGTCGATGCGGATCAGCGACTCCTCGCTGCCGAACATGAATTCGGCCAGCGCACGCGCCAACTCCGTCTTGCCGACACCCGTAGGGCCGAGGAAGATGAACGAGCCGATCGGCCGCCGCGCGTCCTTGAGGCCAGCCCGAGCACGTCGGACCGCCCGCGAGACCACGGTGATCGCCTCTTCCTGCCCGATGACGCGCCCTCGGAGGGCTTCTTCCATCTTGAGCAGGCGGCTCGACTCCTCTTCCGCGATGCGCATGACCGGGATGCCCGTCCACATGGCGACGACCTGGGCGATGTCCTCAGGGGTCACCGACGCCCGATCGGCGCCCTGCTGGGTCTGCCAGCCGGACTCCATCTTTTCGATCTTGTCGCGGAGCTTGGTCTCCTGATCGCGAAGCTGCGCCGCGAGCTCGTACTGCTGAGCTCCTATCGCCGCGTCTTTTTCGCTCTGGACCGATTCGAGGCCGCGCAGCGCATCCTTCAGCGTCGGCGGGGTTGCCGCCCGCTGCATCCGCACCCGGGAGGCCGCCTCGTCGATGAGATCGATCGCCTTGTCGGGGAGGAAGCGGTCCGGGATGTAGCGCGCCGCCAGCTCCGCCGCCGCCTTGATCGCCTCGTCGGTGATCTCCAGCTTGTGGTGCGCCTCGTAGCGATCCTTGATCCCTTGCAGGATCAGCATCGTCTCTTCGATCGTCGGTTCTTCGACGAGCACGGGCTGGAAGCGCCGCTCGAGCGCCGCGTCCTTTTCGATGTACTTTCGATACTCGTCCAGGGTGGTCGCGCCGATGCACTGCAGCTCACCCCGGGCCAGTGAAGGCTTCAGGATGTTCGCGGCATCAACCGCGCCCTCCGCCGCGCCTGCGCCGACGAGCGTATGCAGCTCATCGATGAAGAGCACGCAGTTGCCGGAGCTCCGGACCTCTTCGATGATCTTCTTGAGCCGCTCCTCGAACTCGCCGCGATATTTCGTACCCGCGACCAGTGAGCCGATGTCCAACGTGAGGAGCCGCTTGCCCATCAGCGTCTCGGGCGCATCGCCCGAGGCGATGCGTTGGGCCAAGCCCTCCACAATCGCGGTCTTGCCGACGCCCGGCTCGCCGACCAGCGCAGGGTTGTTCTTGGTGCGGCGGGAAAGGATCTGCATCACGCGCTCGATCTCTTTCTCGCGCCCGATGCAGGGGTCGAGCTTATTCGCGCGCGCCGCGGCGGTCAGGTCCATTCCGAGCTGGTCGATGACCGGGGTCTTCGACGAGTGGCGGGATTCCTGCTGGGAGTACGTGCTCGACTGATTCAGTACGTAGTTGACCTGCTGGCGAACCTTGTCCAGGCTGACACCCAGGCTTTCCAGCACGCCGGCAGCGATGCCTTCGCCTTCTCGGACCAGACCGAGGAGCAGGTGCTCGGTCCCAATGTAGTTGTGATTCAGGCGCCTGGCTTCCTCCACGGAAAGCTCGATGACCTTCTTAGCTCGTGGAGTGAGTCCGATGTCGCCGGTGACGGTGCGCTCGCCACGGCCAATAATGAACTCGACGGCACTGCGTACCTTATTCAGATCGACCCCGAGATTCGCGAGCACTTTTGCCGCGACGCCCTCACCCTCGCGCACGAGACCAAGGAGCAGATGCTCGGTCCCAATGTAGTTGTGGTTGAAGCGCTGGGCTTCTTCCTGGGCGAGCTGTAACACCTTGCGTGCACGTTCGGTGAATTTATCGAATCGTTCTGCCATTTATTCGTCTCCGATCAGTGGGGTCCTGCGTTAAAAACGGCAGAATTCCCGGGTGGCGATTCCATTATACTGGCCGGCTTTCCGTTAACTGCGTCATGAATTCGGCGGCGGCTTTTTTTCAGGATCCGTTTCCAACTTGTCACGTTCCCCAGCCTCGGCCGCCTCAGGCTGCGACTCCTGGTCCGCTGCCGGCGGCGCTTCCAGCTCGGCCTCCAGTTGCGATTCCAGCTCTGCTTCGGACTGCGATTCCAGCTTAGCTTCCGGCTCCGATTCCAGCGCCGGCTCCGAGCTCAGCTCCGACGGTTCGGGCTCCTCGTCAAGCTCGGGAAGCAGCGCCGACCATCCACTCCGCGCGGCCAGCGAATCATCCGCGGCACCGTACACCATCGGCATTCCGGAGCCTCGCTCGGCTGAGCTTCGTTCGGCGGGAGTACGTCGTTCCGACTGGCGGCCTCGTTCGGGCTGGCGAGCCCGCTCCGGCTGGCGGCTTCGTTCGGGTTGGCGGGGGCGTTCGGTTCGTTCGGTTCGTGGCTCGCTTGCCGCGCCATATGCCGCCTGCATGCCCGTATTCGGCTCAGCAGGCACTTCTTCGGACTCGCCGCCGTAGACCATGGGCAGGCCGCGCGTTTCCGCCGTTTCCGCCTCCGCGCGGGCCTGGCGCAGACTCAATCCGAGGCGGCGCCGCTCGGGCTCAATACGCAGGATCTTGACGGGGACGACCTCGCCCTCCTGGACGACGTTCTTCGGATGCTGAATTCGCTCGTCCGACAATTCTGAGATATGAATGAGTCCCTCAACGCCCGGCTCGATCTCCGCGAAGGCACCGAAGGTCGCAAGTTTCGTAACACGGGCCGAAACAATCTCGCCGGGCTGGTAGCGCGTGGGAACCGCTTCCCATGGCTCGGCCCGGAGCCGCTTCAGGCTCAATGCGATCTTCTTCTTTTCCCGGTCTACACCGAGGACGAGGACATCGACCGGGTCGCCAACCTTGACGACCTCGCCCGGATTGGTCACCGGCGTCCAGGACAGCTCCGTCAGATGCACCAGGCCATCCGCCCCGCCGAGGTCGACGAACACGCCGAAGTCGCAGATGCTGCTCACCCGGCCAGTGCGCGTCTGCCCTTCCTGCAGGTCGGCCAGCAGCCGGTCGCGCTCCTGACTTCGTTTCTCCTGCTCCGCGGCCCGTTCGGAAAGGATCAGCCGGTTGCGGCGGCGGTTGATCTCGATCACCTTGAGCGCCAGCACCTTGCCCTTCAACCGGGCGAGCCGGACGTCGACCGTCTCATCGGGCGGGCCCGGCTGGCGCAGGTCGACGAGCTGGGAGAGGGGTACGAACCCGCGCACGCCCGAGATATTGACGATGGCGCCACCCTTGTTGAAGTCAACGACGGGCGCCTCGAGCGCTTCGTTTTCCTCGAAGGCGTGCTGCAGGGTTCGCCAGCCACGCTCGGTCTGGGCTCGAGCCAGGGAGAGAACCGCGTGGCCCTCACGGTCTTCGGTCTCGAGGACCATGGCGACGATCGTGTCGCCGACACTGGCGACCGAGCGCAGCTCTCCAGCGCTCACCCCAGACTCGTGCGCCGGGATCACCGCCTCGGCCTTCGTGCCGACGTCGACCAGAATCTCATCGCGGTCCACGTGGACCACGATGCCTTCCACTACGTCACCGCGCCGGAGCGACCGCACGCCAACGGGCGTGGCGTCCAGGAGATCGATCAACTCCTGGTCACCTTCCGGGACCGATGACGCAGATGCGCGGACGGGCGGCTCGCTCGCGTCCATCATCCCTGCCTCCCAGGCTGGGCGCCTACTGCCGGCAAGTATATTTCAGAATCTGGCCGCTGCATAGCGCAAATGGAGGTGCCGCGTCAAATGCTGCGGCGGTTCTCCAACGCTTGCGCCAGCGTCACTTCGTCCGCGTACTCGAGATCACCGCCCACGGGCAGGCCGCGGGCCAGGCGGCTGACATTGATTCCGAGCGGGCGCAGGAGCTGGACGAGATACTGCGCGGTCGTGTCGCCCTCGACGTTCGGGTTCGTTGCGAGGATGATCTCGTGGACCTCACCCCCCTCGAGCCGCCGCATGAGCTGCGGGATCCGAAGGTCATCCGGACCGATTCCCTCCATCGGAGAGAGCGCGCCGTGAAGCACGTGGTAGAGCCCGCGGTAGCCACGAGTTCGCTCGATCGCCAGCACGTCGAGCGGCTCCTCAACTACACAGATGGCGCCGCGGTCCCGATTGGTGTTGCTGCAAATCGCGCACGGGTCCACGTCGGCGATGTTGTGGCACGACGAGCAAAAGATGACCGATTCCTTCATCGCGACGAGGGCTTCGGACAGCTCACGGGCCACCTCGATTGGTGCGCGCAGCAAGAAAAAGGTCAGGCGTTGCGCGGTCTTCGGTCCGATGCCGGGTAGGCGCGCCAAGGCCTCGACCAGCCGAGCGACTGGCTGGACGGTGCCCTGAGGGGCATTCATATCAGTTCGCATGGATTCTCATGAAGTCGAAGGTTCCTTTAGAGCAGCCCCGGATTAGAACAGCCCTGGAATCTTCATTCCGCCCGTCAAGCCGGAGAGGCGTTGGGCGGCAAGCTCTTGCGCCTTCGTGAGGGCATCGTTGACCGCCACAACCACGAGGTCCTGCAGCATTTCGACGTCGTCCGGATCCACCGCTGCCGGATCGATTTCAATCGACACAACGCGCTGCTGACCGGTAACGACCGCCTTCACGACGCCGCCGCCAGCGGAGGCCTCAACGGTCTCCTCAGCCAGCTCCTCCTGCATCTTCATCAAGCGGTTCTGCATCTGCTTCATCATGTTCTGGTTCAACACAGCACTCCCTCGTTTCTTGAGGTCCGACGTCATCATACGACACGCTTCCCGCGCGGAGGCCCCGTCGATGCGGACTCAATCGGGCACGACCTCCGCGCCAAACAAGCGCGCCGCGGCCTCCGCGAGCGACAGCTCGGTATCGTCGTCAAGCTCGGCTCCTGGTTCCAGATCAGGCCAGTCTGGCTCGCCGGACTCCGCGGATTCGAGGTCCGATTCTCCTGCAGGCCCTGAAGGAGCGGCGACGGTCGAGCGTCCGGGAATCGCAGCGGTCTCTTGCCTGGAGACCGGAGCGACCTCAGGGAGGTCCGTGGGCGCGGAAATGGTCGACACCCGGTCGTCGGCGACGAAGCGCACCTGGAGCGACACGCCGACGTCCTCAAGCAAGAGTCGCTCAACTCCGTTGCGGCACAGCTCGATCTGTTTGAGCTCGAGGGCATCCATCTTGCCGCCAACCGTCAAGACGCCGTCCTGCAGTCCGATCGGCCGGACGCGCGACAGCATCATTTTGCCGAACAGACTTCCGGTGAATCGATCGACGATCGACGCCCAGTGTCCCTCGACCTTGGCCAATGACGGCATGGCCACACCAGCGGGCACGACGGCGGCGGGTGCCGCGGGCTCACTCGGACGACTGTCCGCCACGGCTAATGGTGAGTCGTGCGTATCGTCCGCCGGCGAGGGGGTCGCAGCCGCGGGCATCGTGGGCGCGCGCGCGGAAGGTGGCGTTTCCCTCACCATAGTCGGAGGCGACGCAGGAGCAGGCGGAGCAATTTCTGATGGATGCTGCTCCGGAATCGGTGGCGCTGCGGGCGGCGAGTCCGGCGCTCTAAGCTCACTGCTCCGGGCCGTCGGGCTCGGGGGCCGAATCTCTTCGGCGGGAAAGCCGGCGACCTTTGCCACGGCAAGCTCAAACCGCAGCAGGAGCTGACGCTCGTCCAGCCCCGGCCCGTCGAGTTCGGCGAATTCACGGAGCGCGGCGGCCAGCGTGGCGGGCGTCCAGCGCTGGGCAATGCCCTGCAGCCACTCCCATTGGTCCTGCCCGAAATCCGAGGCGATGGCGGAGTCCGCGCCAACCCGGGCGAGCAAGGCGCCCCGCAGATCGAACAGCACCTCGCCGAGAAACTGCCGGAGGTCTGCGCCTTCCTGGACGAGATCCTCGAGCACTGAGAAGGCGGCGGCAGCGTCCCGCGCCGATACGGCATCGACAAAAGAGCGCAGCGCATCGCCGCGTGCCAATCCAAGTACCCGCCGGGCAGCATCGATGGTCACGGGTGAGCCAGCAAACGATGCCACCTGCTCGAGCATGCCGAGCGCGTCACGCAGCCCGCCGTGTGCCAGGCGCGCGAGCCGATCCGCCACGCCTGCCTGGAGCTCGATGCCCTCCTGCTGGGCGACGTGGTTCAGGTGCTCGATGATGGCTGGCTGCGGAATGCGCGTCAGGTCGAACCGCTGGCAGCGGGAAACGATCGTTGCTGGCACCTTGTGAGCGGAGGTCGTCGCCAGCACGAACACCGTGTGCGGCGGCGGTTCCTCGAGGGTCTTGAGGAACGCATCCCAGGCGGCCGCGGTGAGCTGGTGCGCCTCGTCGACGATGTAGAGCTTCCACTTCGCTTCGGCTGGAGCAAACCGCACCCGCTCGCGCAGGTCCCGGATATCGTCGATGCCGCGATTGGAGGCGGCGTCGATCTCGATGAGGTCGATGGCCCGACCCGCCTCGGCCGCCTCGCACGTTGGGCACCGCCCGCAGGGATCGCCGTCGACGGCCTGGTCACAGTTCAGCGCGCGATACAGGATGCGCGCCAGACTCGTTTTCCCGGTGCCGCGCGGGCCACAAAGGAGATACCCATGGCTGACGGTTCCCCGGGCGACCGCGTTTCGCAGGGTGCGAGTGACCGCCTCTTGCCCGACGACGTCGGCGAACGTACGGGGCCGCCAGCGGAGGTACAGCGCGCGCCGATCCTCAGTGACGGGGATGGCTTCCGTCATGATTCTACCGCCGGAGCCGGCGTGGCGACTCGGTGCACGAAGTCGGTCGCCCGAAGCTTGCGCTCCAGGACGAACTCGATCTGACGCCGCAGCAGACGCTCGACCTCGCCCCAAACAGGGCCGGGCACGCGCACCCCGAGGGCGCGCGGTGTCGTCGTCCTTTGCAAGTAGCGCAGCATCTTCAGGACGCGGACGTCGATCGGAACCGCGGACGCTTCGTGGCCGCCACACGGCGGGCACAACACGCCACCATTGGTGACGCTGTACCAGTTCGCCTCAGCCCGGATCTCATTCCGACATTCGAGACAGTTGCGCAGCTCGGGGCCGAATCCCAGCGTGGTCAACAGGCGCAACTCGAAGTGCCGCGCGACCGCGTCAGCACCCACCTCATCTCGACCGACCGTCATCAGCGAGTCGACCAGCAGCGCGAAGAGGTCAGGGTGCGGGTCGCGATCTTGCAGAAACGCATCGACGAGCTCGGCCAAATGGTACGCATACGAGCTTTTCTGGAGGTCGTCGCGCACCTCGCGCAAGGGCTCGATGGTCGTGGCCTGCGTGACAACGTCCAGATCACGCCCCCGAGCAAGTAGGAGTTGGCTGTGCGCGAACAACTCGAGATGGCCCGCCATACGACTCGTCGCTCGCCGGACCCCTTTCGCCATCACGCGCAGCTTGCCGACGTGCGGGGTGAACAGCGTGACGATGCGATCGGCCTCGCCATAGTCCATCCGTTTGAGGGCGACGGCTTCCGTGGAATAGACGCGAACCCGCTGGCCGAGCATACCGCTAGATCCTCGATCCTTCGCGCGCTGGTCTCATCCTAACCCTTCGATGAGAACAACGGTGATCTCCCCCTGCTCGATATCTATGTTCTGCACGACATCCGTGATTGCCGGAAGGAGCAGCTCACCCTGGGCCGGCGGATCTGGCCGCACCACGTAGACGTCCGCGCTTCCGGTCTCAAGGATCTCCGCCACCGTGCCCAGAACTTCGCCTTCGGTCGTACGCACCCGCAACCCGATGATCTGGTGCCAGAAGTACGTGCCCCGCGGCAAGCGCACCGCGTCCTTCTCCTCCACGGCGAGCAGCGCACCGCGCAGCGCCTCCGCCGCGACCCGATCCTCGACGTCGCTCAGCTTGAGGACGATGCCCTTCCGGTCGACCCGAGCCCGCTCCACCTCATGGAGCTTGCGCTTGTCGCCGAGATACAGGTGAAGGCCGCGCTTGAAGCGCTCGGGGAAATCCGTGAGGAGAGCGCAGCGGACGTCGCCATGAATCCCGTGGGCGGAGACGACGCGCGCCACGGCGAGGTACGCGTCGTCGGAAGCGGTCGTGGCGGAGGCTTTTTCGTCGGGAGGCGGGCGTTCAGCCATTGCTGCCCGGAGGGTTCGCCCGCCGGTGGGCGAGCTTAGTCGACCTCAATCGCAAGGCGGACTCCCTGGCGCACCGCGGCGGCCCGCAACAGGGAGCGCATGGACTGTATGATGCGGCCCTCGCGGCCGATGACGCGGCCCACGTCCTCAGCGTTGAGCGAGATCCGGTACACGATGCCCTTCTCGTCAACCGAGTCGGTTACCTGCACCTCGTCGGGATTCCGGGCGAGCATGCGCGCGACGTATTCAATGAACTCGCGAGTCAGCTCACTTGGTTGCGGATCCATCCGCTTCCACCGTTGCTTCAGAGGTCGTGTCCGCGGCCTCGACCGTCGCCGGCTCGTTCGCAGCCTCGGCCTCGGGCTCAGCGGCGGCCGGTTCAGCCACTGCTGCCGGGGCTGCTGCTGCCGGGGCAGTCGCCGCGGCCGGCGCTGGAGCGGACTTCTCTGCACCCTTCGCCTTCTTGGACTCGGGGTAGACCGGCTCGGGACCCTCGACAACGCCGGCGCGCCGCAGGAGGCGTTGGACCGTGTCGGATGGCTGCACTCCCTTGCCAAGCCACTCGCGCGCGCGATCCCCATCGATACTAATCGTCGCCGGCTCGGTCAGCGGATCGTAGAACCCAAGGCTGTCGACGAACGCACCATCGCGCGGCGCGCGCGCGTCGGCGACGACGACGCGATATTTGGGCTGCTTCTTAGCACCGGTTCGGCGAAGCCGCATTCGAAGCAAGGGCGGGCGCTCCTCAACATGGCACAGTTCACTGCGCGCAATACACAAAATGAAAAGCAAGCAGCCAATTATAACGAAAGATGATCGCTTCCACCCGGCGGGAACGGCTACCGGTGCAGGCTACAATTCGATGCAGTCCCCGTGTCGGCTTCGAGGCCAGCGCGCCGTCCCTTCCGGGGCACCCGCGATCGCCGGCGTTTCAACTCATCGTGGAGGTTGGTGACGACGTTTCGCATCCTGAGCGTCTGGGGCGTCGCGGTCCGGGCTCACGTATCCGCAATTGTTGCGTTCGTTGGGCTGCTGTTCCTTCTTGCCTCCGGCTACTTCCCCAGCGTGCTTCCGAACCAGCAGGAGCGGACCTACTGGTCCGTCGCCTTCATCTCCACGCTTTTCCTGTTCGTTTCGACGATCCTTCACGAGCTAGGCCACTCGCTGGTCGCGCGTGCCCGCGGCGTCACCGTCAGTTCGATCACGCTGGTCTTCTTCGGCGGCTCCTCGGACATTCGGCGCTCGGACGAGCGTCCCCTGGACGAGCTGCTCATCGCGGTCGCCGGCCCGGGCGTAAGCTTGCTCTTTGCCCTGACCATGGTGGGGATCCGCATGGCACTTCCGCCACTGGGCACCTCCTGGACAGCAGACCCCTTGCCGCTGATGATCTTCCTCGAGTCGATTATCCTGCTGAACCTCTGGCTCGCCGGGTTCAACCTGCTGCCGACGCTCCCCCTCGACGGTGGGCGCGCCCTCCGGGGCTTGCTCTGGCTCGGTACTGGCGACTATCGGAAGGCAACCCGCATCGCGAGTATCGTGGGTCAGACGATCGCCGCCGCGCTATTTCTCGGGGGCGTGGCGCTTTTCATTCTTACGCTGGACGTCTCGCGAAATCCGACGCCGTCCGTCTTCGGCTACGACAGCAGAATGGTGGCGCTGGTCGCCCTCGTTATTGCCTGGTTCGTCAATAACAGTGCCCGTGCCGCCTACCGACAGGTAGTCCTCGAGGGGCGCTTTATCGGCGTTACGGTCGAGCAAGTCATGACCACCGAGCCGGCCACCGTGACGCCGTGGACCAGCCTGGAAGAGATCGTGACGCAGAACTTTCTGCAGCGCGGTGAGCGCGCGGTCGCCATCGTGCGCGACGAGCGTGGGTTTATGGGCCTGGTCGCCTACTCCGACGTTCGTAAGGTCGCGCGGAGCGAGTGGGCGACCAAGGCGGCGGGCGAGGTCATGACGCCCGCCGCGCGGGTGCTCAGCGTCACCCCAGAAGATGGGATCGATCTCGCGATCCGGCACATGGCGGAACGCCATCTAAACCAACTTCCGGTTCTCGTGGAGGGGAAGCTGGTCGGCATGATCACGCGGGCCAACGTGCTTCGTTTCCTGGAGCTTGATGACCAGCGCCGGTAAGACCCGCGCGCCCCCAATATGTGGCGCAAAGTCTTAGTCCAAAAATTCGGCCAGGCGCGCGCGCAGCTCCGGCTTTCGCAGTTTGGTCAAAGCTTCGGCTTCGATCTGACGCACCCGCTCGCGGCTAACGCCGAGCTGATCGCCGATCTCGCCGAGCGTATGATCGCAGCTGTCGTTGAGACCGAAGCGCATCTTCAGGACCGTTTGCTCGCGATCGGTCAGCGCTTCGAAGACACTCTCGACGTGCCGGCGAAGGAGCTGCTGCGCGGCGACCTCGGGCGGTGCTGCCGCGGATCGATCAGGGATGAAGTCCGATAGCGTACCGTCCGACTCTTCGCCGACCGGCGTCTCGAGCGAGATCGGCTGCCGGGCCGCGCGGATGATCTGGCGCACCCGGTCGGGCGTCGTTTCCATCGCTTCGGCAATCTCATCCGCCGTCGGCTCGCGGCCGATGATCTGCTGGAGCTCGCGGGAATGGCGATAGACGTCGCCAATGAGCTCAATCATGTGCACCGGTACCCGGATCGTGCGGGCCTGGTCCGCGATCGAGCGGGTAACTGCCTGGCGGATCCACCAGTAGGCGTAGGTGCTGAAGCGGAAACCTTTGCTGTAGTCGTACTTCTCCACCGCGCGGGCGAGACCGATGTTGCCCTCCTGAATCAAATCCTGCAGAGGAAGGCCACGACCCATGTACTTGCGAGCCACGCTGACGACGAGGCGGAGATTCGCTTCGGTGAGCTTGCGTCGCGCGTCGTTGCCCGCCTCGACGATGCGAAGCAGCTCGGCGGCGCGCTCGGAATCTGCGCTTTCCTCAGCGTTGCAGCGGAGCCATTCCTGGTGGGCCGCGCGGCCGGCCTCGATCGCCTTCGCGAATTCGACTTCCTGCTCCGCGGTGAGGAGCTTGACCCGACTGATGTCGCGCAAATAGATCGCCGCGGGCGTCTCGCCGACCATGTCGTCAGACTCGGCGTTGGTCTCGCCTGGCGCTGGCCGTGCGGGGGGGTGAATCAAGCCATCGGATTCGTCCAGGATGGCGCGTTCTTGAAGGGTTCCGAGCTCCTCCCAGTGAAAGCCAGGGTCTTCGATCTGTTCTTCACGCGGAATCAGCAATTCAAATCCTGACCTAGTCCCACGGGGAGTGGGCTAATTTTGCGGATTCGGGAAACGCGCGGCAGTGCAGACGGAGATGTGTCGCGCCCATGCGCGGAGATAAGGGTAGTGGCACGGGGGATTAGAAGGGATCGGGCGTACGTGCCTGGATTACGAACCGAGTCATAATTGCAACACGAGCAGTATACAAAATCGTGACACCAAATCGTGACACTAATGAAATAACCCGGCAATATTCTTCGGCATCTTCCCGCCGGCCATCATTTTCATCATCTGTTGGGCTTGCTTGAACTGGTTGAGGAGCTGGTTCACCTCAGACGTTGACGTCCCGCTTCCGCGCGCGATGCGCCGCCGCCGGCTGCCGCCGATGATCTCCGGGCGCTGCCGCTCGTTGGGCGTCATGGAGAGAATGATCGCCTCGATCCGCTTGAGGTCGGACTCGTCGACGCTCGGCTGGCCAGCGCCACTGGTGAGGCGGTTGAGGCCAGGGATCATCTCCATGATCTGGTTGAGCGGCCCCATCTTACGGATCTGCCGCATCTGGTCCAGGAAGTCCTCGAGGTTGAAGGTGTTCGAGCGCATCTTCTTCTGCAGCTCTTGCGCCTTCGTCTCGTCGAAGGTCTCCTGCGCCTTCTCGATGAGCGAGAGCACATCGCCCATGCCAAGGATCCGCGACGCGAGCCGGTCCGGATAGAACGGCTCGAGCCCCTCGGGGCGCTCGCTCACGCCAACGAACTTGATCGGGACGCCGGTCACTTCCTTGACCGAGAGGGCCGCGCCGCCACGGGCATCGCCGTCCATCTTCGTCAGGATGAGGCCGGTGATGCCGACTCGGCGCTGAAACTCGCCAGCCGCACTGACGGCGTCCTGCCCACTCATCGCGTCCGCGACCAGCAGGATTTCAGTCGGTGGGGCCTTCTTTTTGATCTCCTCGAGCTCGGTCATGAGCTCCTCGTCGATGTGCAGGCGGCCAGCGGTATCCACAATGACCGGACTCTGGCCATTGCTGCGGGCCTGTCGGATCGCGTTCGCGGCAAGGTCGGGCGGCTTCACACCATCCTGGGTAAACACGGGGATGCTGAGCTGCGACCCGAGGAGCTGAAGCTGCTTGATCGCGGCGGGGCGATACGGGTCCGCGGCGACGAGGAGCGGCTGCTGGCCCTGTTTGCGGAGGTGCAACGCCAGCTTGGCGGCGGTTGTCGTCTTGCCTGCGCCCTGCAGGCCGACGAGCAGAATGACCGTCGGCGGCGACGACGAGGCGGCGAGGCGGGACGGCTCGCCAAGGAGCGCCGTGAGCTCCTCGTGGACGATCTTGATGACCTGCTGGGAGGGGGAAAGGCTATCGAGCACCTCGGAGCCGACAGTGCGCCCGCGCAGGCGCGCGACGAAGCTGCGGACCACTTTGAAGTTGACGTCGGCCTCGAGGAGGGCCATACGCACCTCGCGGAGCGCCTCGTCGACGTCTTTCTCGGTGAGCTTGCCCTTCCGACCAAGCTGAGTAAAAACCCGCTGCAAGCGGTCGCTGAGATTCTCAAACACGGACCGGTCCCTCCCCTGTGCTGCCAGTTGGCCGTCTGGGCCTAATCGGTGTCGAACAGTGCCCCGACAAACGTCTCCGGATCGAACTCGGCGATATCGTCCGCCGTCTCGCCGGTCCCGATGAAGCGGACCGGGGCCCCCAGGTCCGCCACGATGGAGAACACCATGCCCCCCTTCGCGGTGCCGTCGAGCTTCGACACAATGATGCCATCCAGGCCCGCGGCCTCGGCGAAAGCAGACGCTTGCATGATGCCGTTCTGGCCGGTCGTCCCGTCCAGAACCATCAGTGAGCGGGACGGCACCTCATGCCGATCGATGACGCGGCGGATCTTGCGGAGCTCATCCATCAGATTGACCTTGGTGTGGAGCCGGCCCGCCGTATCCGCGATCACGAGATCGTAGCCGCGCGCCTTGGCAGCAGAGATGGCATCGAACACGATCGCGCTCGGATCAGCGCCCTGCTGCGAACCGACGCACGGTAGCTTCAATCGCTCCGCCCAGACCTCGAGCTGCTCGGCGCCGGCGGCGCGGAAGGTATCCCCGGCGGCGAGGATGATCTTGCGGCCCTGCCCACTCCAGTACTTCCCGAGCTTCGCGATCGAGGTCGTCTTGCCCACTCCGTTTACCCCGATCACCAGGACGACGGTCAGCCCGTTGGCGAGGAGCGGCGGCGCCTCGTGCTCTTCCAGCTTAAGGAGATCGATCAGCTCTTCCTGGAGGCCCAGCTTGAGATCCTCGCCGGACTTGAACTCACCGCTCTCATGCCGCACGCGCAGGCTGCCGAGGATCTCCTCGGTGATGTCCACGCCGACGTCCGCGGAGATGAGCAGCTCTTCGAGGTCGTCCCACAGCTCGCCGGTGATCTCCGTCCGCCCGAGAAGGCCCGAGATCCGCCCAAAGAACGAGCTGCGCGTCTTCTTGACGCCCTCGTCGACCTTGGCGTCGCGGCGAAAGAACCGTCCAAACATACGTCGACTCTCCGATCATTGGCACGTAAGGCAGGCTCGATTGAGGTGCACGAGCCGGCGTCGCGAGGGACTCAATTGGCTGGGCTGAGGCGCATCGCGAGGATCTGCGAGACGGCGCCGGGCGACATTGTCACTCCGTAGAGCGCGTCCGCCATCTCCATCGTCGACCGATTGTGCGTCACGAGGATGAACTGCGTCTGCAAGGCCATGCCGCGAACGGCATGCAGGAAGCGCTGCACGTTCATCTCATCCAGCGCAGCGTCCACCTCGTCCAGAATACAGAACGGACTCGGGTTGGCTCCGATCAGCGCCAGCAGCATCGCGGCACCGACCAGCGCGCGCTCGCCGCCGGAAAGCGCAACCAGGCGATGCAATCGCTTTCCGGGCGGCTGAGCCACGACGTCCACCGCGCAATCCGGCTCGCCGGGCTCGCCGGTCAGGACGAGGTCCGCGTCGCCGCCCTGGAACAGCTCCTGAAATGACGCCTTGAAGCGAGTGTTCACGTCCTCGAATGCCACCATGAACTGCTCGCGGATCCGACCCCGGACCTCTTCCATGGTCTCGCGGATTCCCGCCTCGGTCTTCGCGAGGTCGTCGAGCTGCTCCGTAAGGAACTCGTAGCGCCGGTCGATCCGCGCGTACTCGGCGAGCAAACCGTAGTCGACGGCACCAAGATTGTGCAGCTCCCGCTGGGCTCGCGCGAGGCGGCGCCGGAGCGTGTCGGCGTCCACCTCGCTCAACGGCACGATCACCGGCGCCGTCCCGACGTTCGCCAACAGGTCGTCGGGCTGGATAGCCAGCGCGTCCGCCGCGGCGGTCATCTCCACCGACAGACGCCCGAGCTCACCCTTGACGTGCTCGATGGCGGTTCGGACCTCTGACTCCTGATTGGTCAGATCGAGCAGGGTGGCCTGGACCGTCCGCTCTTGCTCGGCCACGTTTTCGATTCGCGTCTCATGGTCCGTGACGGCGGCGTGAGCAGTTCGCTCGTCCTGCTCCAATATTGCAATGCGATCGAGCGCCCCATTCAGCACGTGCTGGAGGGAAGCGTGTTGCTGCCCCAGCCCTGTAAGTTCAGCCTCGAGTTGCTGCCGCTCGATTGTGAGCGCCGATACGCGATCCGTCAGCCGCTGGACTTCCCGCGCGTCACGCTCCATGCGGTCCTTGAGCCGCTCGGCACGCTCAACGGCGACTGCCCGCTCCGCGCCGCTGGTGGCGCGCGTCGCCCGCACCGCGTCGAGTTGCCGCTCCGCCTCCGCGAGCTGCTCCGCGAGGCCTGTGAGTACCTGCTGACCCTGCCCGGCTTCCCGGGCGATCATCGCGCGTTCCTGAGCCAGTCGGTCGAGCGCTGCCGGATCGGCGGTCGGGATCGGAGTGGACTGGAGCCGCGTCATATTGGTCTGCTCGCGCTGCAGGTCCCGCGACAACTCCGCCAGGCGCTGCTCGCCGCGTTGGATCCTGGCCCGACGCGCGTTGCGCCCCTCTTCGAGCTGGCGCAGGGTCCCGCGCGCGGTGCGCTCGCGCTCGCCAGCCTGCTGGAACGCGTTTTCGGCGGCGGCAGATGCCTCACGCGCAGCGGCAACCTGCCCGGCCAGCGCCTCGCGCCGCGAGCGCGCGTCGATCGCCCGCAGCTCATCGGAATCCGGCCGCAGCACGCGCTCACCGCTGGCCCGCAAGCACTGGCCATCCTCGGTCGCGACCGTGAACGGCCAGCCTGGAGCATTCGCTTTGGCCAGCCGAGTCGCTGCTTCCCGAGCGTCTCCAATGTTCGCTACGACGATCGTGTGCCAAAGGTAGCGCGCGGCGATGCTCTTCTCGGCGGTGGCATCAAGGACGTCCAACCCAAACTGAAACTTCACGGAATCGCCGACCGCCGCGGTTGCCCAGCTCCGGAACGCCGGAGCCTCGCCCTGATCCGGCCCCTCAAGCGGCACGAGAACGACATGCCCGTCGCCATCCGGCTCGGCGTGCCAGGCGACGCCCTTCGCGTCGACGACCGTGTATCGGCCGGCCTCACCGATGACGGCCGCAATCGCCCGCTGGTATCGAAGGGGCGCCCGGAGGCGCGCGGCGAGCCGGTTCGTCGTGCTGCCCGGCGTCGGCTGGTCCGCGAGACGGCCCACCGCGCGCTCCTCGCCGATGAGTCCGTCGAGGCGGCGGTTCGCCTCGCGAGCCGCCTGCTCGGTCGTCCGCAGCGCTGCGCGGGCGCCATCCTGCGCGGCGCGCGCCTCCTGGAGCGCCGCGGCGGCGCCGCTGTCCGCGGCACGATCCGGCGCGAGCTCAGCCTGAATCGCGGCTATGGCATTACTCAGGTCGGCGATTCGGCCAGCGAAGTCCTGCTCACGCTCCTGCCGGGAGGCCGCCGCGGTCGAGGCCGACGCAGCCTCTTCCCGGAGCCGCGCGAGCTGGCGGTCGATCTCCTCGACGCGCCGCCGGCCGCCCTCGGCCGCCTGCTGGGCGTCATTCAGGAGCTTGCGGCGCGTGGCGACGAGTCCCTCAGCCGCGGCAAGGTCCGAATTCAACGCCTCGAGGTCACCTGGGCTCCTTGCGATCCCAGACTGCGCCTGCCGTGCCGCCTCCGTGCTGCGCTCCAGCGCCTCTTTCGCGGGCCCGAGCTGCTGCTCGGCAACGGCAAGGTCTCTCCCGAGAGCCGCGCTCCGCTGGCCGCCGGCGTCCAGGCGTTCGCTCGCCGTGGCGAGGTCCACGCGGAGCTTTTCGCGCTCCCCTCGCGCCTGACCGAGGTCACGCGCAAGCGCAGCCGCCCGCTCTTTGAGCGCGGCCCCGTTCGACTGCGCCTGCGACCGCGTCTCGTGCAGCGCCGAGATACGATCGCGCGCTTCGGCAACGGCGCGGTCGAGCATCGCAAAACGCGCCTCAGCGCCGGCCTGCGCCTCGCGCGCGGCTGGAACCGCATAGCCAAACCACTGGCGGGCCAGCCCTTCGACTTCCTCCCGTGCGGTGCGATGGCGCTCCGCGCGCTCAGCCTGCGTTTTCAGCCGATCGCGCTGCGGCCGCAGCTCAGCCACCACTGCCTGGAGACGGAGCGCGTGCTGCTGGGTCTCGGTGAGGTCGCCCTCGATCTCCGCGAGGCGGATCTCGTAGCGGCGCGTGTCTGCCGCGTCTGCGATAAGCCCGCGCCGCTCCTGTGGTCGCTGCATGACGAGCTGGTCGATCGCCCCTTGGCCGATGACGCAGTACGAGCTGGGGCCGAGCCCGGCCTGGGCAGCGACGTCCTGGACGTCCTTGAGCCGCGCCTTTTTCCGGTTGACAAGGTACTCCGCCTCACCCGATCGATACAGCCGGCGCCCGATCGCGACTTCCTCGACGTCCAGCTCGACCCGGCGCTCGCCGTTGTCGAGCACCATGACGACCTCGGCCATGCCGAGCGCGTGCCGCATCGCGCTGCCGCCAAAGATCACGTCGTCGCCTTTGCTGCCTCGCAACGCCCGTGGACTCTGCTCGCCGAGCACCCACCTGATCGCGTCGACGACGTTGCTCTTACCACTGCCATTCGGGCCGACCACCGCGGTGATGCCCGGGCCGAGATCGATCCGCACCGGCCGGGCGAAGCTCTTGAACCCCGTAATCTGCAAGCTCTTCAGGAACACGCGGTGGCCTCAGAAATGGTCGATTCGAGGGGAGGCGCAGGGACCCTCGATGGATCCCCTCCTCCCTTGTGGGGGAGGGTTAGGGTGGGGGGGAACGTCCGCCAGCAACCAACGCTGGCAATTTCCCCCAAATCAATCAAACCCACTACACCAACTCTAGAGAGGGGGTTGAGGCTCGCCCCCCCCCCCCCCCCCCCCCCCCCCCCCCCCCGCGGGGGGGGGGGGGCGGGGCGGCGCCCCCCCCCTCC
>Ga0080064_1004022_pt1 | contig 19771 bp, 23 predicted proteins | sample Subgrocontami54m_FD_69260 | JGI IMG/M metagenome (GOLD analysis project Ga0080064, IMG submission 69260) | Subsurface groundwater microbial communities from S. Glens Falls, New York, USA - GMW46 contaminated, 5.4 m (SPADES assembly) (version 2) ...
CCCGGCATTGTTCACGAGGATATCAATCCGGCCCCAGGCCGCCGCCGTCGCCTCCACCACGCGCCCGGCCGCGGCCGGCTCCGTCAGATCCGCCTCGACCGCCAGGACCCGCCCGCCGTCTATGGCCTCGAGGGCGCGCTGCGCCTCCGCGAGCGATGCTCGGTTCCGCGCGCACAGCGCGACACTGGCGCCCTCACGGCACAGGCGCTCGGCCACGGCCCGGCCGATCCCGCGGCTCGCGCCGGTGATGATCGCCACCCGTCCCGCTATTCCCAAGTCCATGCGTCCCTCCTGTCAAGACTGCCCCTTCCGGGCTGCGCGGTGACCTCTACCATCATCGTGCCGCTCTGAACGCAGAACCTTGCCGGACGTGCGGCGGTAAGGCATAACGGTGCCACAAACGTTGACGCTTTCCAATGCTGGCCGTTACCAAGACGATCCGGCCTGTAGTGTATAGAAGATCTTCCGGTCCAGCAACTTGTCCCGCACCATTAAGAGTCACCGTATCGGGTTCTTGCGGAGCACAGGCCGTTACCTCCGGTCCGCACGTTCAAGTCCTGCTTGGGGACCCGGGCGAGCCTCGTGGCTGAATCGTCCCTCTCCTCACACTCAAATCAGATCCTGGAAGGGTACCCCGACAACATCATAGAAGGACTCGAAATCCCGCGGATCGTGGATCGGCGCCCGGGAGTGGCGCAGGAGGGCGTTGAGGGCGCTGTGGGCGTAGGAGAGGGCGTTGTCGAGGCTCCGGAGCGTCGCATCTTCCCCGGATGCCTCGGGATCGGCTTTCGCGTAGGCCGCGCGCGCCTTGGCCAGGTAGCTCCGGGCCTCCAGAGAGCGGGCGCGCTGGACCTCATCGGCGAGGAGGCCGAGGTAGCGGCCGAGCTGAAAGTAGGCCCGCTGGCGATCCCGATCGGTCGCTTCCGGGCTCCTCCAAGTCCCGTAGTACAGCCGGTCATGGGCCTCGCGCAGGCTGGCGAAGGGTAATTCGCGATACGGCTGGCTCGGAGGAGCGGATAGCTCTTCAGCCCTGCGGTTGCACGCATCAACGTTTTCGAGGTGCTCCTCGCGCATCTCCGCGAGGAAGGCCTGCGTCTCAGGGTCCAGGGGCATCCCGAGGAGCGCATCCAGGCGCTTCACTACCCAGGCCTGCCCCCGGGCCATGAGGTTCAGGCGCTCTCCCTCGGTCTGCAGGGCAGCCACCTTGTGACCGAAATCCCCGGCCCGGCCCGACGGTTGCCCCCCGTAGCGCAGGATGGCTCGACGCAGGCCGGCGCACGCCGATGCCTCATCCTCGGCGAACTTCTTCAGCTCGGTGTCGGTGACACCCTTCTGATCCGCCCGCTGGAGCACCGCCGCGGCCTCGACTCCCGCCCGCTCCGCCTCCAGCAGCTCGTTCAGCCGAGCCACGATCTCCTCGTCGGGCACGGGGGCCCGCCGGTCGTGTCGGAGGTCAGGCATGGGCGGGGCCGCCGCCGGCTCCGGCTGCTTCGCGCTTCTGCGCACTTGACCCGTCTTCCGGGGAGGCTTGGGCATGATCCCACAGGCCTCCATCCACATGCTGCACGCCAGGGACGCGGTCGAACCGACTACCAGCACCCGCCCGTGCAGCGCCCGATCCAATCCAGGGGGCAGGTGATCCCGCAGCGCAGCTTCCCCTTGGCCATCAGCTCCCGGTACCGCTGCCAGGCCTCTTCCACCGTAAGATCCCGCGCTGAACGCCGCCGGACAGGCTGCTGCGGTCGATCCACCGGCTCCGCGCCGACTCCAGTGTAGCGGAGCTGGACGAGGCGGGTAAAGTTCTTGAACCCCCGCCGCGACAACGGGAGGAGTTCCGCACACCGGGCCGGCGCCTGCTCGCGCATCTGCGCCGGATCCGACGTCCCGTCCAGGTCCGCCCCGTACTGGCGCACCCACTGATCAATCATTGTGGGCGTCACCTCGAGATGGAACTGGAGCGCATAGGCGATCCCGCCAAAGCCAAAGCGAAACGCCTGGTTCTGGCAGGCATCCGAGCCCGCCAATCGGACGGCCCCGCTGGGGAGAGAGAACGTGTCCCCGTGCCATTGAAAGACCGGGAGGCGGTCCGGCAGGCCGGCGAAAAGCGGGTCGCGCTGCCCGGGCTGGTCCAGCTCGACGGCGTGCCAGCCGATCTCTTTCACCGGATTCCGCGTGACGCACCCCCCCACCGCCTTGGCCAGGAGCTGCCCGCCGAGGCAGATCCCCAGGAAGGGGATGCCGGCGGCCACGACCTCCTGGATGAAGGCGTCCTCCGCCTTCAAGAACGGATACGTCTCCTCCTCGTACACGTTCATCGGCCCGCCCAGGCTGATCACCGCCTGAAAGTGGTGCGGCGGCGGGATCGGCGCCTCGTGGTGCAGGGCCACAATTTCGAGGGCGATGCCGTCCTCCCGGCAGCACTCCTCCCAGAGGCCCATGCCCTCGCAATCCACATGCTGGAGGACCAGGAAGTTCACGGCAGGACCCGTCTCACTCGTCGCCGTCGCTGGAGAAGACGTGAAACCTGGCGAAGTCCCGGGAGGCGTGGTTTCCCTCCCCCCTCGCCCGGAGCAGGAAGTTCAAGAGGCGATGGCCGTAGGATAACGCGTCGTTCATCGCCTTGAACAGCTCGGACCCCCGCTGGGTCTGGGTATCCCGGAAGGCGGCCAGGGTCTTGTCCAGGTAGTCGCGTTGGTCATCCGGGGGACTGGTGCCTGCCTCGGCCACCAGCAACTCGATGAATTCCGCGAGCTGGCGTTGCGCCTGGCGCAGGTCGTCGTCGGTCGGTGATGGCCCCCGCCACCGGCCGAAATACACCTGGTCGTGGATCTCGCGGATCCGGCCGAAACTCAACTCGGTATAGGGGGCCTTCTTCGCGGCGACTCGTTCCATGGCAGGCGTCCTTCCAGAGCGTTGAGCCGTATCCGCGGCGCTGACGAGAAAGTCGGGTGTGGCCCGGGCGGACGCGCGTGCAGGGTCCGACCCTAGGAGAGGGCTTCGAGTCGCTCCGGCCGAACCAGGATCACCTGGCGCCGGTCCGTGCGGACGATGCCCGCATCCCGGAATTCAGACAGCAGGCGCATGGCCGTCTCGGGCGTCAGGCCGACCATGGCCGCCAGCTCGCCGCGGCTGACCTGCAGCGAGAGTTGCATCCCCTCGGGGGTCGGCTGGCCGTACCGGCGACCCAGCTCCAGGAGCAATCCGGCCATCCGGGATCGAGCATCGGCCAGGGCCAGCCGCGTGAGATTCGCCTGGGTGGAGACGAGTTCCCGGCAGAGATGCAGCAGGAGGTTCACCGCCATTCCCCCGTGAGCCTGGAACAGCCGCAGCAGTTCCTCCCGGCCGGCGAAGGCGACCCGGCTCTCCTCCAGTGCCAGGGCGCTGCCAACGTATTGCGCCCCCGGAATCAACGCCTCTTCCCCCAAAACACCACCTGGATCCACGAGTCGGAGGATCTGCTCTCGACCGTTTCCATCGGAGCGACTCACCTTGATCCGGCCGCGGCAGACCACGTACAGCCCCAGCGCCGGCGTCCCCTCGTGATACAACGTCTGCTTCGCCAGGTACCGGTGCTGGTGGTGCACCCGCGCGAAGGCGGCCAGGGCAGCGGTCTCGCTACCGCACAGCGCGGCGCCCTCCCGTGCGTCGCACGCGTCGCAGGCATCCTTCCCCTTCATCGTCGTACTCCTCTGACCCGTCATCCGCCCGGTGTCTGGCGCGTTCACCCCGTCACCCCCGTCAGGGCGCGGGGGCGATCGTGGCCAGGACCACCAGCCGCGTCTCCGCTCGCCACCCGTGAGACTCCGCCGGCTCGTAGGTCACGAGGGTCCCGGCCTTGACGGCCGTCCCCTCGCCGCTCCCATGCAGGGTCGCCTCCCCCTCCACCACGTAGAGCGAGACGGCCGAGGTCGAGGTGTGTGGGAGGATCTGCTGGCCCGGCTCCAGGCAGAAGAGGACCATGCGGGCCTGCGGCGAGTCGGCCAGCATGCTCTTCTGCGGCTTGACCGCGCTGAAGTGAGTCTGCGAGGCGAGGTTGACGACGTTCATGGGATCTCCTTCCAATAGGCGCTCGCGAAGGTCGCCCAGGGGATCCGCCCGGACTTCCACTGCCGGATCAGCTCCACGGGCGTCCCGAGCCCCTTGAGCCACTGGTCCGCCACGGATTTCCGCGCGCCCCGGGGCCACAGGCGCATCACCAGGACCCGCGTCCCGTCATCGGGGGCCGCGGGCTCGCTGATCCGTTTCGTCCGCACCCTGTCCGTCGCGGACACCTCCGGGCGTCGTCGGGATGTTGCGGTCATCGCTCCTCTCCTCCCCAGCGCAGCGGGAGCGGGATCCTCCACCGGTCAGTACGTCTCCATGAGATCGTGCCGCCAGCCATAGCCACCATCGGGCGTATCGTCGATCACCTCGCCAAAGCCCGGGACCTCCCGACGCAGGAACTCCTGCACACCGGCCTGGAGCGTGAACTGGGCGCTGGAACACCCGCTGCACGCCCCTGTCAGGCGCACATAGGCATCCCGCCCCACGACCGACCGGAGTTCGATGTCACCCCCATCCGCCTGCAGGGCCGGCCGGATCTTCTCCAGCGCGGCCTCGATCTGTCGCTCGAAATCCTGGTTCACCCCGTCCATCCCGGCCTGCGCCTCGCCCATCGTCGCCTCTCCTCACATGAAGGGAACTTCCGCCCACGAGCGGTGAAGGAAGACCACGACTTCGTCTTCGGGCTTCAACGCCGTGTCCACGCCCTGCAGAAACCGGACGTTATGCCCGTTCACCAGAAACTCCATCTCCGGGATCGGGCGATCGCCGTTCCGGAATGCCTTTTCCTCGAGTCGCCACCCGCCCTTCTCCCGCATGGCCCGGAGGATTTCCCGGAGGCTGTCGGCATCTGCCTCCAGGCTGCTGCAGCGCATCCAGTCCCGGACGAGCCCGAGGAACCGCACCCGCGCCATCTAGCCTTGATCCCAAATTGCCAACCGCCAAGTCGCCATGAGCGCCAAGGGTCGAACCATTCCCACAGGTCATGAACCCCGAGAACCTGAGGGCCGCAAGGCGTCAGTTTCGTTCTCTTCCATGCAGAGGCGGAATGTCGATCTCCTCGGCGGCCTTGGCGTCATGGCGGTTTGCCGTTTTCCTCGGATTGGGATTAGGTCGCCACCCCACAGGCCACCGCCTCCGGCTCGTACAGGCAGCAGGGCTCCTCCCCCAGATAATCGCCGGTCATGGCGTACGCCCGAGACCGCGACCCACCACACAGGGTTCGGTACTCGCATCGGCCGCATTTCCCGTGCAGCTTCTCCGGATCGCGCAGCTCACGGAAAATCGGATGGTGCCGGTACACCTCTACCAGGTCGTCCGTCCGCACGTTCCCCGCCGTGATCGGCAGGAACCCGCTGGGGGCGATGTTTCCCAGGTGATCCACGAAGACGAATCCGTTTCCGTCATTGACGCCCTTGGGCGCCCGCCCAATGGCGTCGGTCTGAAACCCGAACTCCCGTCGGGCTTCTCCCTCGGCTCCCCCACTCCGCGTTGCCGTCCGGGGCAAAGTCGGCTCGGGTACCCTCTGGGTGCTCGCGACTCTCGGCTCGCGACTCTCGGCTCTCCGCCTTCCATCCCACCGGATGCCCCGTTGCCGCTCCAACACGACGCGGCGGTAATGCGGCGCCTCCGTCGTCTTGATCCCGAAGGGCACGTTCCGCGAGAGATCGTACAGGTCGTTCAGGATCTCCTCGTACTCCTTGGCCGAGACCCCATCCTCTGCCCGGCCCCGCCCTGTGGGCACCAGGAAGAAGATGCTCCACAGGACGATCCCCATGCCACGCAATAGCTCCGCCAGTGCCGGCAGGTCCACCCGGTTGTATCGCGTCACCGTCGTGTTGATCTGGACGGGGAGCTCCGCCTCGCGCGCGTAGTCCAGGATTCGCATCGTCCAGTCGTAGGATCCTCGGACCCCGCGGAAGGCGTCGTGAATTGCCGCCGTGGAAGCATCCAGGCTGACGGCCAGGCGGGCCAGCCCGGAGGTCTTCAGCCGAAAGATCTTCTCGCGCCGGGCGGCCGCGGTTCCACTGGGGGTGAGCGCCACCCGCAGGCCGCGGGCAGTTCCCGCCGCGACCAGGTCGAACACATCCGACCGGCGGAGCGGATCACCTCCGGTGAATACCAGAAGCGGCGCCGGGCGGCCGAAACTGCTCACCGCCTCGATCAAGTTCAGTCCTTCGGCCGTCGTGAGTTCCCGGGGGTCGCGATGCGAAATAGCCTCGGCCCGGCAGTGGACGCAGGCCAGGGCGCACGCCCGGGTCAGCTCCCAGATCACGATGAAGGGCGCACGGTCGAAGTCCACCGACTGGAGGTCGGGGCGGCCACGCTCAGCCACGCTGGCTTCACCGGGAAGGGGGAGTCCGATCCGACTCAATGGAGTCTCCCTGGCCAACCGTTTCGTTGCCTTCAGCGGCAAACAAAGGGCTGGCGACCACTGGCTGGGAGTCTATGACGGCGGGCAGGGTCAGGGTATGACCGAGATCATATCCGTGAGCGGCGCGGAGTCACCCGATCACGGTCGGGCCCGGAGGGAAGATTGAGCTGCTCGCGCAGTGGGGTGACGTCGGCCCAGGCCCGGCCGAGCCGCTTGAGGCGGGCGAAATCGCGCTCCAATCCCAGGATGAGGCCTGCCACCTGCTGGCGGCCTGTGTGGGTCCGGCACGCCTCGCGGGGGGTCCGGTCATCCAGAAGCGGCAAGGGCGTGTCCGGCCAGCGTTCCAGGATGCGGGCGAAGAATGCCCCCCCGGGCTGGCCCGATCGGGATCGCGGGGCCTCACTCGCCGGGGGCGATGGGCTCTCGTCTCCTTCCTCCCCGATCGGCTCGATCAGGCCCCGCAGGCACGCCTCCATGAAGCGCCGGGCGTCGGCCAGACTCTCGCGGGTGTCGGCGCTCACCTGGACCTCACCCGACCGCAGCAGCACGGTTGCGCGGGTGACCGCCCGATCAAGATCAATCCAGGCATACCGTACCTCGCCCGTCGTTTCGATGTCCCGCACGAGTTCCGATTGGCGGTCCAGGCCGGCGCGAATCCTGGAGCCGTCCGTCCCCTTGTAGACTGCCTGCCCCGGCGCGAAGGCAGCATGGCGCGCCGTCTCCCGCGCCCGGCCGCCGAGTTCCCGCCCGCGAAGGAGGAAGAAGTGATGGTACAGGTGGGTGGCCCCGTCCAGGAAATCCTCCAGGGAGAGATGGCGGACCGGACGCGCCACCCGATAGGAGGTCCGGAGATAGGCCAGGAGTTCCTCTCGGCCCGCGGCGGGCAGTCTGAGGAGGCCCACGCCTGGTCGGGTGAGACGGCCCAGCGGTACCAGGCGGCAAACCACCACGTCGGAGCGGATCGGCAGTTCGGCGAGCCCGAGGGGACCCAGGGCGCGCTCCGTCCCGGTGAGCAGGTCCTTGACCTGGACGCCGCGAGGTCCCAGCGTCTCCGTCACCTCGTAGCCCCGCACCGGCGATAGGAGCAAGGCGAACAGCAGATCCTCCTCCCGTTGGCTCAGGCCGACGGCCGCATCCGCGAACTGGCCCAGCAACGGTCCGCCCCCCCGGCGCGTGGGCTGGTCCAGGAGGAACCACTCCAGGAAGCGCAGGTTCTCGGCGGCTGTCTGCCCCTTCCCGGGTTGGAATGGCCTCTGGGTGTTCCAGAAGACGGCGGCTGCGGGTCCCTCTCGCCGTCGGATGCGGGGTGAAGCGGCGAAGGTCACCAGACGGGAGACGAGATGCTGGAAGGCCTCCTCCCACGGGAGGCAGCAGGTCGCCAGGCTGCGCCGGCTTCCGCAGGGACAGGGGGCCTGGCGTTGGCGGGTCGGAGACGGGGACACGATCAGCTCGGTCCGAGCAATCGGTCCAGCTCGTTTCGATTGAGGATGGTGATCACCCCCTCCTCGGTCTTGATCAGACCCTCCTTCTGCCAGCGGCTCAGGATGCGGATGGCTGTCTCCAGGGTGCAGCCCACCATATCCGCGATGTCCTGCCGGGTCAGGTGCAGTCCCAACCGGGTCCCGCCACCGTCGGGCACGCCGGTCTTGTCCGCCAGCTTGAAGAGCAAGCGGGCCACCCGCGTCTCCACCCGCTCGGCGGCGAGGCCCCGGATCACCTGGTGGGCTTCGCCCAGCCGGGTGCGCAGCAACTCGATGATCTGGAAGGCCATGGGGGGGAAGCGCTTCAGCAGGGCCAGGTAGTCCAGCCGCGGCAGACACAGCATCACCCCCAGCTCCATGGACACGGCCGAGGCGGGGTGTCGTGGGAGCAGAAGCGTCGCGCCGCCGAACACCTCGCCGGGCGCAAAGACCTCCAGGATCATCTCCTTCCCGCTGGGTGCCTGCTTGACAATCTTGACCTTTCCCTCGAGCACGATATAGACGTACTCGGCCGCGTCCCCCTCCAGGAAGATGAACTGGTCCCGATCCACCCGCTGCTCGTGGAACAGCCCCTGAATCTCTTTCCGCTCGCGCTGGCCGAGCTCCCGGAACAGCCCGACGCGGCCGAGGAACTCCGTCTTATCCATGGGCACCGCCGGCGACGCAGTGGATCCGGCGCGCACAGGGGCCAGCAATCCGCAATCGCGCTCTCGTCCCGCGGGAAGATCGCATGGTCCGGTCACGTCTCCATCTGCGAGGCGTGCATCGCCTCGCCATCCGCAGCGGGCTCCGGAACCACCGACGGGACGCGCTCGGCCGAGATCCCGATCGCCTCGGCGACGACCAATCCCACCAGAACGCCCACCACGGCCCCCACCGCCAGATAGGCTGGGAACCCGAGCGCCATCTCCAGCCCGAGCGCCGCCAGCGCGCGGAGAAAGGCCGGGAAGAAGCGTTCCCCGGCCGGACCGGCGAGTTGATCAATGGCCCAGCGCGCCGCCAGCAGGCACACCCCGACCCCGGCGGTGCACACCCCCGCGACGGCCCCGGACCGGAGGCCAATTCGCCGGAGATCGCGACGGGTCATCACTGCGCCGCTGAACCGGCGCTGGAACCAGGCGAGCGCCACCACCAGGCACAGACCTCCCCCCGTGAGGAGGCTCAATGCCATGGCCGTCCGATCCGCACCCCGGTATCGCTGCAGGAACACTAGAAGACCGATCGTCACCAGGATCGCCAGCGCGACGACGACCGCCCGCAGCCGAGGAATGCGAATAGTTTCTTGGCTTCGCGCCACCCCGGGTTCTCCTCTAAAAGTGTCCCCAGCCCCGCAGAAGCGAAAGCGCAACGCAACCGCAGATAAACGCAGATGGGATTTCCCGAATTAATCTTCCCCATCCGCGTTCACCGGAGATCATCGTCAAGTTCTCTCCCGCCCAAGGTGCCGCCTCATGGCTCTGATGCCGCCTGCAATACGGCTTCGAGATCGATGAAGTTCGCCCCCTCGAGCCCGCGATACCGCTCGGGGTGGCAGGTGAGGACGAGAACCTGCAGACGCTGAGCCGCTTCCTCCAGGACGGCCATGACCCGGGCCAGCCGCCCTGCATCCGTCGCCGTCAGCACGTCATCCAGCACGACCAGTTGCCGCTCGCCCCGCGCCAGAACCTCGGCCAGCGCGAGACGCGCGGCCAGGTAGATTTGCTCACGCTCGCCCCCGGAGACACTCTCGACCGGGACGGGACCCTCGGCCAGTTCCGGTCGGACATGCCCCGGTTCAAAGCCGTCACCCAACTGCAGCCGCCCAAGGCGTCCACCGGCGATGCGTTGCATGATCCGGGTCGCCGCCGCTTCCACGGGGGCCGCCACCGTCGCCAGCACGTCGGCCCGACACTGCATCACGGTCTCCCGCAAGAGCTTGATTGCCGCGACGCGGATCTCTTCGGTGGCCAGCTCTCGCCGAAGGCGAGCCGCCTCCTCGTCGGCCTGCGCAAGCGCGGAGTACGGGCCGTGCGCCGACAGGCTCTCCAGTCGACCCTCCTCGCGATTCTCCTCTGCCAGGAGCTTGCTTGCCGCCTCGTCCGCCGCCTGAAGCTGCCGCTCCAACCGACCCACCTCGTCGCGCGGATCGGCGCCGAACTCCATCAGCGCCTTCTCGCTTTCTTCCAGCCCGGCAGAGGTCGCCTCCCACGCCAGGGCCGCGCGCTTCACCTCGGCTTCCCGCTCCGCCGCCTCTTTGCCATCGGCGGTGAGGTCGGCCAGTTTCGTTTCCAGAAGTTGTTTCTGCCGTTCCAGGCCTTTCGCCTGCGCCCCAAGGCTCGCCCGCTGCTCCGCCGCTGCCGTGAGCGCATTCTGCGCGGCTTTCCAGGCGGCTTCCGTGCCCTCCACCTGGGCAATAAATTTACGCCGAATTTCCCGCCCCTCGGCCGCGAGGGCTGTGGCATCCGGCGGCGTCTCGCGCCATCCCGGCTGATGACCCACGATTTCCTCGCGGACGGCCGTGAGCCGCGCAGATTCCCGCTCCAATGCCTCCAGGGTCCCCCCCGCCAAGAGCGTGGACAGTTGTGTCTCCGCCTCGGCGACGCCTTCGTCAGCCATCCTGGCCTTCGCGCTCAGCGTCTCCAGCGCGTCCAAATCGCTCGTGCCATATCCTTCGGTTAGGGATTTCAGCCGCTGCATCGCCCGATCTCGTTCGGCGCGGATGCCGTCAATTTCCACTGCGGGGCCGCGCGCGCGCAATCGCGCGATGCCCGGCAGCTCCACGACGATCTCTGGCGAGCCGGCGACCACCGTCGGAGTCCCCGGCGTCAGGGAGCGTGGTCCGATGTCCTCTCCGGCCACCACGACCAGCTTCCCCTTGGTCTCCGGGACCACCTCCAGACTGATAAGCGCCGCCTCGATGCGCACCTTGGCCTCGTCCCGGTCCTTGATCGCCTTGCGGATCGCCCGCAGCGTCTCGTCATCCGGCGCGAGGATCGCCGCTCGATCCTTCTTGCGCTTCGCCAGCGTCTTGCCCACCTCGGCGATTCGCTTCAGCCGCTGATCCAGGGCTGCGGAATCCTGGAGAGCTCGCAGGTTTCGGTCGGCATCCTTGGCCCGCTCGTCCGCCGCATCCACGGTGTGGCGGCCCTTCCTCGCCTCCTCCAGGGCCGCCTCTGCCGCGGTGACCGCCTGTTGGCGCTCGTCCACTTCTCGCGCGCGAAGCGGCACCTGCTCCTGGAGCCGTCGCAGCACCTCACTGGTCTCCTTCAGCTCCTTCCCCGTCGCCTTGATGGCGTCAACCCGCTGTCGCAGCGCGGTGTGCTGCGCCTCGGCCGCCTTGGCTTGCTCCTTTCGCTGGTTCAGCTCTCCCAGCAGCGATTTGTACAGCTCTGCGCGGGACCGCGCCTCGGTGAGCGTCTTCGTCAGCTCCTCGGCGTCCCGTCGCGCCTGTGCTCGCCGGGCCCGCAGATCTTCCACCCTTCGAGACGCCTCCTCGTAGGTCTGGTACTGAACCCGCGCCTCCCGCTGCGCCTTCACCGCCGATTCCAGCGCCTCGCGCAACCGAATCACGGCCGGCGCATCCTTCCCAGTCCGGAGCTTCCCGCCCGGGGTGAAGAAGCGGCCGTACGCCTCCTCGATCTGCTCCTCCAGGGGACCGCTACTGGACCCAGCGACCTGTACCCCAAGCGCCGCCCGAATGTCGTCGACCACATCGCCGGACAGACCCGCGAGCGTCAGGTTCCCCTGCGGGGCCCACAAGACCTGCGCGAGGCCCCAGTTATCAGGCCGGGCCAACCCCCGGCCGGGCGGATTGCGCGTCAGGATCTCCCGGGCGCGCTCGTCGGCCGCATCCCCCTCCGCCAGTCGCGCAAAGCGGCCGCCTTCCTTCCGCGCAAGCTCAGAGAAGGCTCGCTCCAGGAATCGCTTGGTCAGCCGATACTCGATGCCCCCGTGGGCGAAGTCCACCGTGACAGTCGGTGCCAGGTCCCGACCCCACGGTCGCAGCAGATCCACCTCTCGCCCGCTCACCCGGTGGCCGTCGAGGAGCCCCCGCAACATGGCCTCGAAGAGTGTGGACTTCCCCGTCGCATTCGGCGCATACACAACGTTCAGGCCATCCGCAAAGGGGGCAACCTCTATCAGGTCGGCAAAGCACTTCCATCCTTGGACCCGGATTGCGCGGAGGATCATCGGCCGCCCCCTCCGAGGATCGCGTACAGTTCCAGGAGAGCCCGCGAGGCGATCTCGGGAGAACCCTCCTCCGGCCGCTGTCCTGCGTAGGCGGGATCGGCCAGCGCGCACAGCTTGGCCGCCGCCTCTCGCAGGATGCCAGCGGGCAGACCGGCGACCCAGTTCTCATCGTCGGGGGATGGCCGAACTCGGGTTGTCTCCAAGCGAGCCCAGAGGAACCTGGAGGCCAGGATCTCCTCCAGGTGGACGACAGCTTCGCGATCTGCCGGCGACAGCAATCCGCTGATCTGCACGTCCAGCAACGTCACCTCCGGCGCAGCGATCGTTTCGACGCGCTCTCGGAGCCGAACGACGTCCCCTTGGCCTCGCAACTCTTCCTCGATGCTCATCCACGACAGGCCACCCGTGCGGACCGACGTGATCAGCGGCGGCGCTCCGGCAGCTAGGATCTCGACGAGCAAGGCGTTCCCGCTATCGCGCTCACCGAACTTCGTCGTCTCGTGCGTCCCCGAGTAGGCCATCCGCGTCGCCCCGTCCGGGTCAACGTACGTCACCGTGGAATGCCAGTGGCCCAAAGCCAAGTAATCCAGCCCGCCTCGCACTGCCGCGTCTTGCGGGATGGGGTAATCCGGCTCCTCCTGGTGGACACCCTCGGCGGTCCCGTGGGCCAGGCCGATCCGGATTCCTCGACCTTCCTCGGGCCTGATCCAGGCCGTCGGGTCCTTACCAGAATGCTTTGCCCGCGTTGGGCACGGATAGAGTGTCCCACCTGGCACCTCGGTCGGTTGCTCCTCTCGCAGCACGTGTAGGTTGGGCGAAGACTTCCACGCCGGATGCTCCCATACTGAACCCGGCACCAATGGATCATGGTTGCCAGGGATCACGTACGCCGGCCCACCGAAGCCAGCGAGGGTGTCGGCGACCTTCTGGACCAGAACCCGGTCCACCCCATTGTCTTCGAAAGTGTCCCCCGCAACCAGCACGAACGCTGCTCCGGCGCTCTTGGCCGCCTCGACAACGCGCCGCGCCGCCGCCAGCCGCTCATCCCGCACCCGCGCGCCCGCTTCGCCGACTTGTGCCGCTCGCATCCCGACCTGCCAATCGGCCGTGTGAAGAAACCTCACGCTAATCCCCCGCCTCACCATTCAAAATGGTAATCCAAATTGTATCTCCGACAGCATTGAAGGCTTCAATGGCATAGCCGTCTTCTCCGCCGGGTTCAGGTTGTGTATGGTGATCAACGACTGTTGCGACGTCACCCTTGCGGAGACCGTCTTCCGGAATGTCCCGCGTCAGTGCGACTTGTTTGTAAAGGTAGTATCCCCCGCTTCAGCCAAAAATCGAGATGTGTCGCCCCTGGGCAGTTCCGTCAATACGTAGCTCTTCAGCTTCTCCATCGAGATCACTGCGTCGGCTGGCAGCTTCATTTTCCTTGCCGCCTATTGACTCTTTAGGCCCGCGAACCCGCATGTGTGGCCACGCCCGCCCACGGCTTGATCTTCGCCAGCGTCTTGGCGAGGGCTTCTTCCGCCACCTCCGTGTCATAGGCCGCCTGCGCCCGCAGCCAATAGCCGTTGGAAAGACCGAAAAACCGGCACAGGCGCAGATCGGTGTCCGCCGTGATGGCCCGCTTGCCCGCCACGATGTCACCGATCCGCTGAGCGGGCACACCGATTTCCTTGGCGAGGCGGTATTGCGTGAGGCCCATCGGCACCAGGAACTCTTCGCGCAGCAACTCGCCGGGCGTCACGGGCTTGAGCTTCCGCATGGTCTTTCCCCCTTAATGATAGTCCACGATCTCGACGTCCTCCGCGCCCGCCGCCGTCCAGCGGAAGCACACGCGGAACTGATCGTTCACACGGATACTGTGCTGCCCAGAAAAGGTACCGGACACCATTTAGGGCCTAACCTCGTGATTCTGCGAGGGCATGGTTCCACTTCTGGGCCGTCCGCGTCGGTGCGGCACATACCGGGCCACGAAGGCCGGGCTCCCGACGGCGCGCTGGGTGCTCCAGCGGGTGTCTCGGGCATCGGCCTTCGGATCGGGACTCGGCGCCAGCAGCGCGCGATACTGGCGTTGACGAACCTTCGCATAGGGACTCAACGCCAGGTAGCTGGGATGGAAGCTGATCACGCGATTGGGCGTCCCGAGGGCATAGGCGGCACAGCTCGACCAGGGGTAGGTCGTCGGATCGTCCACGAGGCCTGCCCGGACCGGGTTCCGATCGAGATACCGGAGGGCGGCCAAGGCGTACGTGTCCTCCGCGACGAGACAGGACCGATACCGCCGCTCCCAGAAGTGGCCCCGACGGCCGCGGGCCTTATGGAAGGCCTTGGCGGTTTCTGTCATGAACCAGCGGAGCGGCCGGCCGAGCGCCTCCCGCGTGGGGGCCTGGAGGAGGAGGTGCACGTGGTTCGACATCAGCGTGTAGGCGTAGAGGGTGACCTCGTAGGTCCGGACCAGTTCCCGCAAGTGGGCCAGCAGCAGTTCGAAATCCTCGGCGGCGGAGAAGTAGAACTCGCGGTTATTGCACCGCGCGACGACATGCACGGTGCCGCCCGGCGCCACCAGGCGCGGGGCGCGGGGCATGGCCACGCGCAGGACAGGCCGGAAGAGATCGTCTACCACTGGATAGCGCTTCACGGCCTCTCTACCTGGATCGTCGACCGGCAAGAATTGGAATCGCCTATCAAGCAAATCAACAGGTTAGCCTCCAAATGGTGTCCGGTACCTTTTTTACTTTTTTATCGCGGCACCGGCCTGTTTGGTACTGGTGGATCTGGCGGGCAACCTTCCGGAGGATGTCCGGACCAGATGCCTGGACATTGCTAGCGACAAGCCATGTGAGGATCGTCTCCGGACGAAATTTATGAAGCGGCTTCCCCTCTGGACTCAGGATTGGCGAGTGGCCCAACCGCATCATTGCCGCCACGCGCGCGACGAGAATGACGCCAAGCAGTTGCGATGTGAGGTGGGGATCGAGCGTAGGGACAAGACGTTGAAGAAGCCTTGATACCCTCGCCTCGGCACTCCTCCCCGACTCGTACTCCAACAATGTACCGGCAGGCCGGACCACGGCAGAGCAGTCCAACGCCACTATACCCAGTCGCCCCTCGCGACTTACCTGTTCAAGCTGTGCCCGAGCTTCTCGCATGCGCGGCACCAGCGCATCTTCAGCCTGGGGCCGCTTGCACTCAACGTCGATACAGCTCGCATGTGAGATGAAGGTAAGGTCTGCGCGAGAGGTTCCGGTAAAATCGGTACGCCTGACGCCCTCGACAGCAACGACGGACACGCCTGCGTTCATGAGTGTCCCGGATACCAGGTAACTGAAGGCATCGTTTCGAGGCCGATTGCTCGACGTGTCGGGCCTCTCGTCTTCGCGCAGCGTCGGACCCTTCCTACACACGTGGCGAAGGCTTTCACGAAGACGGGGGAACCGATCCGCGTGCGGTCGCCAGAGCTCGAATAGATCCACGATCTCGCAACTCTCATTGTAAGCGAGTACGTGTTCCTGCGTACGGGCACCGTCCTTGAAGAACTCCGTTACCAGACGGAGGTAAGTGGCGGCTCTCCCCTGAGTGATCGCGAGCCACTCGCAAGCCTCTCCGAGCTGTGAGACATGATCCTCGTACCTGCCGCGACTGAAGACTGGGCCATCGTCCACGGGCTTCCCCTACACCGTCCAACGGGGCGGCGGCTGGACGCACCTGTTAGGCCAGAACCCGTCCGATGAGGTAGACGAGCACATAGGCAATCGCCCCAACACCGATGACAAGTAGCACCCACACGAGGAGCTGTGCCCACCGTGGCCACTGTGGAGTCGGCAGGACGGTGATGATCTTGGCGAAGCCGTCGTCAGACTTCGTGTAGCTGTTGATCTGCGTGAAAATCAGCGGCGGAAAGTAAAGATACGCGACCGTCACCTGCTCGCCGGGGACCAATGTCGGGATGAGTATTTCCTGGCCACCGCCGGGCAGCTGGACGACGCTGTGAACGATGTCGGGCCAGACCTGGAAGTCGGGAAGGACGAAATGGCCTAGGCGGACATTCTTGGCCGGTTTGCGGCCGGTGTTGCGGACCACTACAGCGTGCGTGTTGACCTGAAGGGGACTTTGCGGATTCGCGCGGAGAGTAACGGAGGACGTGTGACCCAGCCAGCTGACGAGACGAGGTCTATTCTCGATCGCGCGGTTAATGAATGCGCCCACGAACGCCGCAATCGTTGGCGCCACAACTTTCGCGACGAGATCCCAATCTATCGTCATGGCTTTATGGCTCCTCGTGATGTCTAACGCGCGCGGTCAGCGGTCGGAGCGCGAGCAACGCGAGCGCCCGGGCCGCTGAACTGCGAAGTTATGGGCCCCATTGCTTTGCCGACGAGTAGAGGCACGGACGGCTCCTTACGACGGGCGCCGGCTGGCAGGGGGGCGAGGTGATCCGCTCGCCTACTTGGCCCACGTGACCTTCCGGCGCGCTCCGCACTCGTGGCATATCCCCGAGGCCCTGCGGAATTCCCGTGCCTGGCTCAGCGCGCTCGCGTTCTGCTGCGCGACGTGGGGGTTGTAGTGGTCGCGCCTCTGGCCAAAGGCTCGGGAACCTAACTGAACGGCGTCCGCGACGCATTGGTCGCAGAAGGGATGCGGCTTCCTGCCTCTCAAGAAGTTCGCGACCTTTTCGGCGTTCGTCATCGATGCCCCCTCATCGAGGAATCGTCGCGGTGCGCATAACGGGGCGGCGGCTGAGCCGCAGGCGCGCAGGCAAGCTTGCTTGCCAGAGCGCGTGTCGGCTCCAGCCGCGTGATGGGCCGCGCGAGCGGCCCCAGCACGCGGCGCCCCACGCCGCCGCCCCGATGCGGCCGATCGCGAGCGAGCCGGAGGTCGCGAGCGGCGGCCGCATCACCGCGTTGAGCTGCGAAGCTCCATCGCTTGCGCTGGCTTCGTCAGCTCCAACGCGTTGTTATCCGGCCCCCGCCCGTTCACCATCCTCTTGGGAACTCGACTTGATAGCGCGACGGCTCATGGAAGAGGACAAACCCGGCCAAGTTGGACAGCTCCTCTCGGACGAACGCCGCCAACACACGGGCATTGGCCTCTCGGTCGATGCGTGTGGCGCCAGGGAGTAGCGGGGTCTTCCCGGTGTACGCGTAGCCGAGCGCACCGAGGTGAATGCCAAACCGGACTCGTTGTCTCGCCGGAAGGAAGACCGGCATTTCGCCTGTCACCGTATCTGCTGGATGCTGTGGGCTCAGACTCTTCTGCCGATCCAGCCGGGCGGTGAAGACGACTTCGGACGGCGATGTGATCCGGAAATCGCGATCCGTGTGATTCTCGAGAACGTAGTAGAAGACGAGCTTATTCTCGCCTTCGGTATCGATGTAATCGAAGGCGGCAGTGATCGCCGTCGTGTTCCATTGTCGCGGCCGCTCTGCTCGCCACGACAAGAAGGCGGTTGCTCCGAAGGCGACGAGGCCGACGCCCACCCCGAAGGCAAACGCGACAACTGCGGCACGCTTCAAGCCACTCATAAAGGTTCAAAAGCAACTTTTCGACACGGATACTCGAGAGCGTACGGGGTGGTACATACCGCAACTCCGGTACTTATTCTCGGGTCGCAAGGAAGGTGAAGTCCTACCGGGAAAAAACGCCGATCCTCCGAAGAGAATCGGCGTACACACTTTTGGCTCCCCGAGATCATCCGGCCCCACCCTTCCCAACGTCCGAGGGTATTTGGGCTTCCGCATGGCTGTCATATCACAAACCTCCCTAGTCGCGCAACGCCCAGCCAGCGGCATCCAGCATCCGGTCAATCTGTTCGCGAGCCTGCTCCTCGGCTGTGGGCATGGTCACACGGTGCAATGGTCAACCCTTCCGGCGCCTTCGCCTCACCCGATAGATCGGCCCGGCCTCTCGGACATGAAAGCCTGTAGAAAAGGTACCGGACACCATTTAGGGCCTAACCTCGTGATTCTGCGAGGGCATGGTTCCACTTCTGGGCCGTCCGCGTCGGCGCGGCACATACCGGGCCACGAAGGCCGGGCTCCCGACGGCGCGCTGGGTGCTCCAGCGGGTGTCTCGGGCATCGGCCTTCGGATCGGGACTCGGCGCCAGCAGCGCGCGATACTGGCGTTGACGAACCTTCGCATAGGGACTCAACGCCAGGTAGCTGGGATGGAAGCTGATCACGCGATTGGGCGTCCCGAGGGCATAGGCGGCACAGCTCGACCAGGGGTAGGTCGTCGGATCGTCCACGAGGCCTGCCCGGACCGGGTTCCGATCGAGATACCGGAGGGCGGCCAAGGCGTACGTGTCCTCCGCGACGAGACAGGACCGATACCGCCGCTCCCAGAAGTGGCCCCGACGGCCGCGGGCCTTATGGAAGGCCTTGGCGGTTTCTGTCATGAACCAGCGGAGCGGCCGGCCGAGCGCCTCCCGCGTGGGGGCCTGGAGGAGGAGGTGCACGTGGTTCGACATCAGCGTGTAGGCGTAGAGGGTGACCTCGTAGGTCCGGACCAGTTCCCGCAAGTGGGCCAGCAGCAGTTCGAAATCCTCGGCGGCGGAGAAGTAGAACTCGCGGTTATTGCACCGCGCGACGACATGCACGGTGCCGCCCGGCGCCACCAGGCGCGGGGCGCGGGGCATGGCCACGCGCAGGACAGGCCGGAAGAGATCGTCTACCACTGGATAGCGCTTCACGGCCTCTCTACCTGGATCGTCGACCGGCAAGAATTGGAATCGCCTATCAAGCAAATCAACAGGTTAGCCCCCAAATGGTGTCCGGTACCTTTTTTACATCAAGGTCAATCAACTTGCCGAGAGCATCAACGGTCGCGAACACGAGCAAGAGGGTAGTCGAGCACGATTGCTGCACAGCCTCAGAAGCGAGTGGCTTCAACACCCGGGCTTCGACGAGATCGAGGTACTCGCCGACCTTGGACCTGTTCTCAGTGTCGTAGGGATCTATACGCGTTCCGCCCATGACTCGCCGTTTCCTGACCGGCTATCACAAAAATCAGCGGCGGGCGGCGAAGCCGACCGTCCGCTGGATTGCCTTGTTAGATTTTCATTGAGGAATCTAGCTAAAGGTGTATTTACATTTTGGGCACGTTACAGTAAGCCTTTTGTCTGGAAATCGTATTTTTTGCCCACAGGATCTACAAGCCATAATGGCATAATGTCTATATTTAATTTTTTTAGCAAATGATTTTACTTTGCTTTTAATGATGGAGATTATACTTTCTCTGTAAGGTGTTTTTATATTTCCATCAAGGTTTTCTATTTTCTGCCAATTTTGAAAACCATAACAAATAATCGAGAGCCCCCAAAGAAAACCGCCAATCCAAAATATAGGGAAGTCTTTTATTAAAAAGGTCAGGCTTCCTAAACCTATGACTAATAAACCAAGTAATAATTTTTTGTAAGGATTAAAATCTTTTAATATTAGTGGTCGCTGACATTTTGTACAGTTAATTATTTTACCGATTGCATCATACCCCCAGATTAAATTACAAGAAGAGCAGTGAGGCCGTTTGTAATAGCCCATGATTTTATCGATTTATCTCAATCTAACGAATAAGCTTTTTCCCGGCGGGCCCCGCGTAGGACAGAGCCGCGACCGCGGGAGCGGGCCCGCCGGGTAAAACGGGTTGAACTGAACCGCTGGCCTACCAGCTATGGGGATTGTATCCGAACCCTGGGGCGGAGG
>Ga0080064_1004027_pt1 | contig 19747 bp, 20 predicted proteins | sample Subgrocontami54m_FD_69260 | JGI IMG/M metagenome (GOLD analysis project Ga0080064, IMG submission 69260) | Subsurface groundwater microbial communities from S. Glens Falls, New York, USA - GMW46 contaminated, 5.4 m (SPADES assembly) (version 2) ...
CTCAAGCGCAACCTTCGCTTTGAACTCAGCCGAAAACCGTCTCCGCGTCCTCATGGTGGATCGTCCTCTTCGTCGGCGAATCCACCTTAGCCGGCTGTCTCAGAAAGTGGGACCACCTCTGATTGTTCCTTTCCTTCAGGCTTTACAGCAGAGAAATATGTTGGTGCCGCCGCCGTAGCCAGCGCGGCATCAACTAGGGAAATATCAGTCTCTGCCCCTACTACTTCATCCATGTTCGTGATTAGCTTGATCTGGAAACGATCAAGGGTAGCAGAAACTAGGATAAGTTTTCGATTGAGCGTTTTAATTCTGGCGTTGCCAAACTCACTATTCAATTTGATTCGCAAAGGTTCGAAGGAATATCGTGGACCACGCAAAAATCCCATATTTTGCGGTCGAAAAACCGCTGCCATGGAATCGCGAAAAATATTGCTAATTCGCTGCGCCGTCACACCATGCGCCAGTGCAGCGGCAATCACTCCACCTACCGAGGTGCCGACAATTAGGTCGAACTGCGAACTAATGGGCGCACCGAGCTGTTGCTCGTACCGGCACAACAACTCTGATTGCAGAATACCTCTTGCCCCGCCGCCGCTCAGCGACAGGATACGAAAAAATTCAGTTGGCACAGGTCGCCCCCTTCCACTCGCCAGGAAAGTACCGCTAAATATCAGATCAGGCAATTTGCAGCTGCACTCAAAAACTCATATTGACATCTTCTCGCTCAGAAGACGAAGCAACCCTTGTTTATACCTGACAAACTATCCAACTATCCTTCATGTCTTCAAAACCCATCTTTCGACCACTCCAGAGGGGCGATCACATCTTGCTCGTTGATGGTTCTTCGTACGTTTTCCGCGCCTATCACGCGCTGCCGCCGCTCACCCGCAAGTCGGACGGGCTGCAGGTCAACGCTGTGCTCGGCTTCTGCAACATGCTGTGGAAGCTCCTCTGCGACATGAAGCCGGAGGAGAAGCCGACCCATCTGGCAGTCGTCTTCGACAAGTCGGAAAATACATTTCGTAATGATCTCTATGCCGATTACAAAGCGCACAGGCCCGCCGTCCCTGTCGAATTAGATGCACAATTCCCGCTGATCCGCGAGGCGGTGCAGGCCTTCGACATCCCTTGCCTGGAACAGGCGGGTTTTGAGGCCGACGACCTGATCGCCACCTATGCGCGGCTCGCCTGCGAGGCCAAGGCGACGACGACCATCGTGTCCTCGGACAAGGACCTGATGCAGCTCGTCTGCGACACGGTCGTGCTCTACGACACCATGAAGGACAAGCGCATCGGCGCGCCGGAAGTGTTCGAGAAATTCGGCGTGACGCCGGACAAGGTGATCGAGGTGCAGGCGCTGATCGGCGATTCCAGCGACAACGTGCCCGGCGTGCCCGGCATCGGCGTCAAGACCGCCGCCCAGCTCATCATCGAATACGGCGATCTCGACACGCTGCTCGCCCGCGCGGGCGAGATCAAGCAGCAGAAACGCCGCGAATCCCTGATCGAGCATGCGGAAAAGGCGCGGCTCTCCAAGCGCCTGGTCACGCTCGATCAGAACGTGAAGCTCGACGTGCCGGTGGCGGACCTCGCGGTGCACGAGCCCGACTACCGGCGGCTGATCGCCTTCCTCAAGGCGATGGAATTCAACACCCTCACCCGGCGCGTGGCGGAAAAGAGCGGCATCGACGCCGGCGAGATTGAAGCGGATGCGAAATTGGCATCGACAAGCGCTTCCTTGTTTCCCTCTCCCCAGGGGGGAGAGGGCGGGTCCGAGCGCAGCGAGGAACCGGGTGAGGGGGTACCAAAGCGTCAGGATCGGGCCCCCCTCACCCGCCCGGCTGCGCCGGGCGACCTCTCCCCAACGGGGAGAGGTGAAGCGGACCTCACCCCCATCTCCCTCGCCACTTCTCGCGCCGGAGCCGCGCGCAGCGCCAAGATCGATCGTTCCAAATATGAATGCGTGCGCAGCCTCGATCGCTTGAAGCAATGGATCGCGCGCGCCCATGAAGTCGGCGTCGTCGCCATCGACACCGAGACCAACAGTCTCGATCCGATGCAGGCGGAATTATGCGGCTTCTCGCTGGCGCCGGCTCCCAACGAGGCCTGCTATGTCCCGCTTGCCCACCGTCAAGGCGGCGAAGGCGGCAGCGGCAGTCTGTTCGCGGGCTCGAAGGTGGAAGGTCAGATTCCGGAGCAGGCGGCGCTGGAAGCGATGAAGCCGCTCTTGGAAGACCTCAGCGTGCTCAAGGTCGGGCAGAATCTGAAATTCGACTGGCTGGTCTTCGCCCAGCGCGGCATCGAACTCGGGCCTTGGGACGACACCATGCTGATGTCCTATGTGCTCGACGCCGGCAAGGGCAACCACGGCATGGATGACCTGTCGCGCAAGTGGCTCGGCCACGAGACCATCGATTTCAACACCGTCACCAAAGAGGGAAAAACAAAACTCACCTTCGATTGCGTCGCCATCGACAAGGCCACCGAATACGCCGCGGAAGACGCGGACGTCACGCTGCGGCTGTGGCAGGTGCTCAAACCGCGCTTGCCCGCCGAGCAGGTCACCACGGTTTACGAGACGCTGGAACGGCCGCTGGTGAAAGTGCTCGCGCGCATGGAACGGCGCGGGATTTCCATTGATCGCCAAGTGCTCTCGCGGCTCTCCGGCGAATTCGCGCAGAAGGCGGGCGCGCTGGAGGCGGAAATCCGCGAGCTGGCCGGCGAGCCGCTGAATCCCGGCAGCCCGAAGCAGCTTGGCGACATCCTGTTCGGCAAATTTAACTTGCCGGGCGGCAGCAAGACCAAGACCGGCGCCTGGTCGACCTCGGCCTCGGTGCTGGAGGATCTTGCGGAGGAAGGCCACGAGTTGCCGCGCAAGATCTTGGACTGGCGGCAAGTGTCGAAGCTGCGCTCGACCTATACCGACGCGCTGCCGGACTTCGTCAATCCCGACACCCACCGCGTGCACACCAGCTACGCGCTCGCCTCCACCAGCACCGGGCGGCTGTCGTCATCCGATCCGAATTTGCAGAACATCCCGATCCGCACCGAGGAAGGCCGCAAAATCCGCCGCGCCTTTGTCGCCGTACCGGGAACCAAGCTCGTCTCCGCCGACTATTCGCAGATCGAGCTGCGGCTGTTGGCTGAGGTCGCCAACGTGCCGGCGCTGCGCCAAGCGTTCAAGGACGGCCTCGACATCCATGCCATGACCGCGTCGGAAATGTTCGGCGTGCCGATCAAGGACATGCCGGGCGAGGTGCGCCGCCGCGCCAAGGCGATCAACTTCGGCATCATCTACGGCATCTCGGCCTTCGGGCTGGCCAACCAGCTCGGCATCCCGCGCGAGGAGGCCGGCGCCTATATCAAGAAATATTTCGAGCGCTTCCCCGGCATCCGCGACTACATGGAAGAGACCAAAACCTTCTGTCGCGAGCGCGGCTATGTGCTCACGCTGTTCGGGCGCAAATGCCACTACCCCGACATCACCGCCTCAAATCCATCGATCCGCGCTTTTAACGAGCGCGCCGCCATCAACGCGCGGCTGCAAGGCACCGCCGCCGACATCATCCGCCGCGCTATGGTGCGCATCGAGCCGGCGCTGACGGCGGCCAGGCTGTCCGCGCAGATGCTGCTGCAGGTGCATGACGAATTGGTCTTTGAGGTGCCCGACGGCGAAGTCGAGCAGACGCTGCCGGTGATCAAGAAGGTGATGGTGGAAGCCCCGCATCCTGCGGTATCGCTCCACGTGCCGCTACAGGTCGACGCCCGCGCCGCCAACAATTGGGACGAAGCGCATTAATTTTCTTTTCCCTCTCCCATAGGGAGAGGGTGGCGCACGAAGTGCGCCGGGTGAGGGGTTACAAACTATCTTGGGTCCGAACCCCCTCACCCCGGCCCTCTCCCCCACGGGGAGAGGGAGAAGAAACTGGGACGAGGCTCACTAACGTCGCGCGATCTGCTTGCGGAATTTTCTATCCCGTTTCAGAAACCACTCGCGGCTCATGGCCTGCCGGCGCGTCCTGAATTTCTCGATATGCAGAAGAACCCAGGTGCGCCCGCGCGTGGTGCGTGCGCCGCTGCCGCTATTATGCTGCTCCAGCCGGCGGGCCACGTCGGTGGTCCAGCCGACGTAAGTGAGATAGCGGTCCCGCGTCTGGCAGCCGAGAACGTACACAAAGCTGGGCATCCGGCGATTATGCTCTGTTCTCGTAAATCCGGCGCTAACGTTAGCCTTTGTCATGGCCGGGCTTGTCCCGGCCATCTCGATAAGGGACGCACCGCCCACCTAAGCGAGATGCCCGGCACAAGGTTTACACTCGGGCCCGCCGAAGGCGGGACCCGTGTGCCGGGCATGACGAATATTTTCACTCCGGCAAAACCGCCACCGCCTCGATCTCCAACAGCACTTCCGCGCGCACAAGGCGAACTACCTGCACGGTCGTGCTTGCCGGAGGCGCCGTCATATTCAGGTAGTTCTTTCGCACTTCATGCAAAATCGGCTGATGCGCGACGTCGACAAGATAGTTATTGATCTTGACCACATGCTGGAAGCTGGCTCCCACCGCCGCGAGAGCCGCTTTCAGATTCTCGAACACCTGCACCGCCTGCGCGCGGAAATCCCCCACACCGACAACTTTGCCATCCCGCCCGACCGCCACTTGGCCGGCGATGAAAACCATGCGGACGGGGCCGGTCACCTCCACCACCTGCGAATAGGTCGGTGGCTTGATCAGAGTGTCAGGATTGATAAAACGCGTCTTCGTGGCCACGGGGAATCTCCTTTGAACGGCATGTGAGCAAATTTATTCAGCATTCCTTTAGCGCCGATGAGTTACGGCTAATACCGGCCCGCCGCAACTTTTTGCCCCGCTTCGCGTTGTCGTGGGAGCCGCCAAGATGGGGGGGTTGAAAGGAAGGCAGCCGTGCCGAAAACTCGCGAAAGTTGCGCCGTTCGGCACCGGTCCCTCTTTTTCAGTGTGCTTGCCGTACTTGTCTTCATGGCGCCGATCGGCACCGCGTCGGCGGCAGGCTTGCTGGAAATGCTGTTCGGCGGCCGCGCATCGAACCTTCCGTCGAGCCCGGCTCCCTTATTCCAAGCCCCTGCTGACGCCTTTTTTGGCGGGGCTGAACCAAGTGAGCGGTCCAGCGGCCCGTTCGCCGCCTATTGCGTTCGCCTGTGCGACGGGCGTCCCTTCCCGGTGCAGAACGCGGGCAGCTCCCCGGCGCAGGCGTGCAGTTCGTTCTGCCCGGCCAGCCAGACCAAGGTTTTCACCGGGAGCGGCATCGATAATGCGGTTTCGAGCGACGGCAAGCGCTACGCTAACCTTCCCAACGCGTTTGCGTATCGCCAGAAGCTCGTGCCGGGCTGCACCTGCAATGGACAGAGCGCGGGAGGGCTGGTGCCCATGGATGTCAAGGCTGACCCGACGCTTCGCTCCGGCGACATGGTTGCGACCAACAACGGCCTCGTCATCTTCAAGGGCATGAAAAATCAGACTGCGGAATTCACGCCGGTGCAGGATCGCAAACTCATGCAGATTCTCATCTCACCGGCTGCGCGCGCGTATGCCGAGGCGCCGGCTCCCGCGCCGGAGCCTTCGGCTTCCAGTGACACGCGGCGGCGTGCTCAGCTCAGGTAAGCAATCACTTCGTCCGCGATCGACAGCGACGAGGTGAGGCCGGGCGATTCAATCCCGAACAAAGCGACGAGGCCGGGCAGCCCATGTTGCGCCGGGCCTTCGATCATGAAATCCGCCACCGGGGCGCCGGGGCCCGAGAGCTTCGGCCGGATGCCTGAATAACCAGGCAGCAGCGAGCGGTCAGGCAGGTCCGGCCAATAGCCGCGGATGCGGGCATAAAAAGCATCTGCCCGCGCAGGATCGATCGCATAGTCCTCGCGCTCCAGCCATTCCACGTCCGGCCCGAAACGCATTTGCCCGGCCATGTCGAGCGTGACGTGGATGCCGATGCCGCCATCCACCGGCACCGGATAGATCAGGCGCGAAAACACCGGCCGCCCGGCATAGGTGAAATAATTGCCCTTGCAGAGAATAAGCGGCGGCACGCGCTCGGCCGGGTAGCCTGCGGTGCGGCGCGTCAGCGCCTGCGCGCCGAGGCCAGCCGCATTGACCACGGCATCCACTTCGAGCGTGCCCGCTTCCTTGCCGCCAAAGCGCACACGCCAGCCGCGCGAAGTCCGCTCCAGATTTTCGACGGTCGTGCCGAAGGCGATCATGCCGCCGCGGTCTTCCAGATCGCCGCGCAGCGCCAGCATAAAGGCATGGGTATCAATGATGCCGGTCTCGGCTGAGTGCAGCGCGCCGATGCAAGACAGCGCCGGCTCCAACGCGCGGGCTTGCGCGCCATCAATCAGTGTCAGCCCTTCGACGCCGTTGCGCGCGCCTTGCGCGTGGATGGACTCGACCTTCGCGGCTTCCGCCGCATCAGTCGCAACGATCAGCTTGCCGCATTTGCGGTGGGGAACGCCGTGCGAGGTGCAATAATCGTAGAGCATGCGCCGCCCGCGCGTGCAGTGGCGGGCGCGCAGCGAACCCGTGGGGTAATACATCCCGGCGTGGATGACTTCGCTGTTGCGGGAGGAAATGCCGGTACCGATGGCGCCGGCTGCTTCCGCCACGGTCACGTCATGCCCAGCCAGCGCCGCCGCCCGCGCCGCGGCCAAGCCGATCACCCCGGCGCCGACGATAAGAATTTGCATGCCCGTACCGAAAGAAAAGTCATGTTACTTAGTCGTCATCTTACTTAGTCGTCATCGCCCGCGAAGGCGAGCAATCAAGCGCGTCGATGGCAGCGTCCGCGTCAGCCTGATCGGCATGCACCGACCGTCCGCTCCTCCCAACGCATGACGGCCGTGGTATCGCGGCGCGACCGTTGTGGTCTGCCACCGGTGAAAGTATCATCTTATACTTTCACCCATTCTGGGAGGAAACTCCGGGAGGAAACCATGTACCGAAGCATTCTGACCGCGCTTGCGGCGGGCGTCATCCTGCTCGCCTTCGCGGCGCTGCCGCCGATGCTGCCAGGCCCCACGCCGCTGAGTCTGTCCGGCTCCGCTCAGGCGCAGAAGACAACGCCCACGACGAACGCCACCAATCTCAACACCTCCAGATCGAACATTTACCTTGAGGCGGCTCCAGACGGAACCACCCCACCCAAGAAGCAGGGTAAGACGAAGCAGCCCACCACGGGTGAGCCAGCCGCCCAGAGGTTACCCACAGGAGTCAATAACGTAACGCGTTGAAGCAAAATCTCGGAAGCAGGTCTGGCTGATGCGGACGACCTCCCCCCGCAAAGCGGGGCGAGGTAAAGCAAGTCACTCCGCGGCGAGGCGTACCTCGGGCGCCGCAGCGCGAACCTCGGCGTCGACGTGGCTCTCGTAGGCCGCGAAATTCTTCTGAAACATGGCAACCAGCTTGCGCGCGATCTGATCGAACGCCGCCTTGTCCGCCCAGGTCTTCGACGGATGCAAGATATGCGGCTCGACGCCGGGCACCGAGGTCGGCACCGCGAAGCCAAAATACGGATCGGTGCGGAACTCGGCATTCCTCAGGCTGCCGTCGAGCGCCGCGGTGAGCAGCGTGCGCGTAACCTTGATCGGCATGCGGCGGCCGACGCCGTAGATACCGCCGGTCCAGCCGGTATTCACCAGCCAGCAATCAACGTTGTAAAGCGCGATCATGTCGCGGAACAGATTGCCGTAGACGGAAGCATGGCGCGGCAGGAACGGCGCAGCAAAGCAGGTGGAGAATTCCGGCTCTACGCCGACCAGGCCCTTCTCCGTCCCGGCGACTTTCGCAGTGTAGCCGGAGAGGAAGTGATACATCGCCTGCGCCGGGGTGAGCTTGGCGATCGGTGGCATCACTCCGAAGGCGTCGGCGGCGAGCAACACAACATTCTTCGGCTGGCCGGCACGGCCCGTAAGCGAGGCATTGGGAATGAAGTGCATCGGATAAGCGACGCGGGTGTTCTCCGTCTTTGATTCATCGTCGAAGTCGCAGACGCGCGTCTCCGGATCGTAGACCACGTTTTCCAGCACGCTGCCGAAGCGCTGGGTCGTGGCGTAGATCTCGGGCTCGGCTTCCGCTGACAGCCGGATGCACTTGGCATAGCAGCCGCCTTCGAAATTGAACACGCCCTGCGGGCCCCAGCCGTGTTCGTCGTCGCCGAGCAGCATGCGGTTGGGGTCAGCCGAGAGCGTGGTCTTGCCGGTGCCGGAAAGGCCAAAGAACAGCGCCACGTCGCCTTTCTTGCCGACGTTGGCCGAGCAGTGCATCGGCATCACGCCTTGCGGCGGCAAGTAGAAGTTCAGGGTGGAAAAGACCGACTTCTTCATCTCGCCGGCGTAATAAGTGCCGCCGATCAGGATGATCTTGCGGGTGAAGTCGAGCGCGATAACCGTCTCGCTGCGCACGCCGTGCTTTTTCGGGTCGGCCTTAAATGTCGGCAGGCAGAGGATGGTCAGCTCGGGCACATAATGCGCCAGATCGGAACGCTCGGGCCGGACCAGCAGCGCCCGGATGAACAGCGAGTGCCAAGCCAGCTCGGTATAAACCCGGGTCTTGATGCGGTATTGCGGATCGGCGCCGCCATAGAGGTCTTGGGCGAAGAGCTGCTTGCCTTTGGCGTGGGCGAGAAAATCTTTGTAAAGCGCGTCGAACTGCGCGGGGGTGAGGCGGCCATTCTTCTCCCACCACACCGTGTCCTGGGTTGAAGCATCGGAAACGACGAATTTGTCCTTGGGGCTGCGGCCGGTATGCACGCCGGTTTCGGCGCAGAGCGGCCCGCCGGCGGTGAGCTGCGCTTCCTGCGCGGCGAGGGCGAATTCGTAAAGCCGAGGCTCCGTCAGATTCCAGTGAACCGCTTTCAGCCCTGCTAAGCCGAATTTATCGGCGCCATAGGCGCTGTTCCTCACACCCGATTCCTGCACGGAACACCTCCACAACCGCTTCCGCCCGAAGACAAGCTTCTTAAGCCAAAGCTTTTATCCAAATACCGCCGGAACGGCCGTTGAAAAGACTATACGCGCCCGGCGGCGCGTGCGCGACCTATAGTCCAACAGTCGATTGGCTGCCAAGGGCATTCGCTGCGACCCAGGGCTGTGCAGAATGTACAACTAGCGACCTCGCGGCGGTAACCCTAATTCATCGTGGGGGTTCAGGCCTGCGCCCGCGCCTGTTCTGCCATTTGTTTCAGAGTTTGCTGCAGCATGGCCGGGGAATTGATGCGCTGCGGGAAAGGCAGGCGCAGCGCGGTCCGCTCAAGCTGCAACTCCAGCCCCTCCGGGTCGCAGCCGGCGCAGCGCCAGTCGCCGTCCTGCGCGCCCAGCAGCTTGGTGGCATAGAGCCGACAGGTGTCGGCATGGTCCTGGTTCATGTGCGCGAGGATTTCCGGCTCCGCTTCCACCAGAGCCTCGGCCCCACGAAGGTCGGTGAGCACCTCCGCCGCGGGAAGATCAACAATGCGCCCGAAGCCCGCCACCAGATGCGCGCCCTTCAACTTGATCTGGTAGATGGCGAAATCGGCGAAGCCGGCGAACATTTCCGCCGCGGGATGACGGGCGAGATAGCGGCGGCGGGCCGCGGCATCATCGGTGGCGGCGGCCGTACCCATCAGCATCACGCGCGCGCCTTCCAGCGGATCGCCTTGCTTGCGCTCGTCGAGCATGAGCGAGACGCGCGGATCGGCGAGGATGTTCTTGGTGTGCACCGCCAGGCGCGACAACAGCAGCAGCGGCGTGCCATCCGCCGTGGTCGCCACATTGACCAGCGAGCAATAGGGATCGCCCGAGCCCGTCATCAGGGTCGCCAGCGCGCCGCTGCGGGCCTCGCGCAGCATTTTCTTGGTAGCTTGTTTTGGATCAAAATCAGGCGGATTCATCGCTGGCCAATCCCGCCGCTCATGGTTAACCGCGGTCCATGCGCCGGATATTTGAGCGAACCCATGGGTAGCACTGGCGGATATTGAGTATTATGTTCGGAACTGCTTGGCGAATCATGTGTTTGACCAAGATATGTCACATTTCGGCCCAGCTTTGTGGGCTTCAAGGCCGGGGGGCACTCCGTCACGAAAGACAGGCTCATGCCGACAATCGCTCTCGTCGACGACGACCGCAATATCCTGACTTCGGTTTCGATCGCGCTCGAAGCCGAGGGTTACCGTATCATGACCTATACGGACGGCGCCTCCGCGCTTGACGGATTCAAGACCTCGCCGCCGGACCTCGCCATCCTCGACATCAAGATGCCGCGCATGGACGGCATGGAGACGCTGCGCCGGCTGCGGCAGAAGTCGGACATCCCGGTGATTTTCCTCACCTCCAAGGACGAGGAGATTGACGAGCTGTTCGGCCTGAAGATGGGCGCCGACGATTTCATCCGCAAACCTTTCTCCCAGCGCCTGCTGGTCGAGCGGGTCAAGGCGGTGTTGCGGCGCGGCTCGCCGAAGGACGCCAGCGCGCCGAAGGAAATTGACGCCAAGGCGCTCGAGCGCGGGCAGCTGCGCATGGATCCGGAGCGCCACACCTGCACCTGGAAAAACGACCCGGTGACGCTGACGGTCACCGAATTCCTCATCCTGCAGGCGCTGGCGACCCGGCCGGGCGTGGTCAAGAGCCGCAATGCGCTGATGGACGCGGCCTATGACGACCAGGTTTATGTGGACGACCGCACCATCGACAGCCACATCAAGCGGCTGCGCAAGAAGTTCAAGGCGGTCGATGACGATTTCGACATGATCGAGACGCTGTACGGCGTCGGCTATCGCTTCAAAGAGAATTGACGCGTCACCGCAAGTCGGGTTTTCCCGACTTGCGCGCTAAAGACATGCCGATCTCGGGTAAACCCGAGATCGGTGCGCCCCGCGCCTTGACCTGACGAGACTGGCCGGTTTGCGGTAGAATATCGCCTGCGCCATAGGGACAAGATCTAAACCGGGCAGACTTGGACCACGTGCTCGATCGAACGACTCATATTGCGGCAGCCGAAGCCGAGTCCGAAGGACCCGACGATGCTGTTGCACGCCCGCAGCCGCGCGGCTTTGGCAGATTGACCCTACTGCTGCGCCGCGCCTGGCAGTTCTTCATCATATTGACCTTCTCCAGCCTGACGCGGCGTATCGTCTCGCTGAACGTTCTCGGCCTGCTCGCGCTGGTCATCGGCATACTCTACCTTTCGCAATTCCGCGCCGGACTGATCGATGCGCGGATTCAAAGTTTGCTGGTGCAAGGCGAGATCATGGCCAGCGCCATCGCCGCCTCGGCCACCGCCGATACCGATTCCATCCAGATTGATCCCGAACGGCTGCTCGAATTGCGCGCCGGCGAGAGCTATGGCCCCTCGGACGAGGTGCTTTCGGGGCTGGAGTTTCCCATCAACCCGGAGCATGTCGGCCCGCTGCTGCGCCGCCTCGTTTCGCCCACCAAGACGCGGGCGCGCATCTATGACCGCGACGGCGGGCTGATCCTCGACAGCCGCAATCTCGACCGCCGTGGCGACGTTTTTCGCTTCGATTTGCCCTCCCCCACCGCGAAGAAGCCAGGCTTCGCGGAACGGACTTTCAACTCCGTCCGCACCTGGCTTGGCCGCGGCGATCTGCCGCTCTATCGCGAACTGGGCCCTGAAAACGGCATGGGCTACCCGGAAGTCGCGCTGGCGCTGAGCGGCCAGAAAGCCAGCATGGTGCGCGTCAACGACCGCGGCGAGGTGATCGTCTCGGTGGCGGTGCCGGTGCAGCGCTTCCGCGCGGTGCGCGGCGCGCTGATGCTGTCGACGCAAGGCGCCGACATCGACAACATGGTGACCGCCGAGCGGCTGCAGATCGTCAAGGTCTTCCTCATCCTGCTCGGCGTGATGGTCGTGCTGTCCAACGTGCTCGCCGCCACCATCGCCGGCCCGGTGCGGAGGCTCGCCGAAGCCGCCGAACGGGTGCGCCGGCGCATCCGCACGCGCGTGGAAATCCCCGACTACACCCGCCGCCGCGACGAGATCGGGCATCTGTCCGGCGCGTTGCGCGACATGACCAACGCGCTCTATCGCCGCATCGAGGCGATCGAGAGCTTTGCCGCCGACGTGGCGCATGAGCTGAAGAACCCGCTTACCTCGCTGCGTTCGGCGGTGGAGACGTTGCCGCTGGCGAAATCCGACGAGAGCCGCTCGCGCCTGCTGGCGGTGATCCAGCACGACGTTCAGCGCCTCGACCGCCTGATCTCCGATATTGCCGACGCCAGCCGTCTCGACGCCGAATTGCAGCGTCAGGAGTCAGAGCCGGTGGACATCGCCAAGCTGCTCGCCACGCTGATCGCGATCGCCAATGAAGTGCGGCAGGAGAACGTAAGCGTTGCTCTCATTTTCGAAGGCGGCGGCCCGCAGGCGTTTAAGGCGCCGGGCCACGACTCGCGGCTTGGTCAGGTGGTCGGCAATCTGATCGACAATGCGCGTTCCTTCTCCCCGCCGGGCGGCACCGTGCGCGTGACCTGCCGGCGCCTGAAGAACGAGATCGAGATTATTGTCGACGATGACGGGCCGGGCGTGCGGCCCGACGCGCTGGAGAAGATTTTTGAGCGGTTTTATACCGACCGGCCGGACCAGGGTTTTGGGCAGAATTCTGGGCTCGGGCTTTCCATCTGCAAGCAGATCGTGGAGGCGCATGGCGGCCGCATCTGGGCGGAGAACCGCCTTGCCGCCGCTCGCGCCGGCGAGGCGCCACAAGTGCTCGGCGCGCGCTTCATCGTCCGCCTGCCCGCGCTGTGATTTCTTCGGATCGAGTGGAAGCCGCGGCTTTAATCCGTCACCCTGAGGTGGCCGTGCGGAGCGCGGCCCTCGAAGGGCGACGGCCCAGGCCGTTATCCTTCGAGGCTCGCTTCGCTCGCACCTCAGGATGACGGGGCAATAGCAGTGTCAGCCGCTCAACAATCCCCCACCATCCACGCCTCCGCCGTGCTGATCGGCGCGCGGGCGGTGCTGATCCGTGGCCCGTCAGGCTCGGGAAAATCCAGGCTCGCGCTCCAACTGCTGCAAGCCGCGCAATCCGGGGTTTTGCCCTTCGCACGGCTGGTAGCCGACGACCGCGCCCATGTGCAGGCGGCGAATGGCCGCCTCTTGGTGCGGCCGGCCAAGGCGCTGGAAGGCTTGCTGGAGGTGCGCGGTCTCGGCATCCGCCGGGTCGAGACGGAGCCGGTCGCGGTGGTGGGCCTGGTGGTGGATCTAGCGGCCGAGGACGCCGCCCGCCTGCCCCAGCCTGAGGCCGCGGAGGCGGTTATCGCGGGCGTAAGGCTGCCGCGGCTTGCCGTCGCATCGGGCTGCGAGCCCCTTCCCCTCCTGCTCGCCCTGCTCCAAACCCTACCCGGAATTGACCCCTGTCCGGGCCTTTCCCCTGCGGCGGTGGCGAAAAAGTAACTATATGAGGCTTAGGCTTACCCCCTTCCGGGAGTCCTGGGCAGCGTATCTTTGCCCCTGTATACCGCAATGCAATATTCACCGAAAGTCGCAGGAAAAGCTCTTGCGCTTGGGCTTCGGATAGTCATGAATGCCGCACTTTCGTGCGCTGCACCCAGCATGCGCGCGAGGAGTCTTTGATGATCGGCGTTGTCCTCGTCACCCATGGCCGGCTTGCAGCGGAGTTCCGCTCGGCGCTTGAGCATGTGGTGGGCCCCCAACGGCAGATCGAAGCGGTGACCATCGGCCCCGACGACGACATTGAGCGGTGCCGCAACGACATCATCGAAGCGGTCAAGAAGGTCGATAGCGGCGAAGGCGTCGCCATCCTCACCGACATGTTCGGCGGCACGCCGTCGAACCTGGCCATTTCCGTGATGAGCCGGCCGAAGGTCGAAGTGCTGGCCGGCATCAACCTGCCCATGCTGATCAAGCTGGCCAAGGTACGCGAAACCTCCGCGTTGCCGGAAGCGGTCACGGCCGCGCAGGAAGCCGGGCGCAAATACTGCACCATTGCCAGCCGGGTACTCAGCGGCAAATGAGCGACGCTGCCGCCGGTGCGCTCCGCCGCGTTCTCCAAATCGTCAACAAGAAGGGCCTGCACGCGCGCGCCTCGGCCAAGTTCGTGCAGACCGTGGAAAAATACGACGTGGAAGTCACCGTCACCCGCGGCAGCGAGACGGTCGGCGGCACCTCCATCATGGGCTTGATGATGCTGTCAGCCGCCGAGGGCACCGAGATCATGGTGGAGGCTGCCGGGAAGCAGGCGGGCGAGGTGATGGAGGCGCTGGTCGCGCTGGTCGCCGCGGGCTTTGGTGAAGAGGATTGACTTCTTTTCCCTCTCCCGTGGGGGGCTTTGCACAAGAACCCCTAGTTTATCGTGACTTCTTGTGCAGGTGAAGTTTCTGCCCAAAAAGCCGTGTCGATCCCGAGTTCATGCGACTCCTGGATTAGACAGCAAATATTGTGGCAGACGATCTTGCAAAGGACTTCGTTTTTCATCGCCACATCCGTCTTGCTGCGGACGTGATCGCGAAACTTAGCCTTGATCATTGAGAACGTGGATTCGACGTTGCTGCGCTTGTGGTAGTGCTGCAAAAAGTCCGCGCGGTGGAATTGATAGAGGTGGTACATCCGCTGCCACATGCCGGGAGCGCGGCCAGTGTGGATGCTCTTGAAGGCGATGTAGGGCGTCGCGCCGTGGCGCTGGATGGCCTTGTAGTTCTTGACGCTCCCGTAGCCCTTGTCGGCTGAAACCTCATTCAGGGCGAAATTCTTTGCTGTTGTGTCCACAAGCGCGGGCAACAACTTTGTGTCGCTGGCGTCCTTGTCGCGGATTTCGACGGCGGTCACGATGTTGGTCCGAACGCCGCACATCAAATGGACTTTCACCCATTCGTGCTGTTGCCGGACTGCACCGTACTTGTGATCGAACCAGCGGACGAAACGGGAGGTCGTGAAGCCGGACGAGTCGGCGGCAAAATCTACTTCCACGGCCTTGAGCGGCAAACTGGTTTCCGTGATCATGTCCCGCAGAATTGGGGTCAGTTCCGGGCTTTCGAGATAATTGAAAATCGAGTTGAAGTGCGGAAGCTTGGAAATGTAGCCCTTGGCTTGCGCGGCTCGAAGGTCGCTCATGAACCGGCGACCTGACACAGTGCTGTAGACCTTGAAGCAGGCCGCAAAGATCGCATCCTGAATAGGAAGGCGCGGGCGACCGTTCTTCTGGCGCACAGGCTCACTAATCCCACTGCACAGGTCGCGCAGCAAGTCTAGGAACCGCTCTTTCTCGTGCGTCTGAGCGGCGTTGTACGCGCTCCAATTCTGCGGATACACCTTCCGAACCGTTTGCTGCACCGTCATTGTTTCGGTGACGGTTGTTGTCCCGTCCGCGTTTTGCTCACGACGCAACACGTATTCGACCGCAAACATGTGCTTGCACTTGACGCCCCGGGTTTCGTGGTCTGGGCAAGTGCAATGGGGCGTTTCGTCATGTGGGCAGACCGTGTAGCGCCCCTTGCCAGACTGTGACGGGACAATCCACGCGCTGCCTTTGCGGGTGATCTTCGCTATGGCGGCGATTTCTAAGCCCCTTTGCTGACGCGGTTCCAACATGACCTTACCCTCCCGTATATACGTATTAGGTATATACCTATAAGGTAAGCTTGTCAATAGCAAAAGTAACATACTTGACGTATATTCCTGGTAGGTATATATCCTCCGTAATGGCGAGGGTTATGCTTTCAGGCTTCCGCTGTGAGCGGTGCGATCACGAATGGGTGCCAAGGGATAAGGGGCAAGACCCGAAGGTCTGCCCTTCCTGCAAGTCGCCGTATTGGGATCGACCGCGCCAGTCGGACATCTCGGCCGATGCGAAGCGTATCCGCAAGAAAACGCGAAGCCGCTGAAAATGACCCGAGTCCGGTGGACTCGGGTCAAGTCTTGGGATTTTTACGCGTCGTAAACCGGCGCGTTGGATGATCCCTTCACGAGGGCGATTGCGCTCAGGCAGTCGGCCTTGTTGTAATAGCCCTCGCCGGAATTCGCGATGATGCGATTGTTCCCGGCCACCAGCCGCCAGCGATACTGACGGTTGGTGTCAACATAGACGTGGTAGGCCATGTCCGTTCCTTTCTCTGAAGATGGCTTCGGTACGCACTTATTCAGCTACAGATACGCTGGCACTGAATGGACCTTAGAGATTAGGGCTCGCGATGCGCAGGAGGCGAAGGAGCGGCTCAAGGCCTTACCCTTCGCCCGCTACGATGGCAGGCTAGTCGCCAAGTTTCCGACGAGTCTTGGACCGCTAATGAAAATTGCGGTGTGGCTCAAGAACGCCGTGGGCCGCTAGGTTGTCATCTGGCGCCACGGAAGCTGCGACGGATGCACATTATTAAGCCAGTCGACAATGTCGCGCCGACCATAAGATCGGTGCCGTCGCCCGCCCAATAAAGCGATGGGTCGCTGCAATTGCGCTGTCCACCAGCGCAACAAGCTCTCGCGCTCTTGGGGACTGTCGATAATGTGGTCCTGAACGACCACGACGCCGAATTCGACGCCTTGCTCTCGAATGAGAGCGACCTGCCAAGTTGCCATTTTGGCTCTCCGTGCTTGTGAGAGCCATATTGACCGCAGGCAGCGTTCCGATTCACAATTGGAACGCCCTTGCAGGGCCTGTCCCGCGGCGGCTCTCGACCACGCGGGGCGGTTTGAGACCGCCGAGTCTTGAACACTCGGCGGTCTCTTCATTTCCTCGTGTCACACAGCGATGTTGGCCTTCACGCGACCGGGCTTAGCCACACGCTGCCTCCCTCGTTTCATTTTTCCACTCGCTGCTTTCCTCAGACGGTCCGTAGGAATCAAGCGGGTCGGCTTGCCCCCGTGCAAATTCAAAGTGCAATTCCTCATCCGCGTCATAAGCAGATTGAATTTTCATCGAAAGGAATTGCTCAGCGAACTTCTTGCCCATTTCATTGGGCTTCGTAGCCTTCTGCTCGATCTCCGTTCCATTCATGGCCCTGATAAGCAGTGCTTCGGGATCGGGAAAGAACGTGCACATAAAAGCGAAGAGTCGGAAGAACCTTTCGCTAATTGTGGACATGACCTTAGCCCCGGCTTCGCACCTGGATAGGTGCTCTGGGCTCATTTCGAGAAAATCTGCAAGCAGGTTCGCCTTCAGACCAAGAGCGTTGCGAACAAACTTGAGTTCCCGGCCGTTCAATTTCCACGGATGGCTTACGCGTGCCCGAACAACGGCATTGATTAGGCCGACAAGGTCTGGGACGTTGACCTTCTCCTCTCCAGTCGAGGGGTCAACCCCCAAGGTCACGCAGTTATGCAACGTAACCCTGAAGGGTGCGCCCAAAGTGTCGATCTCGTATTGGGGTACAACACGAGCGCTCAAGTAACGATCATGCTGCGTCATCTCCGTCCTCCACAACCTGAGTTCTTTCTGCCTTCATCAGACTGACCGCGAGGGTTTCTGAGATCACCGTCAAGGTCAGCCGAAAAGTGTTGCCGTCGTTATCGTCGCCCTCAACAACCCAAAGCGCACCTGGATCATCCAGCTTGTCCGCGCGCACAACGTACCCACTCCGGAGGATGTTCCTGATCTTCACGAGGTCGAGCCCGACCTGACGCACGTGAGCGGCTGAATATGAAAATCCGGCCTCGCTGGGGAGGTAGGTCCTCGCGTACTCGCGAATCCAAGTAGTTTCGAGCCTCAATACGCGCGGTGGCCGCGGTTTTGGTTGCGCCTCAGATTTCGGTTCCATTCCCTATCCTCCTCGTAGCCGGGACAATAGGGCATTCTTGATCTTAGATCAAGTGGGGTGACCAGATTATTAACGCGGGTGGGTATTTTCGCCGGTTTTTGTGCAGCCGTCCGACTTTTTGTGCAGGATGCGGTTGTTGTGCAAAGCCCCCGTGGGGAGAGGGTGGCGCACCAACGGGTCGGCGCAGAGCGCCGCCCGATGGCAAGCTCCGTGCGCCGGGTGAGGGCGTACAGCCTTCGATAGACCCGAACCCCCTCCAGGCTACGCCGAAGCGAAGCCGCTTCGGCTTCGCCCAGGCGAGCACCCCAACCCTCTCCCAGCCGAAGTCGGATCTATCCGACTTCGGCCACTGAATAGTGCCGAACTCGGGTAAACCCGAGTTCGGGTGGGAGAGGGAGCAGAGCGGACATAAAGAAATCTTTATATGGTGATTGCCGACTGCCGCCGGGCCTGCTAGAACCTCGGCCGAACGCACCCGGGCTGGCCTGGGCGCCCTTTTCCCCGCTTGCCAAGGATAGTCATGACCGCCGCCAGTAAAGCCGCGCAGAGTTCTGCCGCCCCGAAGAACCATGACTACGTCGTCAAGGACATCGGCCTGGCCGAGTGGGGCCGCAAGGAAATCGCCATCGCCGAAACCGAGATGCCGGGCCTGATGGCGACGCGCGAGGAATTCGGCCCGACCCAGCCGCTGCGCGGCGCGCGCATCGCCGGCTCGCTGCACATGACCATCCAGACCGCGGTGCTGATCGAGACGCTCACCGCGCTCGGCGCCGAGGTGCGCTGGGCCTCCTGCAACATCTATTCGACGCAGGACCACGCCGCCGCCGCCATCGCTGCCGGCGGCACGCCGGTCTTCGCGGTCAAGGGCGAGACGCTGAAGGACTACTGGGATTACACCCACCGCATCTTCGAATGGACCGGCGGCGGCACGCCCAACATGATCCTCGACGACGGCGGCGACGCCACGCTGCTGATCCATCTCGGCATCCAGGCGCGCGACAACGCTTCCATCATCGCGCACCCGACCAATGAGGAAGAGGAGGTGCTGTTCGCCTCCATCAAGGCGCGGCTGAAGCAGGACCCGGATTGGTACGCGCGCATCGGGAAAAACATCAAAGGCGTCACCGAGGAAACCACCACCGGCGTGCACCGGCTCTACATCATGGCCAAGGAAGGCCGCTTGCTCTTCCCCGCCATCAACGTCAACGACAGCGTGACCAAATCCAAGTTCGACAATCTCTATGGCTGCCGCGAATCGCTGGTGGACGGCATCCGCCGCGGCACCGACGTGATGATGGCCGGCAAGGTGGCCATGGTCGCCGGCTTCGGCGACGTGGGCAAAGGCTCCGCCGCGTCGCTGCGCAACGCCGGTTGCCGCGTGCTCGTCTCCGAGGTCGATCCGATCTGCGCGCTGCAGGCGGCGATGGAAGGCTACGAAGTCACCACCATGGACGACGCCGCCGCGCGCGCCGACATCTTCGTCACCGCCACCGGCAACGTGGACGTGATCACCATCGAGCACATGCGCAAGATGAAGGACCGCGCCATCGTCGCCAACATCGGCCACTTCGACAGCGAGATCCAGGTCGCCGCGCTGAAGAATTTGAAATGGCACAACGTCAAGCCGCAGGTGGACGAGGTCGAATTCCCCGGCGGCAAGCGCATCATCCTGCTGTCGGAAGGCCGCCTGGTCAATCTCGGCAACGCCATGGGGCATCCGAGCTTCGTGATGTCGGCGTCCTTCACTAACCAGACGCTGGCGCAGATCGAGCTGTGGACCAATCCCGGTAAGTATCAGAAGCAGGTCTATACCTTGCCCAAGCACCTCGACGAGAAAGTGGCGCGCCTGCATCTCGACAAGATCGGCGTCAAGCTGACCAAGCTCACGCCCAAGCAGTCGACCTATATCGGCGTGCCGGCGGAAGGGCCGTTTAAGGCGGAGCAGTATAGGTACTAAGGCGAGCCAGCGCGGCGCAGCAGACTTCAGAATGCGAAACGGCAGGCAAATGCCCGCCGTTTTTC
>Ga0080064_1004028_pt1 | contig 19745 bp, 21 predicted proteins | sample Subgrocontami54m_FD_69260 | JGI IMG/M metagenome (GOLD analysis project Ga0080064, IMG submission 69260) | Subsurface groundwater microbial communities from S. Glens Falls, New York, USA - GMW46 contaminated, 5.4 m (SPADES assembly) (version 2) ...
GTCGGGTTTGTTGGAATAAAATGACGATGGTGTGCCGGGGTTGCTGCAGACCTGGCAGTCGGAGTCGGCCGAGCAGGCGACAGCGCTAAATGTCACGGTCACGGTTCTGTCCTGGTCCATTAAAATAGTGCAATTACCGCTGCCCGAGCACCCTCCCCCGCTCCAGCCGGTAAAGCTTGAGCCGGCAGCCGGACTTGCCGACAAAGTTACGGAAGTATTGTTGGCGTAAGACGCCGAGCAGCTGCCGCCGCAGTTAATCCCCGCGGGAGTAGAGGTCGCCGAACCCGTACCGCTGCCGGCTTTAGCAATAGTAAGGATAAAAGTAGAGCCTGGGCCGGGAGTAATATCCACCGTTTTTGTGTCAGTAGCCTCCACATTGGCAGAATTAGCCACGGTAATTTTGAAAATTTTACTGCCTGTTGTGGAACAGGAAACATTGGCCCTCGAGCCGTTAAATTCACCGGAAGACAGAGCAGGAGAAAGCATGCAGCCGGCCGGAGGAATTATAGATGAACCCAAAACTACATGGTCCGCATTGTTGGAAACCCAAGAAATACTAAAAGTAGTATTAACTTGGGCAGATGGGGGAGCAGTGAGGGTAACGGTGGGAGTAGAACCGCCGCAGGAAGCTCCGGCAGCTTTGCCGCTGCAGGAAGAGTCGTCCGTGCAAAGCGAACTATTGTTAGGCACAGACGTGCAGGCATTGTTTTGGCAAACCAAATGGTTCCCGGTTGGATTATTGACGCAAGCTCCGCTGCTACAGGAATCCACGGTACAGCTATTATTATCGTCGCAGCTCACGGTTTCCGGGGAACAGGAAACATCACTGCCCCAGCAAGAGGGAGGCGTGTAGCTACGGGAACGAGTCTTGCTATTGCCGCTGCAAGTCCAAGCGCCAAAAGCGCCGCAAACTCCATTCACAGGAGCAACGGCAGGATGGGTGCAAGAGCCGCTGCTGCAGACATCAGTGGTGCAGGAGTTGCCGTCGTCGGCGCAGGCAGTACCGTTGGGTTGATTGGAATTGGAACAGTAAGCGGAAGGCGTACTGGCATTATTACAGACAGGATAAGTACAAACATTATTATTAGGGCAGTCGGAAGGGGAAGAACAAAGAACCGGACAAGCCTGGGGATTGCAAACCTGGGACAGATCCGCTCCCCCGCAAGTGGCATCGCCGCCGCAGGAAGCGCCGGTGCAAGTTCTGGTCTGGGTACCGCCGCCGCAGGAAGCCGAACAGGCGCTCCAGCCGCTTAACGTGCCGTTCACAGGATTATTGTTATGGCTGCAAACAGGGCTTCCGCTGCTGTCACTGCAAGCGTCAGTGGTACAGGAATTATTGTCGTCACAATTTGGAGCTTGGTAAGAACAGGAAGGAAGCCTTTCTATATAAACATGGGAGTTAAATAACCCAGATCCATACCCGTATGTTCCATACTCACAAATTGTAGGCGGTTGCCTCCCAATGTCCATGGCTTTTGTTCCTCCGAAATACCCGAGAGCGTTGTCCCAACTTGGAGCTGTAAAAGTGCCGTTATTTACAACCTGAGTCTGCCCGTCATTATTACCGCCACGCGCTTGCCAAGTACTGCTATGGCCAAAAGTTGACCGTTCATATACGCTGGTTGGGTTATCACTAAGAACCGAGCAAGTTGGGGGAACACACCCATTAGTAGTATCCTCTGTAAAAGTACTGCCCCCCGAGCATGCCGAATCGGTCCCGCCGCAACTGGGGGCAGGATTTGTACAAGTCCGGCTGCAGGAGCGCGATTTAATATAAGGAGAGGAACCGCTACTTCCTTGATAGTGGCAAAGCCCCCAGTTCCCGCAAGTCTTGTCGCTCCAGCCGCCGTTAACCGGAGGAACGGCAGGATGCGTGCAATTGCCGCTGCTGCAGACATCAGTGGTGCAGGAATTGTTGTCGCTCGAGCAAACTCTGCCGTCGGGTTTATTGGAATAATAAGAAGAAGGCGTGCCCGGGTTGGCGCATGCCTGACAATCAGTATCGGAATAGCACATCACCGGACAAGCCTGAGGATTGCAAACCTGGGACAGATCCGCTCCCCCGCAAGTGGCATCGCCGCCGCAGGAAGCGCCGGTGCAAGTTCTGGTCTGGGTGCCCCCTCCGCAGGAAGCCGAACAGGCGCCGAAGCCGCTTAAAGTGCCGTTGACAGGATTGTTGGTATTGAAACAAGATCCCCCGCTGCAAGAGTCGGAGGTGCAGGAATTGCCGTCGTCACAGCTTTCAGTTTCTATAAGAGGGGAACAGGAAACATTATTCCCTCCGCAAGAAGGAGAACTATAAGTACGGCTTCGCGTTCTGCCGTTGCCGCTGCAAGCCCAAGCGCTCCAGTCGCTGCAAACGGCATTCACAGGATTATTCGTCCCGCCGGAACAGGAACCGTCGCACTGCATTTTTTCTCCCGTGGTGCAGGCATTGCCGTCATCGCAAGGGCCTAAATAGGGATCAGACGCGACGGCCGGGACGCAAGAACCGTCGCACTGCTCTACTCCGTATTCCACATGGCGGCAGACAGGGCTAGGTTCACTCGGACAGCGGGCTCCGGGGGTGCCAACGCAATCCCCTTGTACAGCGCGCGCCACAAACGGCTTAAACCCAAAAATTAAAACAACAACAAAAACCATCCCCAAAAATAACACTACCGGAAACTGTTTTTTTGTTTCAATGGCCATCGCTTCTTTTCTAAGTTTAAGATGGTTCACAGACTAAAATTATTATAACACGCTTGCCTTATTTGGCAAATTTATGTCCTCTCCCATTGACCTGGCCTATATCGGAATTTGATAACTTATATAGGGTCTCACAAGACTTATTCATCCCAAATAATTTTACAAATAAAAAAACCCTTCTCGCGGAAGGATTCGGCTCATTTGCCTGCCTGCCGGCGAGGCAGGAATATAATTTGTAGATTCGTGTCGTAAAAAAAACTGCACCGGAGAAAAGTTTCGAGTTGCCAGACAAATGGCTGCTCTAACTCTTCTCCGGTCCCCACTAACTCAAGATCGGCTGGGCGATTACTGCGGTCGTCTTTTGACAACCACATAATCCCCGAACATCTGCGTGTAAGCGCCCGGGTATTTGAACGGCACGCCGTCCTTACCCACGTAGGCGTCAAGACAGATGCCTTTGGGAAGCTGGCGGGATAAAAACACCCCGGATTCCTGCCACCCAGTCGGGACGCTCTGTGCCGGCGCGGATACGGCGACTACTTCTGTCGCTCCGGCGTGGGCGCCGTAATTCTGGCGCCAGACCTGAAACCCCGAGATGGCCTCTCCCTCAAATACTTCGGAGGGAAAGTAGGAAATTACGGCGCAGGGAAAATTCTGCACCACATCCTTTGCCGGCGTAAGCGGCAACCCCAGGTAGGATTGCCCGCTGGTATGGAACATCACGAACGCCTCAAGGCGTTCGAGAACGAATCCACCCCACCGAGAGGTGGTCCCAGCCTCCTGGCCACGAGCCAGAAGCGGCAGTGCCACTAGCGTAAACAAAACAACCGCAAGCGCGATCTTCATAAGTCCTCCATTTGAAGGCCCGCCCATGCGAGCCGAATTTTTCGATGTGAACCAAAGTTCCTCTTGAGCCCGTGAACCCACGTGCTCAAACCCAAAAAACTCATTGGCTAGCGGCAACCCGCCAGCTCAAGGAACAAAAGCCTTTTGCTTTCAGCATGATTCATGATTCTTAATTCATGATTCATTTTTTGAAGCTACTGTTCTCTAAGCTGTCTATGAATAATTTGCAATTTTTGATGCCTATATTTTAGCATTTTTCTTACCTTTTGTCAATAATCCTCATATATAAAGCCATTTTTCCTCCATTTCTCCCTTTTATGATATTTTCCTTTCCACCCTCTCTTCCCCTTAACCCCCTCGCATCTCGCTTTAAATTCCACACAAACTCATCCTTAAATACTTGAGAATTTAAGGATGAGTTTTCAAACAAAAAAGCCTCTCCGGTCTCGGAGAGGCTTTTTAAAATTTGATGCTTATTTTTTTATTTCGTTGTTAATTGAAACCCTAACTTTCTTATCCGCGTCGGAATAAATGCGGATGTTCAAAGTGTTCGCGCCTTTGGTGGCGAAAATTAAGTCGCCGGCAGAAACATTTTCCTGTGTGCTGGTAATGGTCCAACCGTTATCTTTGAGTGCCTTTTGATAAAAAGCGTAATTTTCCGCTGCAGTCTTTTTGCTAATAAATTCCCGGCTGGCCTGGAAGTTGCCGGCCGTGTTGGTGGCGTTATAATTTAACGTCCCTTCCGCGCCCGCCTCTAAAGTTATTTCAGACGGGAAGCTTTCCGGTAATTTGTCTTTAGGGATGGTGGTAACCGGCACAACTTTTGGTTTTTCTTCGGCCGGCTTTTGCTGAGCCTGCCCTGTTTGCTGTTTTTGAGCCGCCGGCTTTACGCCGTTCTTAGGAATCACGGCCCAGACAACCACGGCTAAAACCAAAATCCCAAAAAGAATATACAAGCCTTTGTTATTCATATGTGTTTTTTAATTATTTTACTTGATTTTATAGGTTTACGGGTTTGAGCTAAGTTCGAGGCATTTTTTGAGGATATTTTGAGCCGTAGTTGACCTACGGCGAGAAATACCGCAGAAAAATAACGAAGAAATTAGCCGAAGACGTAAACCTAATTTTTATTTCAAAGCTTCTTCAATCGCCTGGTCAAAAGCCGCAGTCGGCTGGGCGCCTACAAGTTGTTTGCCGTTAATAAAGAAGGTCGGGGTACCGTTAACTCCCACTGACTGCCCGTCTTTTATGTCTTGCGCCACCACTGCCGCGGCAGCGCCGCTGTCCAGGCAGGTATTAAATTTGTTTGTGCCGAATCCTAAAGTGCCTTTGTTCAAACCTAAACCGTCCGCATATTTTTTTAAATCCACAGTGGCCAAGCCCGTGCCGTCGCCTTGGCCGTTTTTATAAAGCAAATCATGGTATTCCCAAAACTTGCCCTGCCGGTAGGCGCATTCTGCGGCTTCCGCGGCTTTTTGGGCGTTGGAATGGAAAGGCAAAGGGAAATTACGGAACACAACTTTCACTTTACCGGTGTCAACATATTTGGACTTGATTGCGCCAAAACTGTCGTTGAAAAACCTCTGGCAAAACGGGCACTGGAAATCCGCGAATTCCACCATAGTGACTTTGGCATTGGCTTTGCCCAAAACCGCCGCGTCTTTGCGCTCCGGCACTGTCACCGGGCCTGTATTATTTTGCGGCGCATTTCCCTGGGGCTGGGAAGGCTGGACCGCCGGAGCTACAGCCTGCTGCTGCACTTGAGCGCTCGCGTTGCCGGCGCCCACTGCCGGGCCGTCTAATTTATTCAGCACCAGCTTAACGTTATAAAAAATACTGGCTGAAATCAAAATCGCGCCTACTATAATGCTGCCCGGCAAATAACCCTCGCTGGAAGAATTAAAATTCTGCTTGATCTCAACTTCCGGAATTTCATGCTTTGAATGTTCTGCCATTGTGTTTGTTTCTTTAATGATTGATGGATTGACTATGCTCTAATTATTATATCTTTTTAAACTTTTGTCAAAACCCTGTCAACAAAAATGACCTTCGCGCAGCGCGAAGGTCATTTTTGTTTTAAAATCTGTGGCCATCTGTGCATCCCCGCCTGCCAGCGCCTGAAGGTGCTAGGCGACTGGCGGGCAGGTGTGGGCTATCCCCCCATCCACAACATCACGGCCAAAATTACCACAAAGCTGCTGTTAGCTATTAAGCTTAAATGCTGGACGTGGCGGTTAATTAAAACAGCTAATATCAAACTGGAAAGAATTAGGGCTATGAACAATAAATAAAACTTTTGCTCAAAAACTTTGGGGTTAAAAATCCTGCCAAAAAAACTGGCCTTAGGCGCTTCCCCCGCGCTTAAAATATTATAGTTAGTTAAGGTGTTGCCGCCAAAATAGGCAAGCTGCGCCTGCCTAAAATTTCCTTGCAAGTCAAAAGCTTTAACCATCACTTGAGTACTGCCCTTTTCCAAAACGGCAAGCGGCATTTCCCCCTGCCAAATATTCTCCGGCATCGGCGAAAGCATCACCGCCCTCTGCCCAAACACGGCAAGCACCCGAATGGCGCTCGGGGAAGTTTTTACGCTCACTTGCAACTCTTCGCCCGCGGGTTTAAGTTCCATTTCCCCCAAAGCCAGAGGCTGTGGTACTACCTGTGAAATTAGAGGAATGGATGCTTGCGGAGGCGTAACTTGGGGCGGCGCTAAAGGGCTCTGTGGTTTTTTAGATTCAGTCCCGGCAATGTTTGGGTTTATGGCAGCGGGAATAACCTGCTCTGCTAACGGAGCAGCCCCCACTTTAGTCGGCTGATTAGTAATGCTAACTTTTTGTTCTACGGGCACGCCGAACATTTGCACAACAATCGTCGCCTCGTGCCCCTGGAAGTCGCCGCTGGCCACGCCAATGCCTATCTCCTCAAAATCCTTATTGACAATATTGGCCTTGTGCCCCGGACTGTTCATCCAGGCTGTTTCCACGTCCTCGGCTTGGTGAAAATTCACGGCCAAATTCTCGCCCGCCTCCAAATAATTGTAACCGGCAGCGGTAATAAAAGTCCACGGCGTCTTGCCTTCGGGCGTAGTATGGGAAAAATATCCTTTGGCCAGCATGTCATTGGCTTTGGCCTGGGCGGCTTTATCTAACACCGAATTTTCGGTTAAAGCTTTTAAACTAAAACCCGCCCTAGACTGGTTAGTCAGGGAGATAATGTTTTCCGGGGTAATGGCCGAAGAAAAAACAGGCAGCACAGGCCCAAACGAAACCACAGCAAGCACAAAAATTTTCATTGCCACCATTAGGGTGGAAAATAAAACCAGCGCCCGGTGCCCTAAAATGTGCGGGTGGTAATTATTCCGGGAATGCGGAATAAAATGGTCATACACATGGCCAAAAACCTCGCGCCAAACTCCACGCAAATAATTGCTCTCGCTTTGGGGAATGCCAAACACGCTTAAAACATATTCCATTTGGTTTTGATTGTATTTTTCTTTTTATTTCTGATGTTTTTGCCGGCTATTTTTGGCCGGTAAAACAGTTTTCACTTATTCTTATTATAGCACAAAATAAAAAATTCCGCAAGAGCGGAATTTTTAAAAGCTACTACGCCAATTATATTTCCAAGCGTTTCACTTTTTATGCGTCTCAACTTTGGAGGCGGCAAACACAGGGACGTCATTAGTGCCAGTGTCGCTTAGCAAAATATAACTTACCAGCGAGATCCCGGTGGCCACTAAAAAAACTATGGTCCAAATAAACCAGCGGGGGTCGTAGCCATAGCCGGCAGACATTGAACGAGAGTTTGATGGGGACATATTTTTATTTTTAATTTCTCTTAATAATTAAATTGGTGTTGATTTAAAAGAAGTTTAAAACCGATACATTTATTATAGCACAAAATTTATCCACAAGCCAATCGAATTGCCAAAATTGAACATAATTGAGCAAAATTGACAAAAATAATAGGTCCACTAAATTTTGGCAATTTTATTTAATTTTGCTCAATGTTCTTCTTGTGTTCTATATTCAAGTCAAACAAAAGCAAAACAATAACCAGTAAATCCGTAAGCAGGCAATATTGGCAGACTTTCCTTAAAACGAAGAATTGGATGCACAGCAAAACGGCAGAAACTATGCTGCCTAGAGACAGCAACGCGGTTAAATATTTTTTCCAATTGGAATAATGGTTGGCAAGCAAACTGGCAACTATCACGGCAATAAAAAACCCCGCGCCCCAGACTGCCAAAGGCAAACCAAAAAGCATAGAATACTTGCTGCTTAAAACAACCTCGCAGCCTTTTGTTATGTCGCAAGGCACGGTAAAACCCAAATAGTGGGAGGTGGCCAAATAGACGCTGTCCGCAAAACCCACTAAAGACAATATTACAAGCATGTCGTGCTTATGTTTTCTGTACATATTACTATTTTAGCACATTTTGTCTGAAACTTGTCAAAATTTTGGCTTAGATATATAATCTAAACATCAATATTTTGGATAATTAAAGAATTTATTTTATGGACACTTTAACTACAGCGCCGGAAAATGCCAGGACTTTCAATATTGACCAGGCATTAAACAAACCCGGTTTTAGCGATTTTTTGGCAAAATTTCCTGACAAAGATACCTTAGACATGGATGACGCGGAAGAGATTGAAAAAAGATTTAAGAGTTTCGAGTTAAAAGGCAAAACCGCTAAAGAAGTTAAGAACTTATACATAGGGGAAATAAAAAATGAAACCGGAATAAAATTAGAAGACGCCGACTTGGCCGCTATAGACGAATATTTGGACGAAGCGGCAATTAATAATCCTGAATATATTTTAGAACTGACCGAACAGCTCCGGCAATTTAAGGAACTGCCCGCGGCAATCGCCCAAAAAACTGAAGAACTTAGGGGAATTGAAGCAGAAGCCGCTGAACTGAAAGAGAAAGGAGACAAGTTAAAACAAGAGCACCAAGAACAAAAAGGCAAAAACCTATTGACCAGAAGACTGACTTTTTCCAAACGCCTTAAAACTTACGAAAAAGAAATCAAAGAATTAGACGCCAAGACCGCAGGTCGCGGTACTGCGGGAGGAGGGAAAGCCGCTGATATTGGACACGACAAGAGCCATTTAAGATCAATCCGCCAGGAGTTGTTCCAAGACAGCAAAATAGCCGAGATGGTAAGCGCGGAAGCCCAGAAAAAAACCAAACAAATGTTCGACCGCACATTGGGGGTCAGAGGCGCTAAAAAAGCCACCCTGGAAGACACGGAAAAAGTCGCCGAGCTTTACGGCAAGCTCTTTGAATACGACGATGACGACGAAACTCCTCGCCTGCAATATATGTCCAAGAAAAAAACCCAGGACGAATACCAAACAACAATTAATGAACAAACAGAAAACCTTATTATGAGAGGCATTATAGAAGCTCTGGATAAACTGCCGAACCAGGGACTGACCTTGGACAAAGTGGAAAGTAGCATAAAAAAATTCCTGGAAAAACAAAAGAAGGTCGGCACAAAAAACGCAGAAGATTCAAAAGATACAATGCTTAGAATGTTAGAGGCCTTTGCCACAACAGCTACGGCATGTTCCGACGTTAAGCGCTTGCTTTTAACAAGGGTTATTAAAAAATTACAAAAGACCTAGCCTTTAATTTTATGGATATTCAAAATTTTGAAAACTTGCTTTCAGAAAATAAGATTGGGGAAGCAAAAAAATTACTGGAAGACTATTTAAAACAAGAACCGACTGCGGCAGAAAAAGGAACAGTCTATACGGCGCTGGCCTCGGCTTACGTTAAAGCTAAAAATCAAATCAACCAACAATATCTCGCTGAATTAGAAAGCATTTTGCAGCTGTTAAAATCCGCGGGCAAGGTTGAAAAGAAAATAGACGACGCCGGCGAACTCTCAAACCTCCGTTCGTCAATAAAAAATAGCTGAGGTTTTTCATAAAAAACTCCTTCTCTTAAAGAGAAGGAGTTTTTATTTTGCGAAGATATACTAATATCTGTCGTTGCTGTAACCGCCGCCGCCCTGGCCGCCGCCGTAGCCACCGCGTCCGCCACCACCACCACGTCCGCCGCCGTATCCACCACCACCGCCAAAGCTTCTCTTTGGCCTGTCTTCAAGGGGTTTAGCTTCTTTAACGACCAATGTGCGGCCGTTAAATTCTTTTTCGTTCTGTCCGGCAATCGCGGCATCCGCGTCAGCGTCATTCTCGAATTCCACGAATCCGAAACCTCTGCTGCGACCCGTCATTTTGTCGCTAATTACTACTGCCGAAACAATTGCGCCGTACTGCCCGAATAACTGGGACAAGTCGTCGCTGGTGGTAGCCCAGGGGATACCGCCCACAAACAATTTCTTAGCCATTAAATTAGGCTTCCTTGACTCAAGAGCTCATCTTATCACTCTTAACTAAATTTTTAAATTCGTTGAATGTACTAGCTCTTTTTAAACTCTATAAAAAGAAGCCTAAAAGCACTATTACACAACTTAAAGATGATTAAAAGCAGTATAGGCTATTTTCCCCAAAATAGCAAGGCAGCAAGTTTTATAATACTTTAATAGCAATATCTTCTTCAACTACCACAACTTCTGTTTTAGGAGCTTCGCCGCTTTCGCCGGTTTTCATTAGCAAAAACAAAACTAAAAAGGAAATTACCAAAGAGGCCAAAGCGCCAATGCCGGCTAAGTACAACGCCTGCTGTTCTCTAATTTCAACTTCTCTAAGAGACCGGCCGGCTAACACAAAGCCAGGGCGTACGCCGGTGAAGTGCGTCATTACAGCGGCGGACCTTACTCCTTTTTTTGGCTGCCAAGTAAAACGGTCTTGCCCGTGCTTTTTAACGTAATCAAAGACTCCGGCCGGCACAGTGGGGTTCTTGCCGTCCACTAAAATTGAAGAGCCAATTATTTTTCCATCGTCTCCGTAAATTTGTACAAAAGGAGACAAAGTTTTCGCCATTTCTGTGGAACCTTCGGCCGGCACAATTTGGTCCGCCGGAGTTCCTCCGGAAATAGCAGTTGCCACGTCTTCCGCGATTTGGATTTGAGGGTCATTGGCGCTTTGGCGATAATTTTGCTGGACCAAAACATAAGCTAAACCTGACAAGACTAAAATTACCACGGCAAAAGGCAGCCAAGCTTTGAAAACTTTCCAAAGATTATTCATATTTCAATAACTTAATATTTTATTGAGTATAACTTATTAGTACTATTCTGGCAAAAATCTACAACTTAAAAAACATCACCCGACGGGTGATGTTTTTTCATGCATTTTAACCTTTAACGGCTAAATAGTGGTAAGAAATACAAAACCTTTACCCCGTCGAATGACGGGGGTTTTTGTCAATTCGTAAAAGAGATTTGTGCCCCATCTATCGAAATAGATGAGGACGACCACGGAATGTGCACCAACGTCCAACTTCGAAAAGTTGGAAGGATACATATTTTATTCCTTAGAAAGGAGGTGATCCATCGACAGCTTCCGCTACCGATGCCTTGTTACGACTTCGCCCCAGTTACGAGTATCGGACTAGTTCCAGAGTAAACGGGAATTTCATCCGCTCCCCGCTTCCATGGCGTGACGGGCGGTGTGTACAAAACCTGAGAACGTATTCACCGTGACGAGGCTGATTCACGGTTACTAGCGATTCCGGCTTCATGAGGGCGAGTTGCAGCCCTCAATCCGAACTGGGGGTAGTATTGATGGGATTTGCTCCGGATTGCTCCTTGGCGTCCCTTTGTTCTACCCATTGTAGCACGTGTGTCGCCCAAGGCGTAAGAGCCACGCTGATTTGACGTCATCCCCACCTTCCTCCCGCTTAAACGCGGGCAGTTTCGCAAGACACTTGTAACTTGCAATAGGGGTTGCGCTCGTTTTCACACTTAAGTGAACACCTCACGGCACGAGCTGACGACAACCGTGCAGCACCTGTACAGCACTCTCGAAGAAGTCTCTGTTTCCAAAGATTTGCAGCTGTATGTCAAGCCTTGGTAAGGTTCCTCGCTTACCGTCGAATTAAACCACATGCTCCACCGCTTGTGCAGGTCCCCGTCAATTCCTTTGAGTTTTAGCCTTGCGGCCGTACTCCCCAGGCGGTACATTTAACGCGTTAGCTTTGGTACCAAGGAGGGTCGATACTCCCTAGCACCTAATGTACATCGTTTACAGCGTGGACTACTGGGGTATCTAATCCCATTCGCTACCCACGCTTTCGTCCTAGCAGTGTCAGGTGGCACCCAGAAGCCTGCCTACGCTATTGGTGTTCCGAGCGATATCAACGCATTTCACTACTACACCGCTCGTTCCAGCTTCCTCTTTGCCCCTCTAGTTTTACAGTTTCAAAAGACATTCTCCCAGTTAAGCTGAGAGATTTCACTTCTGACTTGTAAAACCACCTGTCGGAACGCTTTACGCCCAATGATTCCGGATAACGCTTGAGGTCTCTGTATTACCGCTGCTGCTGGCACAGAGTTAGCAACCTCTTATTCTGCAGGTACGCTCAAAATATTGTTCCCTGCTAAAAGGACTTTACGACCCGAAGGCCTTCATCGTCCACGCGGCGTCGCTGGATCAGACTTTCGTCCATTGTCCAAAATTCCAAACTGCTGCCTCCCGTAGGAGTCTGGGCCGTGTCGCAGTCCCAGTGTGGGGGTCTCCCCTCTCGGGGCCCCTAACCGTCATAGCCTTGGTAAGCCATTACCTTACCAACTAGCTGATGGTGCCCAGGCCGCACTTTAGGCGTCTTGCGACTTTGACCTTGCGGTCACATGGAGTATTATCCAACCTTTCGGCTGGTTATGCTCCACCTAAAGAACGTTCCTAGGTATTACTCACCCGTTCGCCGTGGGCCTAAACCCACTCGACTTGCATGTCTTAGGCACGCCGCCAGCGTTCATCCTGAGCCAGGATCAAACTCTTATTAAGAATTTGTTTATCAAGATTTTTACTACAAGACCAATGGTCCGGAAGTAAGTTGATAAAAAAACTTGGCAATAGTTGTTTGGAGAAACCACAACTATCAAAGGTTTAAATTGAATCATTTTTTCCCGGCATTCCAATGCTACTTGAGAACACCGAGAGAGCTCTAAAAGAATTGACTTAAAACTTGCCTCGATATAAATATCGAGACGATGGTTTTGTACTTTGTATTTTACCCGGGAAGGGTAAAATACATTCTTACCACTATTTAACTGTTAAAGTGCCGTTCCGTAGGAACGGCATCCCGAACGAAGTGAGGGATCTCTCTTCATTCGCGATGTCATCCTGAGCGGAGCAAAGGATCTCTGTTCAAAGATGCTTGGCTGCGATCACGATAATTCGGCTTATCCCCCTTATCCCCCTTATCCCCATTTGTGGATAAAGCGAACAAAAAACACATCCCAATCTATCGGGATAGTGTCCGGTCCCCCAGCCGAAGCCGAGGTCTCTAATAATCAGCCAAATTTGGCTTACACTAGAGCAAAATTGAACCTATGTTTTATGCCGTTTTTAAATGCTTGTCCTTCGTAGCCTTCTCAGGCGAAGTAGGGTTAAGATTTAAACTCTTAAATCCTTAGCTATTATAAGCCTTTTCAAATATAGTGTCAAGCGATAAAAGGCTGGGTTCAAAGGACTAACGCAAAACCGGAAAATATATTAAGGTTTTGCCATGAACAAATACATTAGGCTAACAATGGCTGATCGGGAAGAAATTAGCAGAGGTCTGGCGGCTAAGTGGACATACAGCCATATTGCCCATAACATCAATCGGCCGGTGAGCACGGTATCTCGTGAAGTTAAAGGTAATTGTAAATTCAAACGATGCTATCGGGCAACCAGGGCTGATCAGAAAGCCTACGATGTCCGCCACAGGCAGAAGCAGCTTAAAAAGATAGAAAAGAGCGGCTTGCTTAAAGAATACGTATTGGAAAAGTTAAGGCTGAAGTGGTCGCCGGAGGAAATTGCCAAGCGGTTGAAGACGGATTATGCTACCGACATGACCATGCAAGCCTCATACGAAACAATTTACACCTACCTTTACTGCCTGCCGCGGGGAAGTCTAAAAAAAGAACTATTAAAATGTTTAAGGCAGGAAAGAAAATATCGGCATAACAGAAAAGCTTCTCATGCCAAGCGCTCGACAATTACTGACTTTTTAAGCATTTCCGAACGTCCTGAAGAGGTTAAGGATCGCATAATACCGGGACACTGGGAAGGCGATCTCATCATGGGGAGTCAAAAGAGCAACACGGCAATGGGGACTTTGGTGGAAAGAACGACCCGCTACCTGTTGCTTGTCCCTTTAGAAGCCCGCGATGCTTTGACTGTGAGGATTGAATTAAGTAAAGCCTTAAAACGAATCCCTAAGTTTTTAAAGAAAAGCCTGACCTACGACCGAGGCACGGAAATGGCACAGCATAAATTATTTACTCAAAATACCAAGATAGAAGTTTACTTCGCTGACCCGCATTCTCCCTGGCAGCGAGGCACCAACGAAAACACCAATGGACTTTTAAGACAATACTTTCCTAAAGGCATCGATTTTAGAACTATCACGAGGAAGGAAATCAGGCATGTCCAGGACCAGATGAACGACCGACCAAGAAAAGCTTTACAATATTTGAAGCCTGATGAGGCTTTTTCCCAATTATTAATCAATCCGAATTTGCGTTAGAGGGTTGAATCCAGCAATCATACACTGACCCACAGGGATTTATAGAAAACGGCTGAGCTCTTTATATGCGGTAATGATAAAAGGCATCTGGGGAAGGATTGTTCTTATATCTACATCGACCAAGGGATTATGGGCGGCGGCATCTCCTAAAAACTTTATTCCTTTTATTTCTCTGGCAGTACTGGGGGTAAGAAACGGTATTCCCCCGCTCTTTTCTTGGGATGAAATATTAACCATTGCGTTCAACCCAACTAACATGCCAGGAGGAGTTTTATCTTCTAATTTTGATTCCAAACCTTTCTTCGCAAAAGCAATATATATTAACTTCTCTAAAATTTTTCGTAAAATAAACGCTGTGCAATTACCACTTTTGCCAAAATTTAAATGTAGGTCATCTACCTCTTGTGCAAATGTTTTTCCTAACTGATTTAATAATTTAACATCAAATAAGTGGGAAGCTGCATTTGCAATCTCCTTACTAATAGCTGGTCTTTTTTGGATATATTCAAAAATACTATTTTCTTTTCTCCTTGTTAAATAAGGAGCGCGGAAAAGAGCCATTCTTAATGTAGGAACAGGAAAATTGTTGCCACGATTGCCAAGAATTTGAGCTACTTTTTCCTGATTCATCCAACTTTTAAAAGTCCCTTCTTCCCAAAGAATCTTTAAGGCTTTTGGTGCTTGCACTGAAACGTTAGACATAGTATTTATATACCTTATCTTCTTTTTTCCTTTTAATCATTTCCCTGCGCAATAAACGAAGTAAATTAATCCTTATGTCCTCTGGTTGAATACTGTGTCCAAAGCTGTCCTTAAGCTCCTGTTTTATTTCTTCGGCCGTTTTTAATTTACTATCCATTACTTTCATTATTTTTTCTGAAACGCTTACCACTTTTCCTTTCTTTTTCATAAATTTTTAAATTAATTATTTTCTTACTACGTAATTCCATTTCTTCACGCCTTTATCTCGGAAACGCGTTAGCAATCTCTCTTTGACTAAATTCAATAACGCCATTGAAATTGCTGCATTTGAATAATGTCTTCCTTCTTGCTTAAGTCTTTCAATAATTTCCGGGAGAAGTCTTGGCGCATCAAAATACTTTTCATTCAGAAGCACTCTTAGCCCACCAGTTGCGCCACTCATATCTTTACTCTTAGGCTGAAAATTAAACCCCGACTTTCCTATGCTAAATGAGCTATCAGCCATATTGGCTAGTTCGCTAACTAAAGCAATAATTTGTTCTGCTATTTGTTGCGGTTTCTTTTGCATATTTTTTGTTATTTTATCTTTTAAAATATTTATACTGCCCCTTTTCTGGTTTTTCTCTATCTAAAAGCTTTTTTCTTATTAACTGCAAAACTGGATTCATAAGAGCAGTAGTCGGCTTCTTCACTCCCCGTTCCTGAAGTTTTTTCTGTATTTGGGCCAAACTTTTGTCCTCTTTAAAAAACCCTTCTTGAACCAACTCATAAATATGAGCAGTCAATCCAATAAATTTTTGTTGATTTTTATTTTCCAAATGCTGTGGCTGTCTTTTACCGATACTCTTGCCTTCTAAATTCAATGAAGTCTTCAATTGAATTAAAAGTGACTCAATTTGATTTATGATTTCTTGTGTCTGCATAATTTTTGATTTAATGATGTAGATATTATATCACTTTGAAAAAATCTGTCAACCCCCAAAAATCTCATTAAAATTAAGGCTCATAAGTATCTTATAAAAGCTTAAGGATTTTTAACAACACTATAAACTATAGTATTAAATTAAATATATATAAAAATAGCTTTAAATAAGAAGGATTTTGATATATTTAATAAAAATTTAACTAAATAGTTTATGTGATTGCAAAAAATCTCTTTACCATTGCATTATAATAAAGATTATAATATCCAAAAAGCCTATATTTTAAATCTTTTTTTAAAAATCAGTGGATAAACCTTATAAGGGTTTATGAATAATAATATTTCCAAACCTATACGCTACACTCAAAAAGACAAATTTCGCAAATACCCCCTCCAATAAGCACTCACACTTCTATTTTAGGCTAAGCCCTTTACGGAAAATAAAAAACCACCGTTCTGGTGGTTTTAAGTTAAGCTTTAGTGTTCAAATTTGACACCCAGTTTAGGAGCGGCTTTATCTACCCAATTCTCAACGTCCTTAATTCTGCGATTTATTGTAGGCAGTTCTTGGCTTTTATTCAAATTATCCTTAGCAAAAGAGTCTACAGAAGTTTGGAGTCTAGAAAACTTTTTATCCAAATCTTCTTTAGTATAAAAGACTTCTTTTTGAGCCTCTATTTGGGCTTCGGTAATTCTTTTGATGTCTTCTATGGATAACATAAATTTATTAATTAAGGTTTAATCATAATAACTCTGAAATAATCTTTAGTCAAATATCCTAAACCAAATTTAAATCTTGCATTGCGTTCATAAGTATATTCAGCAATTTTCTGCGTTCGGACTCGGTATCTAAGGCAAAGGCGTGGGCTTTTACAAGGATTAACAATTTAAAATAAGATTTCAGTCTTTTTGTATAATTTTTACTCGCTTTGTCTATTTTTAAAAGCGCCAATTTTTTCTTGGTCAATATTTTTTTACAATATTCGTAATTCCAAAGATTAAGCTGTTTGTTCATTTTGTTTTCCTTTTACCATATTAATAGCGTCCAATATTGAACTCTCAATACCATTCCAGAGGACACTGTCATTTTCAACTGCAGTTAAAACTTCCTCAACTTCTTTGGCAGATAAACTTTGCCTAGCCAACCCAATGACATCCGAAGCTGAAATATTAAATTGTATTTGTTTTTGGCTCATTTGCTTAAACTATATTTACCTGGACTAACAAAATTTAAATAACCCTTGTCTCGTAAAACTTGTAACTGCTGTCGGATTTTATCTTTAATGTGCTGGTTATCCGGGTGCAAGACGCTTAATTGTTTTTCAAAGGCATAAATATCATCTAATACAAAATCTTTTTTACCCAGACTATCAATGCATCTCATAATATCCAGTAGCCAGCCTTTTGCCTCAATTTGTTTCTCTTCCCTTAAAAATAAAGTTTTCTGCCATTCAGCAAGTACTTTTATTTTTTGCTCTGTTTTCTGATTACGGACTAAAAATATTTTTCCACTTTCAGGAATTTGATTTAAAAGTATATTGCACCCTACCCAGCCGGCTCTTTGCGCAGTTGGGGCAAGAGGTTTTCTTTTTTCGATTATTTCCGGAATGAAAAAATGCTTTGGGATAACAGCAAAATTTATGACTTCATAATTTGCTAAATTATAACTAAGAAAGAAAAAATTGGGGTTACTGCTGCTGTTCAGGCGTTCGAGCATTGTCCGATAAGCCCCATCAACAATTTTCACGCCAATATTATTCTGTTTGCTCTTTAGTTCATAATCTTCTTTGCAATTCTCACAAAAGAAATCCCCAACGGGTTTGTTATTCCCATATTCTTCAATGGAATTTTGTCCGCAATTGGGACAATAAGCACTCCTCTCAACCCAATCTTCGGTCATAACCCTAATTTTTTGAGATTGGCTAGAATACTTTGAAGCAATTTTTGTATCAAATTTTAGTTCCATCAAAATTATCCTTACTAAAATAAGGTTTTTGGGCGATATTTGATAGTATTTTCGCTCCGTTCTCCATTTTCTTTCTTTTGTTGATTTTTCGTCTTTTTTTCATAGTATACAATCGTTCACCAATTGTCAAGTGGATAACTTTTTATTCTCTACCCCCTCCTATTCTATCAAAAAAAACCACCCTTTGCGAGAACATTTAGGGGTTTCGTGAATATTTCTATGAACAACGAACACCTCAACCGCCGGTTGAGGTGTTCGCCAATTTTTCCAAAACCGCTTCTATTCCTTTTTTATGCGCTGGCCAGTCGGGGCTGTAGCGGTATCTGCCTTCTATTTCAAGATAGTTGATGGAATGAATGTCGCACCACTCTTTAGCTGTGCCGGTTTGTTTTAAGTTTACCCAATCTCCCAAACCCTCTTTTGTGTAACCGCTGGCTTTTGCAAATACATCCATCAACTCTTGCGCCAAAGGCTGGTTGTTGCCCATTACTCCGGCGCCCATGCTATGGAAGGCAAAATAAAATTTTATCTGCTTCTCTTGAATAAATTTTATTAGTCCCTGAATTTCCGGCTCGCTTCCTCCAAATTCTCCGCAAAAAACATTTATTTTTTCCGAATAATTTTTCCCTGTGCCCCAAAATGAATTCATCTCAAAACTTGGCGTAGGAAAATTTCTATTTAAATCTACATTATGCCCGTTAAACCTGCCCTTTCTGCCGCCACCAAAGTAGTTGGGACTGCCTTTGGCTACAAAGTAACCGTCAGGGTTAAGAATGGGAATAATATAAAAAGAAAATTGATTGTATTTTCCGGAATCTTGATTCAGCCAATTCAAAAGCCGATGCGCCAGCTTGATCGTGCCAACTTCGTTGCCGTGAATAGCGGACACAAATAAAACCGGAACAGCCCCCTGCCCAATCTTATAACAAACAATTTCCCTGCCCCCAGCCGACTTACCCAGAATAAATTGTTCGATGTTTTGTGGAATCTGAGGCGAACCTTCAAAATTATTCTGCCAAAACCCAACCAGGCCTCTTTTATAAAACCCTAATTTTGTTCTTAACATTTTAATCATACTAAATAAATTCTACACTCCTTTTAAAATTCCCGCCAATTTTTAGCCCCAATATCACCATGTGCTAATTCGCGCGAATTAGCACATGAAGCCATTTAACTGTTAATTTTTAAAAAAAATAAAAAACACCAAATCAATTGGTGAAATAAACATATTCTAACAAACCACGGAGCCATAATGCCAAAAATTTTAAACTTTCAAAGGCGGATTTTCTTCTTCAATACTTTCCCTAAATCCAAAGCTTAGTTTTTTATAGTCTTTCATGACTTGCTTTACGGCATCAGATAAAGAATCTTTTATTATTTTTATATAAGCTTTCAAATTAGCCTCATTAAGAACTATTGTCGGTTTAGTCACAGAATAACCGGCTTCCTGAAACGTAGAAATTAAAACTCCGGGACCGCTATAAGAATTCCGGGTAAAAGGTACTTTTGGATCTATGGCCAAACGCAGCTCTATATCTAAGTGTGATTCAATATAATCCAAAAATTTCTTAGTATCTATTTCCTCTTCTTTATTTTTGTCCAAACGAAAAAAATTTAAATTGCGGATCATAGCCACAACCATCGCCGGAGACCTTCCGTCAACCTGCTCCAATTTTTCCCAAGGGACTTGTTCTTCTGGCTGTTCTGTTCTAGCGCCTTCTTTTCTAATAGAATCTACCATAAATTATTTTTAACTTCTTTACATCGCAAATTAAAAATCTACCTTACCAGCATATAAGAATAGTCAAACTCCGTGCTCCAGTCGCGGCAGACGCCGGCAATGCCTCCTAGTGGGCAGCCGCCGGAAGGGAAAGTCCCACATTGGGCTTTGGGCGTTGTAGATTTAATTCCGGTCTCCAATTTTATAATTCCAATCACCGCGAAGTCCGCGTTAAAAGTACAGCCATAATT
>Ga0080064_1004029_pt1 | contig 19744 bp, 18 predicted proteins | sample Subgrocontami54m_FD_69260 | JGI IMG/M metagenome (GOLD analysis project Ga0080064, IMG submission 69260) | Subsurface groundwater microbial communities from S. Glens Falls, New York, USA - GMW46 contaminated, 5.4 m (SPADES assembly) (version 2) ...
GTCCATATTGAGCAATAATGCATCTAGTACCCGCGATCCCCAATCTGGTTCATGACCGACCCTGACTCCCACGGCTTCACAAAAGTAACGACGCGACTGCTCATCACATGCTATTACCCTATTGGGGACATCTTCAGGTGCGATCGAGTTAATATCCTCTGGAGTAAAGCTTGTACCTCCGACACCTGACTCAACCCACATCGACATGCCGGGATACTTCCTAGGTTCCCATCTCTGATGTTTTTCTCTGATCTCAGTCAACTTGCGTTGTGCCTCAGGGAGAAGCGGTAGACCCTCCGACTCCAGATACGCAAGCATCTCAAAAATCTGCCGGGTTGACGTTTCATCGTTTTCATCTTTTGCTAACTGCGGGGGTGGCCCTGTTAAAATAGCGGAAGTTATCTGCTCACGGGCTGCAGTGTTGGCTTTATAGACCGCGCCCATCAACAGCATTGCTTCATGTTGGGTCTCCTCTCGCCAGAGAGAGTTCCCCTTCCCAAAAAGCGCTTCTAGTGCGTAGCTATTGTCAATCATTTTGAGTCTCAACAAGCTTTCTCAGTGCATGTACACGTAAACGTTCGATTAACTCGTCTTTCAGCGGCCCCCATAGTAAGCAGATCGTTTCGGCTTGCGCTCGATTGACCTTTAATAGCTCTTCCCAACAGTCTCGGAGGAAATCTAGCAAAATGTTTACGGGATCGTTGCTAAAATTTTGAGGATGGGTTTCTATCGCGGGACGGGCAAAATGTGAACCAAGCTCGCTCCTTTTGCCGCGACTATCGATCGACCGGATCTCAAGAAATGTCCGCGTTAGAAAATCTACCAGCCGAAAACCTATAGAACTGATACGGGGAAGAAACACCTCGTTAACCGTTTCCCTTACATTGAGTTCTGTTATTTGGTTTTCAAATTGTTGTTCATAGTGAAGCTCATATTCCGGAATTGATTCGGTGCTTTCACCCTGAATTATTGCCGCTTGGAAAGCAAAATTAATGCTTTTAGTGATGATGGTGCGGGTGCGTAGTGTGATTCCCAATAGCCAGAAGGCATCATCTTCATATCCGTTATCTAGCAAGTCACCAAGTATGCGTTTGAAGAAAGTCGAGGAAACAACAAATGACCGACTCCGTTCGACTGCTGGTCTGAAAAACTCCAGTATGCGTCGTAGCGATTCTACATCAACACCCGCAGCTTTGCCCTCCTGATAACGTCGGCAAAATTGATCAAAAAGATCAATATGCAGAGTTGTCCGATTTTCAGCGACTTTGCCCAGGACCTCCACAGGATTCGATATCATCCAGTCAATAAACCGTTCCGCTAGGATGCGATGCGCCTCGCTCCACTCACCAGACCCCTTTATTAAGAAGTCGAAGTGGCCCCATGAGAACAGGTTATCGAACCATTCTGTATCCAAAGGAGCGTTCGCGAAGTCACGTAATGATGATGAACCCCGTAAGAAAAACTTCGCACGGTTCAGCTCATGTGGCTTCAGGGAATTCGGCTTCGTTCTGCCCATCTCCGCTAATACGTTCCGCCGGTCCAGAAATGACCTGGAGTGATCTCTACCCCATGCATCAATTGTTCTTTCCAGTGCACGATAATCTTTGTCCGTAGCTGAATACCAGATTGGCTCAACGTGACGTCTTTGCCAATCACGTTCATCATCTGCTTTCTTACCCGCGTCGAGGTCTTGATCGGGTATCAGCGCCCAACGGCCCAGTCCAGTCGTTCCCTCCAATGCAAGGCTGAGATAGCGTAGTGGTGGGTCCTCCAATCTATAACCGACAAATAGAACGTCGAACCGTTGAAAAATGCTATGCGCAAAACGCAGCGCCCATCCTTCGTCCATGTATGCACGGCCTATATCCTTATCTGTGAGAACCATATCTTCAGGACCATCAGCACAACCATGGAGGTAGCAGATTCCACGGAACCGCCTTGCTGATGGTAAGGCGGGGGCAATACCAATATTCCACTTGCCTCCTAGTGTCAGACCTTCAGCCTCAAGCGCACGGATGAGTAAGCGATCAAAATTAGTGGTGACTATGCGTGGGGTAGGATTACTCGTAAACAACCGTATGAGGGCGCGGTGCAGTTCTAGACGTTGGCGATCCTCGTTTTCAGTAAGAATAGCCGCGGCATGAGTTCGGATGTTGCACCTTTGGTCCTCCCAATCTCCTAATACTCGATCTATGTTTCCATTATCTATATCTCTTTGTTCTGTATCCATGATTATTGGCCGACTAAGTCGTTGCGCAATAACCCCAGCAAGCTCCTTATACCCAGGGTAGCATGTATTTGGTGTTTGATCTTTGTAAGCTCGCATTGACACACCTGCGCCGACGAAGACCACAAGTCGATTATCTGTAAGAGACTGTAAAAGTCGTTCAGGAAGATTGACCCTATCGTCGGTAAAAATCATGTAAGGCTCAATAACTTACGCGTACAAAACCAAAGTTTGGCGATTCCTAATTCGGCGAAACTGCCTCGTTGCAATGGAAAGCCAGACTGCTAATTTGGTGTAAAATAAAGCAATTTTCGGAGAGACGTCAAGAGGAACCTGGCTTATCGGACCGCGTAGACGCGGTACGAGTTGGCTATTTCTCACACATTGAAGCGGAAGTGGGCGATATCTCCGTCCTGGACGATATAGTCCTTGCCTTCCAGTCGGAACTTTTCCACCCCCGGCACTATGCTGCGGTGAATAGCGCTATATTCTCCGCAGCAAATGCGGTGATTAGGTGCTACATTCTCCGCATGAGGTGCGGTGAATAAGTCATTATATCCATGAGTTGCCCGACTGGTCGGATTTCGAGTGGAGCCAGGAAAAGCTGGCTGGCTCGCCAGCGGCGTTACGCCATCGGCAGGGACGCCTGATCGACCGTATAGAGACTTGGGCTCGTTTGCGGGCGGAAGCAAACCTGCGGACCCTGATTTTTGGAGGTTATGAAATCTTCCGGCGATGAAGCTTGGGAATGGACTGGATCTTATCAAACCCCAGATGTTTGGAGGCGTCCAGAATTTCGATGCCCACGATTCAAAAAGCTGGACCTGGAACCATCTTAACCGGTTAACTTCCGGCGCTGAGCTCCATTTCTTCGATGCGAGAGCGGATGGGCTGAATCCTTTTAATCTTCACGTACACAATCGGCTGTCCTTTTTCAGCCTGTCGCTTTGCTCCGTCTTGACTCCACCGATTGAATTCTTCGTCTCCTTCAACCAACATAGCTACTAGCGCATGGTTTGGAATCCGGTCGGCGAAGTCCGGGTGCTCTCGTACGTAACGGTCAAACTCGGTGACCAACTCGGCGTTTTTCTGTTCAAAAATATTCATGGAAAGTCTCCTCGTAGAAAGCGGCCTCGGTAAATATCCCAATTGTTGTTAATGTCCTTGTCCGCAAGGTCCAGCGAATCCGTGTAGCTTAATGCAATTTCTTCCTTATCCCGATCACCTTTGAGATTGTAGCGATCCCGATGAGCGAAGTCGTGAGCGCAGTCATAACGAATCACCGGTTTCCAAACTTCCGATCTGTAAGCTACTCGTAGACAGAAAGCCCGGCTTGGGAAAAGCGGGTCCGGGCAGTGGATCACACATTGAAGCGGAAGTGGGCGATATCGCCGTCCTGGACCACGTAGTCCTTGCCCTCGAGACGGAGCTTTCCCGCCTCTTTGCATTTCACCTCGCTGCCGAGCGCGATGAAATCCTCGTACGGGACCACTTCGGCCCGGATAAAGCCGCGTTCGATATCGCTATGAATCTTCCCGGCCGCCTTCTTCGCGGACGTTCCCCGGGTAATCGTCCAGGCCCGGACTTCGTCCTTCCCAGTGGTAAAAAAACTGATGAGATCCAGCAAGTGGTAGGAGACCCGGATAAAGCGCGCGCGGGCGGGCTCGGCGATCCCGATCTCCCGCAAAAAAACCTCGCGGTCCGCCTCGTTCAAATGGGCGATCTCCATCTCCAGCTTTCCGGCCAGTGGGAGCCCGGGAATATTCCGCCGCTTGAGCTCCTCTTCGTGGGCCGGCAACAGAGGTTGCCCAGCCCGTTCGTCGGAGGTGTTGAAGAGCGCCAGGAGCGGCTTACGGCTCAAGAAACCAAAACCCGTAATGAGATTCTCTTCCTCCGGTAAGAAAGAAAGGCTTCTCAAACTCTGCTCGTCCTCCAGGGCTTTACGGCAGCGCTCCAGGAGCGGCGCCTCCTGCTCTCTCCCTTTTTCTTTTCCCAGCTTCGCAAGGCGGTTTTCCACGACCACGAGATCCGCCAGGATCATCTCCGAGAGGAGATTGTTGAGTTCCTTCAAGGGCTCCGCCTCAGGGCCAAAGTCGCGCAACACCAGGGCGATCGCCTCGACCTCGCGCATCTGGATGAGGAGCTCGTTACCGGCTTTGAGATTGTCCTTCCCCGGATTGGGCGGAAAGTCCGTGAAGCGGATTTCAGCATAGGTGGTCTTCTTGGGTTGAAAAATCCGTGACAGTCGATCGATTCGCTCATCCGGGACCTTAATGACTCCCAGATGGATCTCGGCCTTGTCGCCGCCGGCGTAGCCGCCGACCTGGGCCTCCAGGCCCGTGAGCATATTAAAGATCGTCGTTTTTCCGGAGCCGCGCTGCCCGATCAATCCTACCTTCATAAAAAACAAATTCTAGCAAGAAATCGGGCAAACTTCGACAGCGCCGTCCGTCCGTGATATGGTCGGTGCCTGCCGGTTGGAATCCAATCACTCAAGCTGATCGGAAATTTACCTCCAAAGCCGGGCTTAAAGATCAGCCGGATGCCTTCACAATTTCAATGGCTCTTTTTATTGAATCCCCTCATGGGGATTTTCGTTACCGGCCTGTCCGCGCGCATATTCATGGTCTCGCTTCCCACCCTTGCGCATGGCCTGCAGACGGACATCCTGGGAGTCACATGGGCGCTCATCTCATTTCAGATCGCCGGGATATGCGGCAGCGTCGTCTTCGGCCGGCTGGGGGACATCTACGGTCATCGAAAGATCTACGGCCTCGGCGTGATCCTGATCACGGCCGGCTCCTTCCTGTGCGGGATCTCCCAGAACATTCTCCAAATGATCGTCTTTCGTTTCCTTCAAGGACTGGGTGGCGCGGTGATCCAATCGGCGGGCCGTGCCCTCGCCCTGGAAGCTGTTCCGCCAGGATCCGAAGGGAAGGCCCAGGGATTCATGGCCACGGCCCATCATTTCGGCTTTTTTCTCGGCCCTCCCCTCGGCGGCTTCATCATCGAAATGATCGATTGGAGGGGAATCTTTTTCCTCGTAGTCCCCGTCGGCCTTGCCGCCATCGTCCTCACCTATAGGAGGGCTTCCGTCCATTCTGAATCGACGATCCCATCCCGACGTCAGACCGTCGATTACTTAGGAACCTTTCTCTTTGTCCTTTTGACCGCGATCATCACACTCTTGCTCGACCACAAGGCCGGGCAGGTCTTGGGCGCCGGCAACAGGGGGCTACTGGCTCTGGTGTTTGCCGGCACGATATGGGGATTTGTGGCCCACGAGAACAAGATCCAAAATCCCATGATAAATTTCTCTCTCTTCAGAATACGGACGTTTACTCTCAGTGTTATAGGGCTGATGGCCATGAACATGGCCCACGGGCTCACCGGTTTCGTCATGCCTTTTTATCTCCAGGAAATCCTTCATATCTCCCCCACTTTTATGGGGCTCATTTTTTTGATCCCGTCGATTTTTACCATCACCCTGGCACCGGTGGGCGGGCATATCACCGACCGAATCGGGCCCAGGACGCCGCTGATCATCGGAATCATCCTCCTCATGATCGGTTTGGGTATCGGAGTATTTCTCAAGTCCGGGTCGCACTGGATTTTTCCCGCCGCGAGCCTCGGAATCACCGGCATTGCCGGCGCTTTCTTCAACACGCCTGTCCAGGCCGCGATCATCAGCTCGGTCACGAAGGAGCAGAGGGGATTGGCAGCGGGCATCATCAACACGATCTTTGGTCTCGGACATCTGGTGGGTGTCTCGGCCGGAAAGTTTCTCCTGACGATCGCGTTCCAAGCCTACTCGGGGATAGCCGAAGCGATACCGACTTCGGAAAACCCGCTGGCATTTGTCTTCGCAATGAATGTCACTTACCTAGCCAGCCTGGCGGTCTGTCTGGTGGCTCTATCCACGTCGCTCATGACCGGAAAGGTGAAGCGCTAGCAGGCTCTCAGCTGATTGGAATCGCACCAGATGTCTTCACGGATCCCGCTTCCTTTATTGAACCCATTAATAGGGATTTTTCTCGCCGGCCTGTCTTCGAGGATATTCATGATCTCGCTCCCCACGGTGGCCCGGGGGTTACAGACCGACATTTTAGGAATCTCCTGGGCGCTCATCTCTTTCCAGATCGCCACCATCTGCCTGGGCGTGGTCTTCGGCCGGCTCGGCGACATCTACGGCCATCACAAGCTCTACGGCTTCGGCATCATCATGATCACGGCCAGCTCGCTTTTGTGCGGGCTCTCCCAGGACGTGCTTCAGTTGACAATTTTCCGTTTTCTGCAAGGTGTCGGAGGCGCGGTGATCCAATCGGCGGGCCGGGCTCTCGCCCTGGAATCGATGCGGCAAGGAACCGAGGGGCGAGCCCAGGGATTTATGGCCACCGCCCATCACGTCGGCTTTTTTGTCGGCCCCCCTCTCGGCGGCTTGATCATCGACGCGATCGACTGGCGCTGGATTTTTTATTTCATGGTGCCCTTCGGCCTGGCGGGGATTGTCCTCACGTACACGAGGTTCGCCAATCCTATCCGAAGCGGACCGGCAACCCATTCACAACGGCCCTCCGTAGACTTCCTCGGCACGGTCCTCTTTATCGTTCTGACCGCCATTCTCATGCTCCTGCTCGATCAGAGGGCCGGGCGGGCCCTCGGTATCGAAAACCGGGGGCTGCTCGTCCTCGCCTTCGCCGGCACGCTATGGGGCTTCCTCATCCACGAGAACAGGAGCCCGAGCCCGATGATGAACCTCGCTCTCTTCAAGATAAGAACATTCACGCTCGGAATCCTGGGACTCACCGCCGCGACGATGACCCACGGTCTCGTCGGCTTTATCCTGCCCTTTTATCTTCAGGACATTCTTCACATCTCCCCCTCCTACATCGGGCTCATGTTTTTGCTCCCGTCGATCTTCACCATCACACTGGCGACGGCCTCCGGCAATATCACCGATCGACAAGGCCCCCGGACGCCGCTCATCGCCGGTGCCGTCGTGCTGATCATCACCTTCGTCCTCGGGAGCAATCTCCAAACCGGCTCCCACTGGATTATTCCCACCATCGTGCTTGGGCTATCTGGGATCGCCGGGGCCTTCTTCAATACTCCCGTTCAGGCCGCCATCATGGGCGCGGTCCCGAGGGAGCACCGGGGATTTGCCGCAGGGATCATTCACACGGTCTTCGGTCTGGGCCACACGTTGGGAATCTCCGCCGGGAAGTTTCTCCTGACTGCGGCGTTCCAATCGTACTCGGGAATTCCGGGAGCGGCGCCCACCCCGGCCAACCCGCCGGCGTTCGTCTTTGCGATGCGCTTCACGTTCATGGCGGGGATCGCGGCGAGTCTGATTGCCTTGCTCACTTCGCTCAAGGTGAAAAATTAAACGCTTCCCCGGAGCACCATCGCCGCGGTCTATGATGAGATGGTTGCAACCACGGTCCACTACTCTATTGCATCGGGCCGGAAAGAGGCTCCCATCCGGCCGGTCTCCTCCGCCAATAATTGACGCCAGAAAGAATTGGCCGTAGTGTCTCTCTCGTGACTTTTCCACTGGCCTTCGTCATCGGTTTCTCAGTGGCTTCCATTCCGGGACCCACGATCATCCTCATCGCTTCGGAGACCCTCAGAAAAGGGGCGGGAGCGGGTCTTTCCGTGATGACCGCACCGTTGCTTCTGGACGCCTTGTTGATGCTTCCACTCGGACTTTTTTTTCAGGCCTTGCTCCCGGTCGAGAGCGGGCGGGCCGGACTCATGATCATCGGCGGCGGCTTGCTGGTTTGGTTTGGGCTTCAGTCTATAAGGACGGCGGCAAATAAAAGATCTACCACGATTGAGCCGAGTCCTTCGGCACAACGCCAAGAACAAGAGACCCGGCCCTTCTTTAAAGGAATCCTCGTTCACCTCACGAGTCCTTACCCCTACCTTTACTGGGGAACGGTCGGCGCTCCGCTCGTCCGGCAAGGTTTCGAGGCTGGAGGTTTTTGGACGGCCGCCATCTTTCCTCTGGGCTTTTGGGTCGGGACCACTTCCTTCACGTTGGTAGTCATCGCTCTCCTGGCACGGGGCAAGAAGTTACTGAGTCCCCCATGGCAGCTTTTCTTTCATCGCGCTCTCGGCGCGCTCCTCATCGCGACCGGGGTTTTCCTGATGATGAAGGGCTGGCAAGACATTTCTGGATAATTGAATGATGCGCGCAATGGTTCTGGAAAGCTCCGGGCAGAGACTCCGAGAAACGGAGCTGCCCATACCTGAGCCCGGCCGGGGAGAGATCCTGATCAAAGTCCAGGCCTGCGCCGTCTGCCGGACCGACCTCCATCTTGTGGACGGCGAGTTGCCGGGACCGAAGCTCCCTCTCGTCCCCGGCCATGAGATCGTAGGGACCGTGACGGGAAAGGGTCCAGAGACGAAGCGTTTTTCTATCGGAGAGCGCGTGGGCGTCCCCTGGCTGGGATGGACCTGCGGCGAATGTCCGTATTGCCGGAGTCAACGCGAGAATCTCTGCGACCGGGCGCGGTTCACCGGCTACACCCGGGACGGCGGTTACGCGGAGTACATGACAGCGGACGAACGTTTTTGCTATGGCATACCGGAATCCTATGGCAGCGTGGAAGCGGCCCCGCTCCTGTGCGCGGGCCTGATCGGCTACCGCTCGCTGCTCAAAGCCGGAGACGCCAGGCGCCTGGGTCTTTACGGATTCGGCGCGGCCGCCCACCTGATCGCTCAGGTGGCTTTCTATCAAGGGAGAGAAGTCTACGTCTTTACCCGTCCCGGCGATCGGAAAGGCCAGGAGTCCGCCAGAAAGCTCGGCGCCACCTGGGCCGGGAATTCGAACATCCTGCCGCCGGTTCCGCTCGAAGCCGCGATTATCTTTGCGCCGGCGGGAGAATTGGTGCCGCAAGCTCTGAGATCCGTGGGCAAGGGCGGAACCGTAATCTGCGCCGGCATCCACATGAGCGATGTCCCGTCTTTTCCCTACTCTATTTTATGGGAAGAACGGAGTCTCTGCTCGGTCGCGAATTTGACCCGGCGAGACGGAGAGGAATTTTTGCAACTGGCCTCGCGCATTCCGATTCGCCCTCAGATCGAGAAATTCCCGTTGGCCCAAGCCAATGAGGCCCTCGAACGCTTGCGACGGGGAACCCTCGAGGGCGCTGCGGTGCTGGTTCCGGAAGGAGACCCTCCATGCCCGGTTCGGTAAGGGCCGCCTGTCCACGATCATTTTCCACGGAACTCGCCGCCCTGGCGCTTTCTCTCCTTTTGTCCGGCTGCGCCGCCGCTGTAGGGCCGCAAATCACTTCTCAGGAGGAGAAAGAGGCCCAAGCAGCTTTACGGCTTGAAGCCAAGGCGTGGCAAAAAACACAACAACAGAGAATCGACGATCTTGGAGCTCGCTTGATGAAAGCCGCCGGGAATCAGAACCCATTGAAGTTTCATTTTGTCGCGAGCCCTGACCAGACGGACGGAGAAATCCACCCGGATTCCGTGAACGCGTGGACGGACGGAAAGTCGGTCTGGGTAACACGGGGAATGATGCGCTTTGTAAGAAACGACGATGAACTCGCCGTTGTTTTAGCTCATGAGATGGCCCATGCCTACCGGGGGCACATGAACTATCTCAGAGCCAAACAGATCCTGGGAATGGCGTTGGGTATCACCGCCGAAATTCTGGCCGGTCCGGGGGCCGGCCGGCTGGCCAGGATCATAACCAATGCCGCGACCAAGAAATTCGATCGCGACCAGGAGAGAGAAGCGGACCTCTATGGCCTTATCTGGGCATTCAACGCAGGATTCAGCGCCGATGCGGCGAAGGAAATTTGGAAAAGAATGGCCGTAGAAATGCCGGAAAGCATGGAGGGCGGATTTCTCTCATCCCACCCCGGATCGGCCGAGAGACTCCTGGCGATGGGAAAAGTGGCCGAGACGCTCAAAAAGGGCGTCGACCCATTGGAAGTCTTCGCGCCCAAAGATAGATAGGCCGAGAGGCCATTCCCATGACGGCTAGCTGGAGAATTTCTCCTGCCACGCAAGAATCCTGGCCGCTTTCGGAAGCGGAACCCAATTATCCGCCGCGGCGAGGGCGCAGCTGTCATAGCGGATATTGGCATTTCCGCGGACATCCAGCTCGATCGTGGGATCGTAATTGGTGCTCTCCGCCAGCACCACGGAACCGAAGATGCCGGCATTCCCGGTGAACTGGACTTCGATATCCCCGCGGGCGATGACAAGACCGTTAAACGTGAAGTTCCCCGAAACGTCCAGGGCCCCGTCGACGATCAGCACGCCATAGCCGTCGATGGTCCCTTGAATATTCGCGTCTCCGGTGATCCGGGTGATCCTTGGACTCGCGGCGGTTCCCCAGCTCTCGTTGCCGCCATAGTTGCCGCCGAGGAGCTCGGTATGAGTTTGGGCCAAAAACGCGGCGGCCAAATCGGAGGCCATGGTCGGGCTTTGGGACGCGACGCGGACGCTCGGGCTGCCGCCGGCGCCGGTGACGTTATCCATCTGATTGGAATCCAAGCCTCCGTCCGCGAGACTACCGTTCGTAATTTCAGCGGCGAGAGCAGGGTCCGTCGTAGAAATGCCGGGAACGGAAGCGGCCTGGCCGCAGCGATCGGTGCCGTTGATGCTGAAGGAGTCGCCGGAGAACTTGGTCTCGATATTACCGGCCTCCCCGGGGACATGCACCGCGCCAAAGCCATAGCCGCCACGGCCCACATAGGCGACGATGACCTTTCTGCTGTTTTGCAGCCCTTCGGAAGTGGAAGTCAAAATGGCCTGAGTGTCTGACGCTGTGTTCACGGCCACCACGGAATAATTGAACCCGGCGGCGGAAGGCAGGCTGGCGGAGTCGATCAACTGCAGCGGAGAGCTGTACGGGAAAGTGGTGCCGGCAGGAATCAGCGCCAGGGAATGCTGGATACCGCTATCGGCCAGCTCGAACGCCTGCGTGCTCCGTTTGTGGCTGCCCGCGACCTTGAGGTCCATTTGACTTAAAAAAAGCCCGGCCCCCGTCACCGTCAAGAGGATCGTCATGATGAAGAGCGCCACGGTCAGAGCCATGCCCCGATTATTGGTCACCGTCAGTTTCATAAGTCCCTCCTTCAATGGAAAGGTTAAACTGGGTAATGATTGTGCAACCGGGATGCCAGATCGAGAGTCTGCGTCGAGCGACTCTTCACTGCATTGCTCAGCGGGCTTTTCTCGATGGATGAGCGGTCCTCGACCGGAAGGGAAAGTAAAAATCAGCTCATGAAAGGACAAGATGGCGATGGCCGGCACCGTGGAAGCGATAGACCCATAGTGACAAAGATCGGCGCCGGTTGCCGAAGATTGCCCAAAATAGGTTGCCTAAAAAACAAACGACTTCTTGGATGGGTCGGAAAAAAGGCTTTTCCCAGCGTCTCGGAAGTTTCGGCGAAAGACATTCCAATTTTCAAATCAACTGCGTGATCATAAAACCGCGGGGCTTGACAAACCCTGCGCAACATCATATGCGTCCACACAAGAAATTGAAAAACCATTAACGATGGCCACCCAAACACAACCTGCCGCAACATCTCAAAAACAGAGGCGACTCAAGATCGGTGTCGTCGGAATCGGCGTGGGCGCCGCTGAAATCTTGCCCGCGATGGAGTCGGCGCCCGACATGGATCTGGTGGCGGGAGCGGATGTCAATCCAAGAGTCCGGGAAACCTTCCAGGCGAGGTACGGCGCGCGGGTCTACGACAGCATCGAGAAGCTCTGCGCGGACCCGGAGGTGGAGGCGGTGTGGATCTCGACCCCGAATAAGTTCCACGCCCCGCACACGATCATCGCGGCCCAACACGGAAAGCACGTCGTAGTCGAAAAACCCATGGCCCTTTCCCTCCAGGAAGCCGAGGGGATGATCGATACCGCGGAAAAGAACAAGATCAAACTGATCTGCGGCCACACCCAGAGCTACGGCCCGCACATTCGAACGATGCGGCGGATCATTCAGTCCGGCGAACTGGGCCGGCTCTGCGCCATGAACGTTTGGGCCTACACCGATTGGATGCTCAGGCCTCGGACCGCGGAGGAGTTGGACCTGGCCCAAGGAGGCGGGATCCCTTACCGTCAGGGACCTCATCAGATCGATTCCCTGAGACTCCTGGGCGGAGGCATGGTGCGGAGCGTGCGCGGCATGACGGGACAATGGTTCCGAGGACGCCCCATCCCCGGTTACTACGCGGCCTATCTGGAGTTCGAAGACGGCACGCCGGCCACCCTGGTTCACAACGGCTACGGCTATTTTCTGACGTCCGAGCTCGTCTCCTGGGGCACCGACAGAAGCCGCTATACCCCGGAGGAGCGAGGAACGATCCGAAAACAGCTCATCGGAGGAACACTGGACGAGAACAAGGCGAAAGATGATATGCGCATTGGAGGCTCCCAGGAGCAACAGATCTTCCGCCGGGGAGAAGAACGGCGGCCATGGGTGCCCAACGACCTCGGCATTCTCGTCGTGACTTGTGAAAAGGGTGACATCCGCCAATCCCAGTACGGGCTATACGTCTACGGGGACGACGGCGTAAAAGATGTTCCTTTGCCCGAAGGCGGCGCCTCTCGTCGCGCCGAGCTTGAGGAGCTTTATAATTCCGTAGTATTGAATCAGCCGGTCCACCACACCGGCCGCTGGGGAATGGCGACCCTGGAGGTCTGTCTCGCCATCATGCAATCGGCCCGGGAGCGAAGAGAAATCATCCTCTCGCACCAGGTCCCAGCGCCCGAAGAATAATTCTCAGGAGGAAGCACCCATGTATCAAGGACAAAAAGTTGTCGACGTCCACGGCCATATGACCACACCGCCCCAGTTCAGACTCTATGTGGCCAATCTGGTCTCGCAGAACTCGCCGCAAAAGTTCGAGCTCACGGACGAGCAGCTGGCCAACGCCCAGAAGAACCATTTAAAAGTTATCGACGAGAGGAATATTGATCTCCAGCTCTTAGGCCCTCGCCCCATCGCCATGTGGCACTGGATGCGCCCGTTTTTGCAGGAGCTCTGGTGCAGAGTCACCAACGACACGATCGCGCGGATCGTCAAATTACATCCCGATCGATTCGTGGGGATGGCCCAACTGCCGCAGAACTCGAAGCTGGACACGCGCAACTGCATTGCCGAGCTGGAGCGCTGCGTCAAGGAACTGGGTTTCGTCGGCGCCTACATCAATCCTGATCCGGCCGGAGACAAGCAGACGCCCGGGATACACGAAGAGTACTGGCATCCCCTCTACCAGAAGGCCCAGGAGCTGGACGTCCCTCTGATGGTCCACCCTTCCGTGAGCTACGACCGGCGAATCGAAGTCATTCCCGCTAACTACCAGATGAACAACTACACGGAAGAGTTCATCGCCATGCATCTGCTCTCCCACGGCAACGTCTTCCAGACTTTCCCTCGCCTGAAGATCGTTATCTGCCACTGCGGCGGCGCTCTAAATCGCTTTATTCCCACGGATCGGCACGTCGCGCAGAAAGACCTGAGCCACAACCTCTTCTTCGATTGCTGCGCCTACGACGTGAACTTCATGACCGCCGCGATCAAACAACGAGGAGTGGACCAGATGTTGTTCGGAACCGAAGCGCCCGGATCGGGCGGCGCGGTCCGTCCGGAGACTGGCAGGCCCTCGGATGACCTCGTGCCGGTGATTGACAGTCTGGAATTCCTCAGCACCGAAGACAAGATGAAGATCCTCCAGAAAAATCCTCTGAAGGTCTTCACTCACGTCCGGCTTCCTTCTTAATGTGAGGGAGCGCTGCGCGCTCGTTCAGCGCGCGAACGCGAAACTGTCCGGTATTGTTCAAACCTTGACATTGGATTACTTTAAAGTCACTTGAAGGGCTTGCCTTTACTCGCCGCCGAAACGCTTAACCTGCTGGAAAATAAAGCCTTTTAGAAAAAAGGGCGTGGTCTGATGAGATTGGTCCGTGTTTTGCGTTTAAACCGAGCGCTGTCGTGGTCAACGGCCAGACTCAGATTGGAAAGGTTTCATCAGACAAAACTATGGCGGGAAGAGTGCTCATTGTGGAGGACCAGGTGGACCATCGCATGATCCTGGCGGTCATGCTGAGCCACCTGCACTATCAGGTGATTGAAGCCGCCGATGGCCTGGAGGGTATCCATAAAGCGCTGTCGGAAGCTCCGGATTTGATCATCATGGACCTAGGGCTCCCCGGAATAGACGGGCTGGAAACCACCGTCCGGCTGAAACAAAATCCCAAAACCGCCCATATACCGGTGATCGCCCACACGATTTGGAAAGAAGAAGAATACAAACAGAAGGCCCACCAAGTCGGGATCGTGGAATATCTGACCAAGCCAATCCCCTCCGAGACTTTCAAGCGCGTGCTGGAAAAATTCTTGCCGCAGGGATCTTAGGGTCCTCGACGCCACCCTGACGCCGAAAAGATGGCCAGAAGCTGAAGCTTTTCCCTTCTATCTCCCGTCTTTGCCATCGTGTCCAGTCGCTTTTTTCGCATACGGTCGAGCAGATCTTCGAAGGACGAATGCGCCAGCACCCGGTGAAATTGCGTGCGATAATTGTTGACGAGACTCACATTCTCGATGACAACGTCATAAATTTTCCACCTGCCGTCGGCCCTATGGAGTCTATAGTCAACGGAAAACACCTCCCCTTTGCCCGCTACGATTTTACTCCCGATTTCAGAGATGTCCGCATCCACATGCTCGCGCATAAAAACGATTTTTTCGCCGTTGTAGGATTCCAATTTATCCGAATACGACGCTTCCAAGAGGTCGGTGAACCCCTTCACGAACTCGTTCCGCTCCTGAGGGGTGCGCCGTTGCCAGTTCGGCCCCAGGGCGCGCTTGGCCATTTCCCTGAAGTCAAAGTTCGGATAGATCGTTGCCTTCAATTTTTCGCGGCGCTCTTCCCTTCTCGCGTCGGATTTCAACCTTGGGTCTTTTAAAACTGTTAGCATTTTTTCTGCCGCGAGCCGTAGTTCTTCCATGGGCGTCCCTGCCTTCAAAGAGCCGGGAACCAGTAGGTATACGAGACCAATCCCAATTGCCCAAGTGATCCAGGGGAATCTTCGCGCCATCAGGAGTTCAATGGAGCAACAGCTGTGCCACCCCATCAACGACACTCCAAGCGCCTGATTTTAAAAGAATTGCAGAAACGCAGTTGCTCACAGTCAGGCGTTCCCTGAAGGAAATACCCTACAAAAATTCATGCGCCATGCCGCAGCTCGGAATCGCGGACTTGAACGGCGAAGGCCGGCGGACTTCCAACGCCGCCGTCGGAAGATAATTCTTGGCGTCGATTTTAATGATCGCAATATCCGTCTTGGGATCTCTTCCGACTACGGGTGGGTCGTTGCGAAGCGATTCTCATGATTATTTTCAATTTTCAGGTGCAGGAAATAGGCTATCGGTTCGGTGCAGTATTCGATAGACGGGAAGACCGATCCATTCACGAAGCCCAACGCTTATCGTGATGAGACCGCCGGCCAAGTCGAGCTTGAGCGACTTATGAGTATTGTCTTCATCAGTTATGTAATTTACCGGGTAGGGGATGACAGACCAACCTGCTTTTCGGAATGCACCGACAGCTCTCGGCATGTGCATCGCTGAAGTTATCAAAATCCACTTTTCTCCTGCTCTAGGCTTTACGATCGCGTATGATAAAACCGCATTTTCATAAGTATTGCCGGCCTTGTTTTCAAAAATAACCCGGTCCGCCTTTAAGCCCAGCCGTTCAAAAAATGAACGAGCAGCATCAGCCTCTTTGAACTTCTGACGGGCAAAAAGCTGGCCGGCCCCTCCACTGAACACGAGCCTGGCCTCCGGATAGCTCCGCGCGAGCGCAGTGAACTCAAATAGGCGTTCCGTACCCCCTCCAAGAGTGATAATGCCGGAAACCTGATCTGGCAGCTGGGCTACTGGAGGGAATCGATCTTCAAGCGGCCGGATTATCCAATTTTCCAAGGGGAGACCGGCGATGAGTATCGCCAGAAGAGCAGTTAGGCTGACCACCCATCTACCAACCCCTCGCCCCCGCGTCCATAACAGGACGGCCCCCGTTAGAATGGCCGCCAGAAGGATATTTCCAGGGTCTACTACAGAGAGACCAATTTTAAGCACCGCGGACATGAATATTGTTCTGAGACTGCTCGTTTGACAGTTCGGCTGTTACAATCCGCAAAGTAATGTTGCCTTTGATCATAGCATCTTACCAAAAAAGGCTCGCGGTAAGAAAATAGTGTTGGGCGAAGAAGCTAACTGGGAAAGGAGCTACGCCGTTAGGGATGAAAATCGGAATAGGGCAGCCTTGAAATCCATCTGAGCAGCCATATTCCCATGATGATGGCGGTAGAAAAAAACCAAGCCGCCGCAGCGTAGACGATCATCGCATCCTTCGCGCGGGACATGTCCACGCGACCCTCCTGGATCCCAAAATATTCCCGAAGCCGCTTTCTCGATCTATACAACATGATGCTGAGTATCCCAAGAAAAAGAGTCAACCACAGCTCTAAAAACCACCACTTAATAGGAGTCATATCTTGTCTCCGTCCTTCTCCGCCGTTTTTCGTGAGAGTTCCGGGTCTTACCTTTACAGGTCGGGTATTCTCCTATCCGACATGGCAGCTGTCAACCTATTTTTTTAGCTGTCGCCAGCCTTTTATCCTGCCCCAGGATCGGGTATATTTCAAGATAGGTGAGGGGGCGATTTGGTTTCGACGGGGGTGGAAAGTCAAGGCGGCATGCCGGGGTCCTGTTTACCCCGTTAAACTAACAGGCTGCAAATTTAACTGCAGATAATTTTGAATACTCCCTAGCTGCCTAATCGCAGTTAGCGTTTTGCCGGTTCTCTCCCGCGGGGTCGGACAAAACGTCATTTAGTGGGATGGGCCGCTTTTCCTGCCGGAGGGGATGAGGCCGAGATCTAAACCGGATAGCCCTTCAAAACCCTGCCGTTGGGGGCTTGAGGGACGAAATCAAAGCAACGGCTAAGCATGTAGTCTTCCTTGATGGAACGCTTTCGGACGGGGGTTCGATTCCCCCCGCCTCCACCATCCGATTCTAGCGGTGTGACTTCAAAGAGCGCTCGACCTCGCGCCGGGCATCCTTCTGTTTGAGCACCTCGCGCTTATCGTAGAGCTTTTTCCCCCGCGCCAGCCCCAGCTCCACTTTCGCCCTGCCGTTTCTAAAGTAGAGCTTCAAGGGAATGAGGGTCAATCCCTTTGCCTGGACTTTTCCGGTAAGGCGCGCGAGTTCCTGCTTGTGGAGCAGGAGCTTCCGGCTCCTCGTGGGCTCGTGATTGAACTGGTGGGCAGCGGTATAGGGGCTGATGTGGCAATTCACGAGGAAAGCCTCCCCCCTGAAAAAGCGGGCGTAGCTGTCTTTTAAGTTGGCCTTCCCTTCGCGCAAGGACTTGACCTCGCTCCCGGTCAAAACCAGGCCTGCCTCATAGGTCTCCTCGATAAAATAATCATGCCGGGCTTTCCGGTTTACGCAGATGATCTTTTCTCCATCCGGCTTTTTTCCCACGCCCTACCTCGACGCCGGCTTCCGGATACGGTTCCGCTCATCCACGAACACCAATGGGGGAGAATATCCCTGGATTTCTTTGTCATCCAGCCAGACGAAGCTCGCGATGATGACGATCTCTCCCTTTTTGATCCGGTGGGCGGCGGCCCCGTTCATGCAGATCTCACCGCCCCCGGCCTTACCCGGGATGGCGTAGGTCTCCAGCCGCTCCCCGGTGGTCATACTCCAGACGGAGACTTGTTCGTAGGAAACGATACCGGCGGCATCCATCAGGAGGGGATCGATCGTGATGCTTCCTTCATAGTCAACCCGCGCTTCGGTTACCGTGGCCCGATGAATCTTTCCCCTGAGCATGCACCTCTTCATTCACAGATCCTCCCTACTTTTCAACTTGCAGGATGATGTTGTCGATGAGACGAGTTTTGCCGATCCGGACCGCCAAGGCGAGTAACGCCTTCTCCCCAACGATCTCCACCGGCTCCAGACTCTCCGGATCGCATACCTCAATATATTCCACCCGGGCGAGCGGCTCCTTGCCGATCTCGGCCTCGGCCACTTCGACGATCCGCCGGCTCTCGCGCTGCCCTTGACGCGCCAGAGACTCCGCTTTTTTAAGCGAACGATAGAGACTCAGCGCTGCGCTTCTCTCTTCTCCATTAAGACAGGAATTGCGAGAGCTCATCGCCAGTCCATCTTTTTCCCTCACTGTGGGATGGCCTACGATCTCCACGTCCAAATTCAGGTCGCGCACCAGGCGGCGCACGACCTGGAGCTGCTGGTAGTCCTTTTCCCCAAACAGGGCCGCATGGGGCCTCACGATGTTCAAGAGCTTCGTCACGACCGTGGCTACCCCCCGAAAATGGCCCGGACGAAACGGTCCGCAGAGGGGGCGGCTCAACTGCTCTACCTCTACATAAGCCTGGGAGTTTTTGGGGACCATGGCGTCTGCCGAAGGGGAAAAAAGAAGATCCACCTTTTCTTTCTCCAGCAATTCACGGTCCCGGTCCGGGTCGCGCGGATAAGCGGCAAAATCTTCGTTCGGGCCGAATTGCGCCGGGTTGACGAAAATAGAGACGACCAACCGGTCCCCCCTCTTCTTCCCTTCCCTCACCAGGCTCAAATGGCCGTCGTGGAGACATCCCATCGTCGGGACAAAGACGATCCGCCTGCCGGCGCACCGCTCCGTCTCACTCCATCTCCGCATCTCTCCGACGTCCTCAATGATCTGCATAGCTTTTCCGGCTCGCTGACACCTATCCGCAGACCTTAATCGCCGGCCTGGAGGTTTCTCGAAGGGCCGATGCATCGAGCGAAGAGCATCAAGCGTGTTCTCCGTTTAAGCGTAGTAGAGGCTCATTGCATCGGACCTGAGAGAGACTTTCAGGTCAGCTGGCAGCAGATAGTGGCCTGCTAATGGAACGAATGCTCCTCACCCGGAAACTTCCCTTCCCTGACCTCGGCAATGTAACTCTGGACAGCGTCTCCCACGACGCCCTTCAGATTCGCGTACCTCTTCACAAACTTCGGCGTGTAGCGATCGAAGAGCCCCAGCATGTCGTAGATTACCAGGACCTGCCCGTCGCAGTTGAGCCCCGCGCCGATCCCGATGGTCGGGATCGAGAGGCGACGGGTGATCTCCTGAGCCAGATCCGCGGGGATCCCCTCTAGGACCACTGAAAAGGCCCCGCCTTCTTCTACCGCGAGCGCGTCCCGAAGAACGGCCTCCCGCCCGTCCTTTTCTTTTCCCTGGATCTTGTAGCCGCCAAACCGGTGGATCGATTGGGGAGTCAACCCCACGTGGCCCATGACCGGGATCCCCATCTGGACGATCGCCTCGATCGTTTCGAGCATGTTCACCCCGCCTTCGATCTTCACCGCCTCCGCCCCCCCTTCCTTGAGACACCTCCCCGCATTCCGCTTCGCCTCCTCCACGCTCACCTGAAAGGAGAGAAAAGGCATATCCGCCACCACCAAAGCGCGCGTTCTTC
>Ga0080064_1004031_pt1 | contig 19730 bp, 11 predicted proteins | sample Subgrocontami54m_FD_69260 | JGI IMG/M metagenome (GOLD analysis project Ga0080064, IMG submission 69260) | Subsurface groundwater microbial communities from S. Glens Falls, New York, USA - GMW46 contaminated, 5.4 m (SPADES assembly) (version 2) ...
TGTCCGTCTATGGCCCGCGACGGACAGGAATGTCCGTCTATGGCCCGCGACGGACAGGAATGTCCGTCTATGGCCCGCGACGGACAGGAATGTCCGTCCTCCGTTGGGTAGATTTTTTCCTGCCGCTCGCCTAAACGCTGGGGGGACTACACCAGCCTGTCAGGTGATGCCGGGATTTTTTTCGGTGTAACATTGGATGGCTCAAGGGGATAGGAAGTTGAGTGCGTGCCAACCGTGTCGGAATACTGTCGTCGTATAGAATATCACCTATGCCAGTGACCATTCTTGAGGTATGTCCAGAAGCGATCGTGTAATCCATTTTTTCCCCGCAATTTTGCGGTTGTGCGCGGCTGATTTCGTCGGCGACTGCGAATCCCTCTTGAGGAATCCGTGCATTGCCTGCCTGGCTTGCGGGATGCCTCCTCGGGGATCAACTGCCATGTTTTGGAAAAAACCCGTCCGCCGGCCGATCCAGCGTACCAGCAACAAGTTGCGACTTTGCGTCGAGCGATTGGAAGATCGGCTTGTGCCCGCCGCCGATCCGGCCGTGATGCTGGCGGACATCAACACGCTGATCCCCGGTTCCGATCCTGGCCAACTCGTCCGGGTCGGCAACAAGATCTTCTTCGCTGGCACCGATGGGTACCACGGCCGGGAGTTGTTCGTCACGGATGGAGCAAGCCCGCCGGCGATGGTGCGCGACATTTTACCGGGCTTCGTAGGTTCCGAGCCGACCAATCTGGTGAACTTTGGCGGGCTGTTGTATTTCTCGGCCGACGACGGCGTCCACGGTCGCGAATTATGGTCCAGCGACGGCAGCGACTCCGGCACGGCAATGGTGGCGAACATCGCTCCTGATGCCACCGACGAATTCGGCAACCCGGTCCCCATTTCGTCGTTTCCGACGGGGTTGACCGCGGCCGATGACAAACTGTTTTTCGTGGCCGACAACGGCACGACCGGCCGCGAGTTGTTCATGTCGGACGGCAGCGCCGTACAACTGACGGCGGATATCTTCCCGGGCAACGACGAGATCGGGAATCCCAATTGGTCCGATCCGCGGGCGATCACCTTCATTCCCGCACATAACAATGAATCAGGGAATCGCGTCGATCCAGCCATTTTCTTCTCGGCTGACAACGGCGTCGTCGGACGTGAGCTTTGGAAGGCAGATCTGAATGGCCAGGTGCGTTTGATCAGGAACATATTTCCGGGCGTTGTTGATCCGGACGCCGACCGGCCTGTGCAGAATTCGTCCAACCCCGCCGGGATGATCCTGTTCCACGGCAGCGTTTACTTCCAGGCAGCGAGCGTTGTCCGGGACGATCACGGCAACGTCGTGAGGGATGAAGACGGGGACATGATTCCCTACGGCGTCGAGCTGTGGAGGACCAACGGAACCAGCTTCGGCACGAAACTGGTTTCCGACATCAATACGGGGTTCGAGTTTGATCCTCTAGGGCTACCGGTGCTGGACCCACTGGGCAAGCCGGTGCCGCACAGTTCGTGGCCTGCGGATTTTCACGTTCACAACGGCGTGCTGTACTTCAGCGCCGAAACTGAATCCACCGGGAGAGAACTCTGGAAAACGGACGGCGAGCCCGACACCATCGCCGGTCCCACAACCGTCATCGCGCACAGCCTGCGCTCCGGTCCGCCCAGCTCGAACCCCACCGAGCTGACCAGCATGGGCGGCAAACTCTATTTCGTCGCCAATGGCGGCCAGGGCGACGAGCTGTGGAAGTCGGACGGCACCACCGCGGAGTTGGTGCGCGACATTCGGCCAGGCGCCGGCAGGTCGAAGCCGCAGTTCTTGACGCCGCTCAACGGCAAGCTGATCTTTGCAGCATCGACAACGGATTTGAACCGCGAGTTGTGGATCAGCGACGGGACCGAAGACGGCACCAAGCTCCTCAAGGAAATCGCGCGCGCCAATTCGGCCAGCGATCCGGCGTCCCTGGTGAAGCTGAACGGCGTGATCTATTTCCGGGCCAACGATGTCATCCACGGCCGCGCCCTGTGGCGCAGCGATGGCACCACCGAAGGCACCTCGATCATGGACGCGGCGACGATCGCCACAAAGGGCTCGAACCCGACAGCCTTGGCGTCCGCGAACGGCAAGTTGTATTTCGCCGACGACGACGGCGAGCACGGCCGCGAACTGTGGACCTCCGACGGCTCGACGGCGGGGACTCATATGGTCAAGGACATCTTCCCTGGTCTCGGAACCGCGTTTCCCAACAGCTCCGAACCTTTTGGATTTACCGCCGTCGGCGACAAGGTGTTTTTCGGCGCCACGTCCGCACAGGCCGGCACGGAGTTATGGGTCACCGACGGCACGGCTGCCGGGACGGTGCTCGTAAAAGATATCTATCCGGGCCACGATTCCAACCCGCACAACTTCGTCCCGCTGGGCAACCGGCTGCTGTTTGTGGCGGAAACTGCCCTCGGCAACCAGCTCTTCATCAGCGACGGCACGCCCGAGGGGACCATTGTCCGTGCCGACATCGACGGGCCGACTTTTGGCGGCCCGGCGGAATTGACTTTCGTCGGTGGTCGCGTCTTCTTTCGGGCCGGCAGCGTTGCGGGCGATGAACTCTGGGTCACCGACGGCTCCGCGGCAGGGACGTTGCTCGTGGCCGACATCGCTCTTTTCGGCGACGGCTCGCCGCACGATCTCATGGCCGTGAACGGCCAACTCTACTTCGCCGCCGACGACGGACAGCATGGCACGGAATTATGGAAGAGCGATGGAACGCCCGAAGGGACCATGATGGTGAAGGATTTCGGCGTGGAACAAGGCGAGGCATTTCTCGGCCTCAATCCTCGTCCCCTCGCGGCGCTCGGCAACACTTTGTTTTTCTACGCGGACAACGGTCAGACCGGGCCCGAACTGTGGAAGACCGACGGCACGTCCGCAAACACGGTCATGGTCGCGGACATCTATCCGGGCGAAGGCGGATCCTTTTGCGAAGCGGATACGGATGATCCTCTCCCCAACGCCGCCGTCTTCAACGGTTTGCTCTACTTCAGTGCGCTCGACGACGTTCACCGTTGTTCACTTTGGGTCAGCGACGGAACTCCCCAGGGCACTCGGATATTCGACCCCGACGACGATGACTCGGAGCCGGGGAACCTGCGCGTCATCGGCGACCAGCTATTCTTCACGGCCGAAGCCAACGTCATCCTCCCTGGGCCCGGCGGCGACCTTGTCGGCAGCGGTCGCGAACTTTGGATCAGCGACGGCTCCTTGGCCGGCACTCGAATGCATACCCAAATAAATCAAGTCAACCTCGCTGGCAGCGATCCGTTGTATTTCGCCAACGACGCTGGCACCGTGTACTTTTCGGCCAACGACGCAATTCACGGCCGCGAAATCTGGACGACCAAGCGGCGGTTGAAGGCGGATGACCCGCTCTTCGAAATCCTGGCTCGCGACATCGCCTATCGGGATACGTCGGACAATCGGCCCGCGCTGTCGCCGCTCGGTCTGATCCAAGTAGACGACACGATCTCGCTCGCCGCCCTGGGCTACGATTCGCCCTTCGTCTTCAAGGTGAGCCTGGTGATCCACGACCCCACGGGCTTCGACGCCTACGGCCTGACGGGGGACAATTTCGACCCGATCCTGGCGGTGCGCGGCTCGGCGGGCATCTCGGACTTTTATTCCGACCTGTTGCCCAGCGGCGTCGGCACCAACCAGTACGATGCGGTCAAGAATCAAGTGTTCGCGTGGCTCAACACCCACACGACTCCCGGCCACCCGGTGTCGATCACCGGCCATAGCCTGGGCGGAGCGCTCACGCAATTGATCGCCGCGGGTTACACGGCTCAAGGCGGCCGGGTCGATCAAGTCGTCTCGTTCAACTCGCCGGGCATCAGCGCGGCCGCGGCGGACAGCTTCGATCCCACCAAGGCCGAGCGCGTCATGCACTACGTCACCAACGGCGACCCGGTCAGCATGGCCGGCGACAGGTTCATCGCCGGCGCCTGGCGACGCTCGAACTTCAACGATCTCAACCTGCTGCACAATCACACGCTGCCGGTCCTCGTGGACTCGATCAGCATCGACAATCCGGCCACGCCTGCCTTCGAAGTGAAGCAGCGCCCCGGCGATCTTGTTTTTGTCGATTATCCTGACGTGACCTGGTTGAACGATCCCTTCTACTACCATACCGACCCGGATTACTTCGTATGGATGGCGGCGGGCGAGCTTCTGGTGACAAGCGTGCCTGACTTGCAACAATTCGCCGACCTACCGCCGGCGCTTTTGTTCCGGTCCACGGTCGAGCAGAAGCGTCAGGAAATCGGCAACGGCATCCAGACGATGTTGGCCCGGGTCGACGCCATCATCGCCGAGATCCAGGCGTCGCCCGACAAGCGCGTGCGGGTTCCCGACGTTAGCTTCGATCTTTTCGGACTCTTGAGCGTGAAAGCCGTCGATCTATCCGCCACCTATGTCGAGGCCACGTCGCAACTGCGGCTGCATGGCAAGGTCGAGGTGGGACAACTCTACCAGGCGATTGCCGACTTTTCAGGCGATAACTACATCGGCATCTCGCCCAACGGCATTGTGCTGGTAGGCCAACTGGCCATCCCAGAGATTCCGCTCCTGCCGGGCTTCTGGGAGCTGGAAAACCTTTTTGTCGGCATTGATACTTCGGTGACGCCGCGCGTGATCAAGGCCAGCGGCACGCTGCAAATTCCCACCGGCATCGATCTGGTCGCTGAGCTCGAATTCTCCGGTCGTGATTTCAATGCGATCCGGCTGCGCGCCCAGAACGTGAACAAACCGATCGTCCCCACCGGCCTGTTTCTGCAAACGATCGGCGGCGGCGTCAGCCACGTTGCCCAAGGCGATCCGGAGCCGATCACGCTGGAAGGCGACCTGAAGATCACGGGCGGCCCGCAACTCAACATCAACCTGCCGAGTTTTGCCGGCGGCGACTTCCACGGCAGTCTCATCAGCCTCGATGTCCACGGCGAAATCAACGCCGAGCACCTGACGGCGAATGGCCTGCTCAAGATCATCGAAGGCCTGGCGACGGCCAACGGCGACGTGGAGTTGAACTGGACCGACGGCTTCTTGGAAGCCGGCGGCGCCTTCAACGTGCTCGGCGGCCTCATCACGGCAAACGCCGCCTTCCGCGCCGATGCGTCGCTCAACCTCCACACCACCGGCAATGCGATATTCTCGATTCCCGATGCCATTCCGATCATCGGCGGCTATCAGGGGTTAAGCGGCCAGTTCGTCTTCGATTTTACGAACGACAACAGCTTCAGTAACGACTTCGCCGCCGCGTGGACAACCTTCAATATCCCGCTCATCGGCCCGCACCGGTACGGCTTTCGCGTCACCTTCGACGGCAGCTTCGGGCTGATCGGGGCCGCGGAGATTGACGCCATCCTGATCGCCAGCATCCTGGTCAACGTCGAGGCGGGTACGCCGTGGGTCCTTTACTCGGCGGCGTGGGACAATGATTCGCCCGCAACGAACATCGTGCTGACGACGCCGGCCGGCGAACTGCTGACTGAAGCCGACATCGCACTGCGGAGCGACATGGCGATTGTTCCGGAGTTGTCCAGCTCCAAGCGTCGTGTCGTGGTCGTGCAGAACCCGGCGGCGGGCCATTGGAAGGTGGATGTGAACGACGAAGCGGGCCTGGTCAACCTGCGCTACCACGCGTTTACCGAAGCCGTCGCGCCCAGCGTGGCGATCGTCGATGTTCAGGGCGGCCAGCAGCAATCGCCGGTTCGGATCGAGTTCGGCGCGTTTGACCCGGACTCGAACGCCCGGGTGTCGCTGTTCTACGACACGGACAACGCCGGCTTTGTCGGCGTTCCCATCGTGAGCAATCTGATCGAGAACGACGGCGTCCAGACCTACACTTGGGACCCCAGCCAGATACCGGCGGGCGCCTACTTCATCTACGCCCAGATCGACGACGGCGCCAACCCGCCGGCGTTTGCCTACTCGGCGACGAGCATCAACACCGCCGCACCGCTCGCCGCGGACGTGAGCGCGGCAGTCGTCAACGGGCAGCTCGTCATTACCGGCACCGACGACGTGAATCATGTGCGCATCGAAATCGGCGCGACCGGCGCCGATCCGATCCGCGTCGTCGGCCTCGACGGCACCATGGTCAACGGCCAGGCGTTCGTGGAATTCACCAGCGTCACGGCGGGTGTAAATGTGCTCCTGGCGGGCGGAGATGATCTCGCCGAGGTGACGGGACAACGGGCCGGCATCACCGTGGTCCTGGACGGCGGCGCGGGCAACGACACGCTCAAGGGTGGTACGGGACCCGAAACGCTGATCGGCGGGCCCGGCGCGGATGTCATTTTCGACGGCCACGGCGATGACATCGTGGACGCCGGCCTGGACGACGACGTTGTTTTCGCCACCCCCGGCAGCGACGATGTGTTCATCGACGTCGGCGGCAACGACACGCTCGATTTCTCGCTTTCCAACCAGGGCATCACCCTCGACCTGGACACCGCGGCCGTTCAGAGAGTCACTGACACGGGCAATACCGTGCAGCTTGTCGGCCAGTGGGAGAATTTCATTGGCTCAGCGCTGCCGGATCATGTTTTTGTGCATCCGGGCCATTTCCCCCGATTCCTGCAGGGTGGCAGCCCAGATGCCGGGGATCGCCTGTTCGTCGATGCTCTGGGCAATACCGTTTCGGACGACGGCGCCAAGCTCGTCATCCCTGGCTTCGCGGACATCTTCCATGCCGGCTTCGAAGAAATTCCGATCATCCACGGCGCCCCCTACCTCATCGACGATAGTGTGCCGCTGTTCGAGGGACCGGGCTTCTTCCCCTCCGATCCGAACGAGTCGCAGGGCTTCAACGGCGGCGTCCTATTCAGCGCCGCCAACGCCGGGAACACGGCTACCTGGAAGTTCCAGAACCTTCCGCCCGGCACGTACGCGGTGTCAGCCACCTGGACCTTTGCTGGCGATCGCGCCAAGAACTCCCCGTTCACGATCCGCGACGGTGGACCGACTGGCCCGGTAGTCAAGACGCTCCAGGTCAATCAGGAACAGAATCCCGGCGAGTTCATCTATCAGGGCATCCTGTTCCGCAACCTGGGCATCGTGCGAATCACCGGCAATCAGATGACGGTGCAACTCAGCGACCTGGGCGCCGATCAGTTCGTGTGTGCCGACGCCATTCGCATTGAGCCGATTGATCCGCGATCGTTCATCATCGACGACGGCGATCCTGGATTCAGCACCACTGCGGCCGCCACCGCGCTGGCAAACAATGAGGCCAATCGCGGCGCCTTCGGCGACACGGTGACCGTTGGGTCAGGCCAGACCGCGACCTACGACTACGTGGGTGTACCCGTCGGAACTCCCGGATATCGCCGCATTCTGGCCACCTGGACGGCGAAGCCGACCAATCCCACGAACGCGCTTTACCAGATTCAAAACGGCGCCCAGCAGTTCAACGTCACGGTCAACCAGCAACTTCCGCCGGTCGACATCATCGAAGGCGGCATTGCCTGGAAAATCCTTGCCCAGATTCAGCTCGATCCCAACGATCCACCGCGGGTCACGCTCATGGGGCCAGGGATCGCCGACGCCGTGATGATTCTGTCTGCATCGCATGTTTCCGTCCGCGACGTCTCGAACACCGTTCCGATCGAGATCGTTTCGCTCAGCCTCATCAGCGAAGTTCCCATCATCATCAACACCACGTCCCAGGCGGTCAACGTGTGGCACGTCGCCGTGTACAACACCGGCAGCGCCCATTTGAATCTCGGCACGCTCAACGTGACTGGAACAGGCTACACCTTGATCCAAGGACTTGGGGCCACGTCGTTGCCGCCCGGTTCCTTCACCGACTTTGTCGTCCGCTTCGTATCAAGCGTCGCGGGCACATTCGATGCCGCCGTGTCGTTGATCACTGATGCCTTCGGCCAGGAGCAGTTCAACTTTGGGTTCCGGGCCATCGTCATTCAGGATGACACGCCCCCCATGGTCAACATCGTCGCACCGCCAGACGGCGCCATGGTCATCGAAGGCACAACGGTGCCGGTCACGGTCGAGGCCACCGACGATGTTGGCGTTCGGCGCGTGGAGTTTCTCATTGACGGTCAAGTGATGACGACCGACACGTTGGCCCCGTTCAATTTCGTCGTGCCTGTGCCCGCTGGCGTCACTCAAATCACGCTGAACGCTCGCGCCACCGATGAAGCGGGCAACACCGGCAACGCCCCGCCCGTCGTGCTCAATGTCGTGCCGGATCAACCGCCGACGGTTCAGCTCGTAGAACCACAGGACGGCGCGGCAGTGCTTGCCGGCTCGACCATCGCCGTGCGCGCCGAAGCGACGGACGATGTGCAAGTCGTCCGCGTCGAGTTTCTGGTCAACGGCGCGGTGGCGGTCAGCGACACCAGCGCTCCGTTCCTTGGGCAAATAGTCGTCCCGCCGGCTGGCAACGCGTTGCAACTGGTCGCGCGGGCCATCGATTCGGCGGGCCATATCGTCGCGTCGTTGCCACATCTAGTCAATGTTCGCTCGACAGCGCGGGTGACGGCGTTCGTGAAACGCGGCAAGCTCGTGTTGCGGGGCAGCGCTGTCGCCGACCGGCTGCTCGTCGAGCGCATCGCCAACAAGGTGTACCGCATCACCGGCTTGGGCGGCACGATGGTCAACGATCAGCCTGGCCCGGTGATCCTCGGCGGCATCAGCCAACGCATCGACGTGCGTCTGGGGAACGGCCACAACGTGATCCACTTCATCACGAGCAGCGAAAGGCCGGTGCTGCCGCCTATCCTTGTCGATGAAGGCAACGGTGACCTTGTGCTGCGCATCACCAGCAAGAACAAGTGGATCCTGGGAAAACCGGTGCTATCGTCGCTCGGCGGTCTGCGCATCAGGAATGTGGCGCTTGCGGGCTCGACGGTGAACATCCGACTGCACAATCTCAACGGCATCCTGGCCGCACCGGTGATGATCATCGCCCATTGATCGGCTGCGCTTCACCACATGAACTTGGTCCGGACTTCTGGATTCACCACTTTTTCCGCGGGCCAGGCGCCGCGGCTGAGCGCGATGATCGCCTGGGCGGCGGAAAACGCCATGTCGTCGCGCGATTGCAGATCGACGCCGGCGGCGTGCGGGGTGATGACGACGTTGTCCAGGTGGAAAAGCGCGTGATCGCCGGGCGGCTCGTCTTCGAACACGTCGATGGCGGCGCCGGCGATACGCTTGGATCTTAGCGCATCGACCAGGTCGGGTTCATTCACGAGCGCGCCGCGGGCGGTGTTGATGAAAAACGCGCTCGGCTTCATCTTCGCCAAGGTCGTGCGATTGATGAGGTGTCTTGATTCGGCGGTCGCGGGCATGTGCAGAGTCAGGTAGTCCGACTCGGCGAGCAAGCGGTCGAACGGGACCAGGTCGATGCCGTACTGCTTGATGAAGGCGTGATCGGGAAACGGCTCATAGGCGAGCAGCTTCATGCCGAAGCACTGGCCGCGGATGGCGACTGCTTTGCCGATGCGGCCCAGGCCGGCGATGCCAAGAATGCGGCCGCGCAACGGCAGATTCGCCTTACGCGGCCATTTGCCCGCGACGGTGTCCAGGTGTTGTGGGATGATCTCCTTCGCCAAGGCGAGGATCAGGGCGAAGGTGTGCTCGGCGACGGCGTCCTGATTCGTGTTGGGCGTGATGCAAACCGCGACGCCGTGATCGGTGGCGGCGGGGACATCGACAGCGTCATAGCCGACGCCGGCGCGGGCGATCACCTTAAGCTGCGGATGGGCGTCGAGCACCTTGCGCGTGTAGGGTTCCGACCCGGCGACGACGGCTTTGATGCCGCGCAGCGCTTCGTGCAGCTCGGCTTCGACCATTTGCGCACGGCGCTTCGGATAGACGAGTTCGAAGCCGGCGTTACGCAGGGCCGGCACAAAGGCGGCGTCGAGGCCGGCCAGTTGCGCCGGAGCGATGAGTATGTTGTCCATGGTGATTTCATATTGGTCAGAAGCGACATGGCGAGCCGCCGGGCGTAAGCCCCCGGGTGACGCTTGATGTCTTGGAATCCAAAACCCGGGGGCTTACGCCCCACGGCTCGCCGGTGTTTCATCCGTCCAGAGAAACGCGCAGCCGCGTAATCCATTCGTGTAAAAGCTCGCGGCGTTGGCGGTCCAATGCCAATGCGGTCTTCAGATCGACCTGCTCGAAGCGAATCGTGTCGCCGGGCCGTATCTGGCCGAGAGGATCGAGATCGGCGCGGATGACCTGGGCGATCTTCGGATAGCCGCCGATCGTTTGGCCGTCCACGCCGAGAATGATGCACTGACCATCCTTGGTCACCTGCACGGCGCCGGGGCAGACCGGTTCGGAAAGCAGTTCGCGGGGCGGCAAGGACAGCGTCTTGCCTTGAAGGCGCAGGCCCATGCGGTTGCTGGACGGCGTCACCGTAAAGGCCTGGTTGTAGAAGTCGGCGCCGTCAAACCAATCGGCTTGTTGTCCGGGCAGCACTCGCAACTTTCCCGAGGGCGGGGCGGGCGCGAAGGGACAGTCCGGCCCGACGAAGCGCGGCGGCAAACGACTGGGCGAACATGGCAAGGTTTCGCCGCGCTGAAGCACATCCAAAGCGGACCGACTGCCCAGGATGGTTGCAACCTCGAATCCGCCGGGCACGCATAGGTAAGCGCGCAAGCTGCTCGGAGTGCCGCCGATATGGAACTCTTCGCCGGCACTCAACGTGAAAGTGCGGCCAGCGCGCAGCGATTGGCGAGCGCTGGACAGGACAAACGGCGCGCCGAAGACGACGCCGCCAATTGCGCAGTCGGCGTGAAGGATCGGCCCCTTGACAGCGATCTCGAGCGCCGGCATTTCCGGTGGATTGCCGACCAGGGCGTTGCCGAGCATCCAGCTGGCGCGATCGGCGGCGCCGCCCACGGGCACGCCGAGGCTGCGCGTCGTGGGCCGGCCAGCATCGACGACGCGCGTGGCCCAGCCCGGATCGACGACATGGAAGCTCATGTAAACGCCTTCAGCGTCACGCCACGCTTCAGCAGAGATTCACGCAGCGCCTGCACGAACGCCACCGCTTCGGGATTGTCGCCATGAACACATAGCGTACGGATGCCTTGCTCTCGGATCAGGCGTTCCGCTTGGCGCACGGCCTCGTCCGGGTCGGTGACGAAGGCGTCCGGCTCGGAGCGCGGCACGAGCGAACCGTCGGGCCGATAGCGCCGGTCCGCGAAACCCTCCGCGAAGAAAGGCACGCGCCCCTGGCAAAGGAATGCAAGCCGCGATCGGGGCAGCCCGATTACCGCGAGACCAAGCATTTCGGCGGCGACGATGACGGGCCGAGCGAAGCCTTCGTCACGCATGGCTTGGTGATAAAGAGCGCCGTGCGGCTTGAGATAGCGAATCTTCACGCCGGCGAGTCGAGCCAGGTTTTGCAGAACGCCGATCTGGCGCATGCACAGCCGGCACACATCTTGTTCGGCCATCTCCAACTCGCGGCGGCCAAAACTCTCGCGATCGGGATACCCGGGATGCGCGCCGACGTGGACGCCGCAACGATCGGCCGCAATCAGGGCTTCGAGGGCTGTGTGCACGTCGCCGGCGTGGAAGCCGCACGCGATGTTCGCCGAGGTGACCAACGGCAAGATATCCGCGTCGAGTCCGCAGCCTTCGCCCAGATCGCTGTTGAGATCAATATCCATGAACAACAAATGATACTTTGGGCTTGGCGGGCAAGCAAGAGAGCGCCAGTCCGACGGAAAGGTCTCCGAATCGCAGGAAGTCGCTTGACGTGGCCCGTGTGGACGCACAGGATAAAGGGCGCGGCCTCGGGGCGATGTCGAGTTCGCGTTCCATACTGAGGTAATTCCATGAAGCGATTAATCTATTGGACGATGTTGCTGACACTGACATTTTCCACACGGGGGACGGCGCAGGACAAAACCGTGACGGTGACCATCACGGCGGAGAAAGCCGATTACAAGGACACGCCGGTCTGCATCCCGCTCAGCCTGCCCAAGAACTTGGACATGTTTCGGCATGCGGTCATCGTGGGAGGCGATCAGTTCATCCCTGGTCAGCTCACCGCGCCGGGGATCTTGACCGAACACATCGCCCCCGCCGCCCGCGACTTGGTTCGCCGCGATTTGCACGTGATCGTGCCGGCGCTCAAGAAGGGCGCCTCGCTGACCCTGACCGCGAAGCTCATGCCGCTGGACAATTCTCCGAATCCGAGCGGATTCGTTTGGGAGGATGTTTTTGAAGGCAACAGGCCGCAGCTGGTGCAATTCTTCGTGCTCGGGGGGAACAAACTGCACCGGCCGGTCTTGCGCTACATGGGCGCGCCATTTGATGATTCGAGCAAGGATGAGCGCGATCGCACTTACAAGGTGTTCCATCATCTGTTCGATCTGATGGGCAGGCAATTCGTCACCAACGGCGGCCAGACCGATCTCAAACCCGGCGAAGAGCGGAAGCTGCTCTACCCGCACCATCGCGGCATCATGTTCGGGTTCAACAAGTGCAGCTACGGCGAGGGGCTGAAGAAGAAAGCCGACACCTGGCACTGCACCGGTGACGCGCACGTCGCTCACGAGAGCGTCCTCAACAAGGAAAACGGCGCCGTGCTCGGCCGGCATCGCGTTCGGCTCGGCTGGCATGGCGAAATGAAGGAACGTTTCGCCAGCGAAGAGCGCGAGCTGACGGTGTACCAGGTTCCGGGCGGCACGTTGGTCGAATTCGCCAGCCGGCTCAGGACGACCGGCGGCTCGGTGCGGCTCGACGGCGATCCGCAACACGCCGGCTTCCAGTTCCGCGCCTCCAACGACGTCGCCGACAAGACCGCCAAGCAGACCTACTATTTGCGTCCCGATGGCAAAGGCGAACTCGGCGCAACGCGCAATTGGGACCCCAAAACGAAGAAAGGGCCGGTCGATCTGCCGTGGTACGCGATGAGCTTCGTGCTGGACGGCCAGCGCTACACGTGTTGCTACCTCAATCATCCGCAGAACCCGAAAGAGACGCGCTTCAGCGAGCGCGACTACGGCCGGTTTGGCGGCTACTTCGAGTACAATGTGACGGAGAAGAACCCGCTGGTTGTCAACTACCGGCTCTGGTTCCAGAATGGCGAGATGACCGGCGAACAGGCATCGGCGCTGCACGCGGCATTCGCGGCGGGGCCGAAGGGGTTGGCGAAGTGAGGAGGTTTTCTATGGACACATTGCGGATACCGATGCGCGACTACGCCTATCTCGAAGACGTCACGTGGGATGAATACGAGGCGCTCCTCAAAGAAGCCGGCGAGCGGCCGATTCGCTTCACGTATGACGACGGGAGGCTCGAAATCATGACGATGTCGCATGAACACGAATCAAACAAGAAGCTCATCGGCCGTCTCATCGAGCTGTTGGCGATTCTGTTGCACATGCCCTTCCACAGCGGCGGCTCGAATACCATGAAACGAAAACTGAAGCGCAAGGGTTTAGAGCCCGATGACTGCTACTGGTTTCAGCACGAGAGACGCATGCGCGGCAAGAAACGGTTGAATCTGAAAGTGGATCCTCCGCCAGAATTGGCGGTGGAAGTGGACGTCACCCGCAGCGTCCTTCAACGATTGAAAATCTATGCAGCTCTGAAAGTGTCGGAGGTTTGGCGCTATAAAGACGATGTCTTGTACGCATACTTGTTGCAGAGCGATGGAACCTATAAGCAGTCTGCCTGCAGCAGGGTCTTTCCATTTTTGCAATTGACGGAGATGCAGCGATTCATCGACAAGAGCAGCACGATGGATGAGGCCACTTTGGCACTTGAATTCATGGCCTGGGTGGAGACGGAAATCAAGCCGCGACTCAACGGCAGTCGCAAAAACGGCAAGCGAACGAAGTGAGGGAGCCAGCCATGCACCGTCGCGAATGGTTCAAACTGGGCGCCGGCGCCGCCGGTTTGCCGCTCATGCACGCGATCGCCGAAGGTCAAGCGCCGGCGGCGTTCGGCCCCCAAGCCGCGGGGCAGGGCCGCCGTTTGCCGCCGTTGCGGATCACCGATGTCAAAACCATCCTCACGCAGCCCGCCGGCATTCGGCTCGTCGTCGTCAAGGTGATGACCAATGAAGCCGGGCTGTACGGCCTCGGCTGCGCCACCTTTACCCAGCGAGCGCGCGTCGTCGAGACGGCGATCGACAAGTACCTCAAGCCGTTCCTCATCGGCAAAGATCCGCTACAAATCGAAGACATCTTCCAATCGTCGTTCGTCAGCTCGTATTGGCGCAACGGGCCGGTGCTCGGCAATGCTCTGTCTGGAGTGGACATGGCATTATGGGACATCCTCGGCAAGCGCGCGGGGATGCCGGTCTATCAACTGCTGGGCGGGAAGTGCCGTGAGGCCGTGGATACCTACGTGCACACCAATGGCCGAACGTTTCAGGAAGTGGAGACGGCGGTGCGGGCGGCGCGGGAGCGCGGTTTTCGGCACATCCGCGTGCAAATCGCGGTGCCGGGTTTGGCGACCTATGGCGTCGCGGGGGGACCGCCGGCGAATAATGACATTCCCGCCAATCGCCGGCCACAGATCTGGGAGCCGGGGCCGTACGTGCGCATGCTGCCCAAGCTGTTCGAGCATCTGCGCAAACAGTTGGGCGACAGCGTCGAGCTGCTGCACGACTCGCATGAGCGCATCCCGCCGATCCTGGCGATGCAGCTGTGCCGCGACCTGGAACCGTATCGTCTCTTCTTCCTCGAAGACCCGTTCAGCCCGGAAGATGTCGGCTATTTCGAAAAGGTACGGCAGCTGACGACGACGCCGCTGGCGATGGGCGAGCTATTCAACAATCCCAACGAATACGTGCCGCTGATCGCCAATCGGCTCATCGATTTCATCCGCATTCACATCTCACAAATCGGCGGCCTGACTTCTGCCCGCAAGGTGGCGGCGCTGTGCGAATGGTTCGCTGTGCGAACGGCCTGGCACGGTCCCGGCGATGTTTCCCCCGTCGGCCACGCGGCCAACGTGCACCTGGACCTAGCGATTCCCAACTTCGGCATCCAGGAATCGCGCGACTTCACGCAGGCGGAGAAGGACGTGTTCCCCGGTTGTCCGGAGTTGCGTAACGGCTATTACTACGCCAACGACCGCCCGGGCTTTGGAATCGACCTGGATGAACGACTCGCATCGACCTTCCCGATCACGGACGACCCACCCTTCGATTATCGGTGGGGCAATTACCGCCGGCGCGACGGGACCATCATTAAACCGTGATCGACACAAGACCTGCGTGGCTTGCCGTTGCGCGCTCGGAGGATCACGCGCCGGCGAATGATCCTCCGAGCGCGCAACGGCAAGCCACGCGCTAGTGAACATGCATATAGATTTATTTCGAACGCCCCAACATTTTTTGACAATCGTGCCGGATCGACACACAATACCAATGAGCGAAACCCCGCGGCAGCCGAGGCTGGGAGAGTCCTCGCACTATGCCGGTCGAAACTGCAAAACCTGGTCTGCTCGCGATCGGCCCGTACGATCTGTTGAGCAAGATCGCTGAAGGCGGCATGGGCACGGTCTACCGCGGCCGTAACCGCATTACCGGCGAGCAGGTTGCGGTCAAGATCGTACCGCCGCATCTATTGTCCAATCAAGTCTTTCTGAAACGCTTCGAGCAAGAATACACCACCGCCAAGGCACTCGACCATCCGAACATCGTCAAGGCGATTGACTTTGGCCGCGAGGGCAAGTCGCCGTATTTGGTGATGGAATTCGTCGAAGGCGAATCGCTCGGCCAGCGTTTGGATCGCGTGCATCATCTGAATGAGCGCGAGGCGATCGGCATCATCAGCCAGGTGTGCCAAGGTTTGCACAAGGCGCACAAGATGGGGCTCATCCATCGCGACGTCAAACCGGACAACATTCTCATCACCAAGGAAGGCCAGGTGAAGCTGACGGACCTGGGCCTAGTCAAAGAACTCGAAACGGATCTGAACCTGACGCGCACCGGCCGCGGGCTGGGCACGCCGCATTACATGGCGCCCGAGCAGTTCCGCAATGCCAAGAAGGCCGACGTGCGCTGCGACATCTACTCGCTGGCCGCCACGATGTATCACATGGTGACCGGCGCGTTGCCGTTCAAATCGCTGAGTCCGCTGGATGCGTGGATGAAAAAAATCCACAACGAGATCGCGCCGCCACGGCAACTGTTGCCGAGCATGACGGAGCGCGTCGACTGGGCGATTCGGCGCTCGATGAGTTCCGATCCGAATGAGCGGGCCGCCTCGTGCCGGGAATTTGTCGAGGACCTGACCGGGCAAAGCACGCGGCGCATTTCGACGACGAACGCGGGCGGCATCGCCAGCGAAGACCTGTGGTACATGGTGTACAAGGATGACGACGGCGTGATCCACACGGTCAAAGGAAGCACCGACGGCATTCGCCGCTCGCTGAAGCAAGGATTGTTGGGCGACGCCGGCAACATCCGCGTGGCCCGGACGAAGCAAGGCCCGTTCGAAGTGCTGCAAGACCGGCCGGAATTCCGCGATCTGGCGCTCGATTTGACCAAAGCGCAGCAGCAGCACAAAACGGAGCGACTGCCCACGCCGGCGCCGGTGCTCATGCCGACGACGAAACTGGATCCGTCGTCGTTGCGTGCGGTGCCGCCGTCCGCACCGTCGGCCGCCGACGCCTCGTTCATCATTCCGGCGTTGCCTTCCGCGACACCGTCGGAAAACTGGACGCCGCACATCGTGCTGGAGCGCACGGCCCGCACGCCGGAGATGGTCAAGTGGGTGGTGCTGATCCTCTTGGCCACCGCCGCCGGCGCCGGCGCGTACTTCCTCATGCCGGCGCTGTATCATTTGCGGTTGTTCTGGTGAACCGGTCGTTCGTTGGTCTTGCACACGCTCACTTCAGATCACGTCGATGGGATGACTCGTCATCCAAATGTCGATTTGGCCAAAGCGTTCTTTGAGTTGATCTTTCAAGACAACGAAAAACTCCCGCGCCGCTTCGGTATCCGGCACATCGACGAATAGTCTAACGAGATCGTCACGGTAAATGACGCCTTGATGCTGCCAGTGACCTTGAATGATCTGGGTTTCAGACGAAACCGCGCTGAACTGCTGCCGAAGTTGCAGCACCACATCGCCGATTTGTTCAGCGGGGATCGGAGAGCCGTCGCTAGACTGCAGCGGGAGCAGGATTTCGTACCGCCGGAACGAGCTGTTCATAGGTGGCGGGACCTTCCACGATAAAGCGAATGCCTTCCAGGGCCAAAGCTGCCAGCGCCGCTTCCGGTACAAGTGTTTGGCCGCTGGACCAAGTCTTGAACGAGAAGCGCCCGGCGAGATACCCAAAGGCCTTACGTTCGTTGTCGACATCGGCAAAACGAATGTTGATCATGGCTGCATCCTAACACGCTCCAGTGACGCTTGCAATTGCTTCTCGTTGCAAGATCATGCCCCGACAAATTGTCATCCGCGCGTTCTCCCATTCGGGTGTGCCTCTACCGAGGTCGCTCGCTGTCCCGCCTGCGACGGCACGTCCGCCAAAGTTCCATCGATGAAGGTTTGGTGCCACAATTGCGTGGCGACGACGCCGACCAGGCCCATCTCGATCATGGTGCGCTGATTGCCGCCGCGCATCGTGCGGAACGCTTGCCGCCAGTGCCGCACGCCGTCGGCATCGAAATAGCCGGTGCGGCGCAGCGATTCGGGGCTGAGGAGCTGATCGACAAACGTTGGAAAATTCGTCGTGTGAAAACCGTCGAGCGGGGCGCGGAACATCGCCTTGCGCCGCCAGGCAATCGAGCGCGGCACGCAGCGGTCGGCCAGGTAACGCAGGATCAATTTGTCGCGCAAACCACGCATCTTCCAGTCGGGGTGCAGTTTCGCCAAGAACGCGAACACCTCTTCATCGAGAAACGGATAGCGCGTCTCCACCGAGGAATTCATGGCCACGCGGTCGCCTTTGCATGACAAGAGCAAGCCCGGCAACATGACGCGGGCGCCGAGGTACAGCGAGCGATTGAGCGGATGCCAGCGGCGGGCGCGGGCCACGTTCAATTGCAAATCGTCATACGGCAGATGATCGCCGAGGCGGTCCCACATCGCGCGGCTGAAGAAACGCAACTTCGCGGTGCTGAACAGGCCGTAGACGTTGAACCACGCGCTCGAACCGCCGATGGCTTCTTGAATGCGGTGCGCTTGCTGCCAGGGAACCTTCGGGGCGCCCGTCAAACGCATATAGGCGCGGCGGGCCAAACCGCTGAGCGGCAACCCCGGCACGGCGTCGAGCGCTCCCAAGAGCCGTTGAATCTTGTACCACGGATAACCCGCCAGCCACTCATCGGCCCCTTCGCCCGTCAGCGCCACCTTGTAACCGGTCGCATGGACCTTGCGCGCCAGCAGCAGCAAGGCGGCGCACGCGGTGTCAATCACCGGTCCCTCGGCGGCGCGGATCAGCTCCGGATAGGTTTGCAGCACCTCGGACCGCCCGCAATCGACGACGATCGCCTGCGTGCCCAGATGGCGGGCGACCATGGCCGCTTCGTTCTTCTCGTTGAGCTTGGGATCCTGAATGGAAATGGTGAACGTCGGGATCGGCCCTTTGCCCTCTTGCCGGCGCTGCTGGCATGCCAACGCCACAACGACGCTCGAATCGACGCCGCCGGACAAATACGACACCACCGGCACATCGGCGCGCAGCCGGCGCTCGACGGCGCGGCGCATCAGCGCCTCGAACTCATCGACGACCGGCGCATGCGCGTTGCTGCCGAAGCGGCGAAAATCGCGCCTTTCTTCCGCGCCTTCATCCGGAAAGTCGATTTCCCAGTAGATGCGATCCAGGATGCGCGCTTGCCACGCGTCGCCGAGTTGGATGTCGAGAAAATGTCCCGGCAACAGGCAATGCACGTCTTGGAAGCAGGTCACCGGGCCGGGCAGCGCGAAAAACGTGAACAGATGGTTGATGCCGCGCGGGTCGGGCACCGCCGGCACCAGGCCCGACGCCAACAGCGCCTTGATCTCCGACGCGAACAGAAGCAGCGGGCCAATCGGCGTCTGCTGCCGCGTGAAATGCAAGGGGCAGATGCCGAAACGATCGCGAGCCAAAAGCAGCCGGCGGCGGCGCTCGTCCCACAGCGCGATGGCGAATTGCCCACGCAGCTTCTCGAACATGCCGTCGCCGTGCATTTCGTACAAGTGCGGCAACAACTCCGTGTCGCAATGGCTGCGTAGCGTATGGCCCTTGGCGATCAGATCGGCGCGCACTTCGGGATAGTCGAACAGCTCGCCGTTGAAGACGACCGTGACGCTGCCGTCCTCGTTGGATTTGGGTTGTTGGCCGTCGAACAGGCCGACGATGCTGAGCCGGCGATTGGCGAGGTGAAGGCCGGGGCGCTCGAAGAAGCCGTCTTCATCCGGGCCGCGATGGACCATGGCCCCCGCCATGCGCCGCACGATCCCCGGATCGAGCGGCGCCGGCTCGGCCAATTGCACGATGCCCGCGATCCCGCACATGAATGGTGGTTAGTGGTCAGTTGTTAGTGGTTAGTGGTTGGTGGTTAGAGGTGAGTAGTGAATAGTGAGTGGTGGGAGTCATTGCACCGCCAACCACTCACCATTCACTACTCACCACTCAGTTCGAGTTTCGCAGATTTCCGAGGCGGAATTCCGGGTAAGTTGATGTCGGCTTCGTTGCTCTTTTATGGGAAACTTGTCTTGTTAACACACAACACAAGCCGCCCAGGCAAGGA
>Ga0080064_1004033_pt1 | contig 19718 bp, 22 predicted proteins | sample Subgrocontami54m_FD_69260 | JGI IMG/M metagenome (GOLD analysis project Ga0080064, IMG submission 69260) | Subsurface groundwater microbial communities from S. Glens Falls, New York, USA - GMW46 contaminated, 5.4 m (SPADES assembly) (version 2) ...
GCGGCAGAGCCTCGCTGATCCATCGCGCCCACTGCGGCATTCCGGCGAACGGAAACATGAATCCCGAAAGCAGCAAATTCGGCAAGAAGAACATCATTGCCATCTGCACCGCTTGAAGCTGATTCTGCGCCAGGGTCGAGAAAGTGTAGCCGATCGCCAGATTGGCCGCGATGAAGAGCGTGGTGAGGACAGCGAGCAGCGTCACGCTGCCGACGATCGGCACGCTGAACAGCAGGACGCCAGCTCCAAGGATCAGCGTGGCCTGCAAAAAGCCGATCAGCACATAAGGCGCGATCTTGCCGAGCATGATTTCCAGCGGCGAGATCGGCATGGCAAGCAGGCTCTCCAATGTGCCGCGCTCGCTCTCGCGCGTGACCGACAGTGCGGTGAAGATCAGCATGGTCATGGTGAGGATGGTGCCGAGCAGCCCCGGAACGATATTGAGCTGGGTCGAGCCAGCGGGATTGTAACGGGCATGGGCGCGGATTTCGAACGGCGGCGCCGCGCTATCGGGGATCAGCCGGTCATGCAGCAGCGCGGTTTGCACAAGCTGGCCAAGCGCGCCCAGCGCGGAACCGGCGGCCACCGGATCGGTCGCATCGGCGGCGACAAGAATAGCGGGCTTTTCACCGCGCCGCAGCGCCCGTTCGAAACCGGCGGGCACTTCGATGGCGAACAGCACCTCGCCGGACGCCAGCAAGCGGTCGAACTCGGCTTCGTCGCGCGCAAAATTGGTGATCTTGAAATACTGGGTATTCTGCAACGCTGCTAGAACCGAACGCCCTGCGTCGCTGGATTCCTGCATCAGCACGGCTGTCGGCAGATCGCGCGGCGTGGTGTTGATGGCATAGCCGAACAGCACGAGCTGCATCAGCGGCACCGTCACCATCGTCGCGAGCGTGATCCGGTCGCGGCGTAGTTGCAGAAATTCCTTCAGGATCATGGCGCGGACGCGCCGCCAGAAGCCGGCGCTCATTGGAAATTATCCCGGGCGCGGCCCATCAGCTCGATGAAAATATCTTCCAGCGAGGGCTCGGACTCCACCCACTTCAGCGCAGAATCTTTGCGGTAGGGCTTTATCGCTGCCGCGAGCGCGGCCTTGTCACGACTCGATACATGCAAGCTGGTGCCGAAGGGCGCGACCTGAATCTCCGGCTTGGCCGCGAGCTCAGCAGCAAGATGCGTGAGGTCCTTTCCGCTGACGGTGTAAGTAACCACGCCCGAGCGCGCGACGACTTCGTCAACGGTACCGTGCACGAGCAAGTGGCCATAGGCGATGTACGCGATTTCGTGACACCGCTCGGCCTCGTCCATGTAGTGGGTAGAGACAAGCACGGTCAGCCCCTCGGCGGCGAGCGCGTGAATCTCGTTCCAGAATTCGCGCCGCGCCTTGGGATCGACGCCCGCCGTCGGCTCATCAAGAAGAAGCAATTCCGGATTGGGCAAGGTGCAGGCGCCGAGCGCCAGCCGCTGCTTCCAGCCGCCGGACAAGGTGCCCGCGATCTGCTCGCCGCGCCCGGTCAAGCCGAGTCGTTCGATAGCGGCACGCGCCGCGCCCGTCGGGTCTGAAAGGCCATAGATGCGCGCGACAAATTCCAGATTCTCCCGCACCGAAAGATCCTGATAAAGACTGAAACGCTGCGTCATGTAGCCGACATGCAGCTTGATCTTGTCGGCTTCGGTGCGGATGTCGTAGCCGAGGCAGGTGCCGTGGCCGGCGTCCGGCGTCAGCAGCCCGCAGAGCATGCGGATGGTGGTGGTCTTGCCGGAGCCGTTGGGGCCGAGAAAACCGTAGATCGTTCCGCGCTTCACCTGCATCGACAGGTCGTGAACCACCTCACGGCCGTCGAAGGATTTGCTCAGGCCCTCAACGTCGATTGCGATATCCGGCGCTGCGCTCATCGCGTCTTACCCGCCGACAGGGAGATGCTAACCGGTTGGCCTACACGTAGCACTTCCGGCTTTTGCGGCCGCGCCTCCACCAGGAAGACCAGCTTCGTGCGTTCTTCCAGGCTGTAGATGACGGGCGGAGTGAATTCCGCCGTGCGGGCGATGAAAGTAATCCGCGCTGTGAGGTCTGTGGGGCAGCCGTCGCAGCTTATGCTCACCGTTTCGCCTAACGAGATCGCCGGCAGCACGGCTTCCGGCACAAAGAAACGCACTTTGATGTTTTCCGGCGGCAGCAGCGCTATCACCGGACGCCCGGACGGCACCATCTCTCCCGGCCGAAAATAGACCTCTTGGACCACACCAGGCGCCGGACTTGTGACGCTGCGGCGGACGAGCCTGGTTTGCGAAGAACTAAGCTTAGCCTCCGTGGTGCGCAGCGCGGCCTCGGCATCCTCAAAAGATTTTCGCGTACCGGCGTTGGCCTGTACTAGCGCTTGGGCGCGGTCGAACTCCTTGCGCGCATTAGTGAGAGCGGCTTCGCTTTCGCGCAGGTCTGCCTGCTGCAATTCGTCGTCGAGGGTGAACAGCGATGCGCCAGCGGTAACCGTATCGCCTTCGCGCACTGACAATGTCTCAACCCGTCCCGGTTCATGCGGGCTGACAAAGACCAGATCGGCCTCGGCCCAGCCCTGGAAAGTCTGGTTATTTCCTCCACTACACGCGGCCAGAATGACGGCGGCAAAGGCGAACCAAGCGTGGCGTTTGAGTTTCATGGCGCCCTTCCCTTGCCGAAGATCAGATCGAGATAGGCGCGCATGAAGGCTTCCGCATCGAGCTTGGCCCAGCGGTCGAACAAGCCGCTCCAGATGATGGCGACAATGCCGGGAGCACCGAGCAGTTGCGGGAAACGCACGAGGGAATCATTGGTCAGCTCGCCGCGCTCGATGGCGCGCTGGGCGAGACGGCGAATGACGGTGACCACATGCGCCACGACTTCGCGATAATAAAATTCAGCGATGGCGGGAAAGCGCGGACCTTCCGTAAGGATGAGGCGGATCACGTCCTTGCGGCGCGTAGCGAAAATCTCGCGCACGAAAAGCTCAATGAGACGCTCGGCCACCACACGCATGGGCAAGTCCGTCATGGGTGCCGCCTCGAGCGCCTTGACGACCGGGCTCAGCTCCGCCCGCACCAGTTCCTGAAACAACGTCTCCTTGTCGCGGAAGTAGAGGTAGATCGTTCCCTTGGCCACCCCGGCCCGGCGCGCCACGTCATCCAGCCGCGCGGTAGCAAAGCCACGCGCGGAAAATTCCTCCAGCGCGGCGGCGAGGATTGCTTCGCGCCGCGGCTCGCCTTGCGAGGTGCGCTTGCGCTTCGCACCCGCGGCTCTTCGCTTGACCGTTTTTGGCCTTGGCTTCGCCACCGGCGCCTCACTAAAATGACTGACTGGTCAGTCATTCTAGGCCGGTCAGTTGCCAAACTGCAAGCGCCTCCCCGGAAGGGCAGGCTTATTTATCATAAGCTACTGTGAAATCTTATAAATTTATGGACAGCCGTATCCGGCTCAGCCCTTGGCGTCGCAGATCCAGGCGCGGATGACGCATTCCTTGCCGCCGTATTTGTAGCATTGCTGCAAGGCTGTGTTCTGCGCCGCGCCGAGCTTGGATGCAGTCGCATAGCCATGCGGGCCGCAGACATTGGCCCCGTCGATAGCGTAAGCCGCGCAAGCCTTGGTCACGGGGACCACCTTGCAGTCGCCCGAGCATTTCTCGCGGGCGGCCGCGTGAGCGTTTTCTGCATCGGATTGGGGGAAGTCGTAGGCAAAGCCGTAAGCGCCACAGGCACCGACGGCGAAAGCCCCGGCTGCTTGCACCGTTGTGATCGCAACAACGAGCAGCGCCGCAGTCGCGGCCACGCAGCAGGAAAATCGTCCAAAACGGGTCATAAGCACCCTCCCCCCGGAGAATGGGCAGGATGGTAGGAGGCAAGCCTTTCCACTTGGTGAACGGTGCGAAAGTGCCGCCGAGACGCCCGGAATTATGCAGGTAAAACGCCCGCTTTCAGCGCCTTCAGCGCTTCCGGGGTGTCCACGTCGAGGAAGGCATCGTTGCCGCTGACCGGCACTTCGGCGACGGCCTCGGCATAGCTCGCGATCAGGTGCCGCGCACCGACGTCGCCCTCGATCGCCATCAGCTCGGGGAAGAAGCGCCGCGACCACAGCACCGGATTGCCGCGCTTGCCGTCCACGACCGGCGCCACCACAAGCGCGCCCTTCTCGGGATCGAAGGCGGCGATGAGCTTGTCGATCAGCGGAGCGCCGACCTGCGGCATGTCGGCAAGACAGATGACCGCGCCGTCGTTATGCGGCGGCACCGCGGCCACACCTGTCCGCAGCGAGGTGCCAAGCCCGGCCGCAAACTCCGGATTGTGTGTGAGCTGCACGCCGAGACCCGCAACGGCGGCCTCCACTTTCTCGCGCTGATGCCCCGTGACGACAATCACCGGGCTCGCGCGCGACGCCAGCGCCTGCTCCGCGGCGATGCGTATCAGCGATTTGCCGCCAATTTCGGCCAAGAGCTTGTTCTCTCCGCCCATACGGCTTGAACGCCCGGCGGCAAGGATGACCGCGGCAATGCGCCGGCCGGTGGCCGTCACCGGCTCCTCGCGCGGCTGCGGGCGGGTGACGATTTCCATGAGCAAACCGCCGACGCCCATGCCGGTGATGTCATCGCGCGTGACGGGAATGCCGGCAAGGAGGCGCATGAGCACCCAGTCGAAGCCGTTTTCCTTCGGGCTCCGCGCACAGCCGGGCGCACCCAGCACGATGCGGTCTTGCGCGCGGCCGATCAGCATCAGATTGCCCGGATCCACCGGCATCCCGAAATGCTCGATGCTTCCGCCGATCTTCTCAATCGCCGCCGGAATGACATCGCGCCGGTCGGCGATGGCGGACGCGCCGAAGACGATGACCAGCTCGGCGCCTTCCTTCAGCACGGTGTCCAACGCCTGTGCGAGCGCGGCGGCTTCGTGAGCTACGCGCCGCTCGGCGACAATCGACGCGCCGGTCGGGGCGAGCCGTTCGGCGGTCACCTTCAAGGTTTTCTCGATGACCTTGGAAGGCAGTCCCGGCAGCACAGTCGAAATAACGCCGACCTTGCGTATCTTATAAGGGGCGACGCGAATGAGCGGCCTGCCCGCAATCGTCAGCGCCGCATCGCGCTGTTGCGCGCCGACCGCAAAGGGAATGATCTTGACCGTCGCGATCATCTCGCCCGAGACGACCGGTTTGAACGCCGGCAACGTCGCCAGGGTAATTGCCTCGTCGATGCGATTGAGATTGTCGATGCCGTCCTTATTCACAACCAGCACGCCTGAGGTTTCGGCAAATATGTTGCAGCGGCCGGTGAAGGCCTTGTCGACGCGTGCGCCCTCTCCTGCGACCGCGGCGGCGATTTCGGCGGCGGCCACGTCTTCCGCTATGTCACCGGGCTCGAGCCGCACCACGACGATTTCGGAAATACCCGCTGTCTCCAGTGCCGCGGCTTCGGCAGGCCCGATCATGGTGCCTTTTTTCAGCACCAGGGCTCCCTGGCGGATGGTGTGAACGGCGGTGGCGCCGACGGCCTGCTTCGGTGGAACGGGACCGAATTTCATCGTGCCGTCTCCGCCGGCTGCCGCAGCCGCGCGGTGATTTCCGCCATGATGGCGACCGCGATCTCGGCCGGCGACACCGCGCCGATAGGAAGGCCAATGGGCGCATGGATGCGGGCGATGTCGCTGTCGGTAGCGCCTTGCGCCTTCAAGCGCTCCACCCTGCGCGCATGGGTTTTCTTCGACCCGAGCGCGCCGATATAGAAACAGTCACGCGCGAGCGCGTGCAGCAGCGCCGGATCGTCGATCTTGGGATCGTGCGTCAGCGCGACGAAGGCGGTGTAACGATCGACGCCAAGCGGCGGCAACGCCACGTCAGGCCATTGCGCGATCACCTTCACTTCCGGGAAACGTTCGACGGTCGCAAAGGCCGTGCGCGGATCAACGATGGTGACATCGTAGCCGAGCAAGCGCGCCATCGGCGCCAGAGACTGGCTGATATGCACCGCCCCGGTGATGACCAGGCGCGGCGGCGGCACATAAACAGTAAGGAAAACGCGGGCGCCACCCGCCTCCTCCATACCGCTTTTGCCGCTGCGCAGACGTTTTTCCAGCACGTCCCTCAGCGGATCGCGGGAAATTTCCGCCGCCTTGACCAGCCGTTGCGTACCGCTCGCTGTGTCGGTGACAAGGATGGCCGCGCGGCGCACGGCGCGCTCGGCATTGAGAGCGGAGAGGAGATCGAGTCGCAAACCGCCTACTCCACCTTCTCGACATAGACCCGGATGGTGCCGCCGCAGGAGAGGCCGACTTTCCATGCCGTCTCGTCGGCTACGCCGAATTCCAGCGTCTTCGGCTTGCCGCCGCCGATCACGTCGATGGCTTCCGCCACCACCGCGCCTTCGACACAGCCGCCGGAAACCGAGCCGAGGAAATGACCCTGATCGTCGATGACCAGGTTGGAGCCGACCGGCCGCGGCGCCGAGCCCCAGGTCTCGACCACCGTCGCCAACGCCACGCCGCGCCCAGCTTTGCGCCAGTCCTCGGCCGCCTTGAGGATGTCTTCGTCCCGGGAGAGCATGACTTAAGCCTCTTTCCTGCCTGCTATGCCGTTCTTATGTAAGGATGACACGCATGCCTTAAAATGTCAGGGCCGCCCAGCATGACCGAAATCATCACTAAGTCCGACCAGCCGCGCGAACAGACATCGCGAAGGCGGCCCATCGACGCCAAAGTCCGTATCGGCCATGTGCATCTGAGGGTCGCGGATATCGACCGGGCGCTGGCATTCTACATCGGCGTACTGGGCTTTGAGCTGACGCAGCGGATGCCCGGCGCGGCTTTCATGTCGGCGGGCGGTTATCACCACCACATCGCGCTGAATACCTGGGAAAGCCTTGGCGGCTCGCCACCCCCGCCCGGCACGACTGGCCTTTATCACCTGGCCATTCTCTATCCCACGCGCGCTCTGCTGGCCGATGCGCTGCGGCGAGTCATCGCTGCAAAAATTCCGCTCGATGGCGCGAGCGATCACGGCGTCAGCGAGGCGCTTTATCTGCGCGATCCGGACGATAATGGCGTGGAGCTTTACTGGGACAAGCCGCGGGAGAAGTGGCCGTTCACGCCGGATGGGAAGCTGGCGATGGTCACGCGACGGCTTGATCTCGACAATCTGCTCGCCGAGCCCGCGCCAAATAGCTAGGCGTTACGCCGTCGCCTTGGCCACCGCGCGTTTCGCCAATACGCCGATCAGATGCGCGCGGTATTCCGCGCTGCCGTGAATGTCGCCATTGAGGCCGTCTGCGGGCACCGTCAGCCCTTCAAGCGACTTCGCCGCGAAGCGCTTCTTCAAAGCCTCTTCGAAAGCCGTGACACGGAACACGCCGTTGGCGCCGGCACCGGTGACGGCGACGCGAATGTCCGAGCCGCGCTTCGATACAAATACTCCGACCAATGCGTAGCGCGACGCCTGGTTGCGGAATTTTTCGTAAGCCGCTTTCTTCGCCAGCGGAAACATCACCTTGGTGATGATCTCGTCCGGCTCGAGCGCCGTCTCGAACATCCCCTTGAAGAAATCGTCGGCACTGATACGGCGCTTGGAGGTGATGATGGTGGCGCCGAGGCCGAGGCAGGCGGCCGGATAATCCGCCGTCGGGTCATTGTTGGCGACGGAGCCGCCGATCGTGCCGCGGTGGCGCACCGCCGGATCGCCGATGACCGAGGCCAGATCCGCAAGCGCCGGCAAGTTTTCGCGCACCACCGGCGATGTCGCAACTTCCGCGTGCCTGGTCATCGCGCCGATGACGATGGAGCGGCCCTTGAGTTCGATTCCGGACAGGCCCTCGATTTGCGACAGGTCAATGAGGTGCGTGGGTGACGCGAGCCGCAGCTTCATGGTCGGGATCAGCGTGTGACCGCCGGCGAGAAGTTTTGCATCCTCGTTCTTGGCAAGCAGATTGATCGCCTGCCGGACTGTTGTCGGACGATGATACGTGAAGGCGTACATTCTTTCCTCGTCCGTTACGCGGCCTTGCGTCCCGCGCCCATGGCTTCGGCGCCCGCGGCGATGGCCTTCACGATGTTGTGGTAGCCGGTGCAACGGCAGAGGTTGCCTTCCAGCTCTTCGCGGATCGTTTTGTCGTCCAGCGTAAAGCCCTTGCGGTTCACAATATCGATGGCCGACATGATCATGCCCGGCGTGCAGAAGCCGCATTGCAGTCCGTGATGATCGCGGAACGCCTGCTGCATGGGATGCAGCGGCGCGTCCGGCGCGGCGAGACCTTCGATGGTGGTGACGCTCGCGCCCTCCACCTGCAACGCCAGCGTGGTGCAGGATTTGAGCGCCTTGCCGTTCACATGCACGACGCACGCGCCGCATTGCGAGGTGTCGCAGCCCACATGCGTGCCGGTCAGGCGCAGATGCTCGCGCAAGAATTCAACCAGCAGCGTGCGTGGGTCTACATCGGCGGTGACGGCTTTGCCGTTCACCGTCATGGCGACGGCGGGCATTCAATACCTCCTGGAAATCGGTCCGATTTGCCGGAAAAGGCGGTTTCAGGCGACATTTGAACCGCCGCGCCCGGCATGGTCAAGATCGTTGGTATGACTCCTTTGGGCTAGCCCCTGTTCCTGCCCGCCACCGTTTGATAAGTCAGCCGGGCCGTTTCCGCTTTGGGTTGCGCCCCTTATGGCCACGCCGCTGCTGTCCTCCTCCCTGCTCGCTCCGCTCATCTCCAGCGCGGCGATGCGCGCTGTCGTCGACGACCGCGCGCGGCTGCAACGGATGCTCGATTTCGAAGCGGCGCTGGCGCGGGCCGAAGCCGCTCTCGGGGTCATCCCCGCCACGGCGGCGAAGCCTATCGCCGATGCTTGCGGCGCGGACGGCTTCGACATTGCCGCTATCGGCGAAGAGGCGGCGCTCGCCGGCAATGTCGCCATTCCGCTGGTGAAGGCGCTCACCGCCAAGGTGGCGCAATCCAATGCCGAGGCAGCAGGTTATGTGCATTGGGGCGCGACCAGCCAGGACGTCATCGACACCGCGCAAGTTCTGGAATTGCGTGAGGCCATTGATGTATTGGCGGCCGATCTCGACCGCGCGATTGCGGGTTTCACCATGCTGGCCGGGCGGCATCGCCGCACGCCGATGGCCGCGCGCACCTGGCTGCAGCAGGCGGTGCCGATTTCCTTTGGGCTCAAGGCCGCGGGTTATGCAGCCGCGCTCGGCCGCTCGCGCGAGCGCCTGATGCGGCTGCGCAAAGAAGCGCTGCTGCTGCAATTCGGCGGCGCAGCGGGAACGCTGGCGGCGCTGGGCGAGCGCGGCCTCGACGTGACCGAGCGGCTGGCGGCTCTGCTCGATCTTCCGGCGCCGGAAGCGCCCTGGCACAGTCACCGCGACCGGCTGGCGGAAGTTGCTGGCGCGCTCACCATTCTCTGCGGCACCTGCGGCAAGATCGCGCGCGACTTCGCTTTGATGATGCAGACCGAAGTTGGCGAGGCTTTCGAACCGGCGACGCTCGGCCGCGGGGTCTCTTCCACCATGCCGCAGAAGCGCAACCCCGTTGCGGCGGCGGCGGCGCTGGCCGCGGCAACCATTGCGCCTCAGCTCGCCGCGACTGTCTTCGCAGCGCAGGTGCAGGAACACGAGCGCGCGCTCGGCGGATGGCAGGCCGAATGGCAGGTGTATCCGGCGCTCGCGCTTGTCACCTCGGGCGCGGTGGCAGCCGTTGCCGATATCGCGGAAGGCGTTGAAATCGACGCACCGCGCATGCGATCTAACCTCGACCTGACGCAAGGACTAGTCATGGCCGAGGCGGTGTCAGCGGCGCTCGCCGGCAAAGTCGGAAAGGCGGAAGCGCATAAGATCGTCGAAGAAGCTTCCAAGAAAGCGCTGACGGAAAAGCGCAGCTTGCAAGACGTGCTGGCCGAAGACAACCGCGCCACCACGCAGCTCAGCGTGAGCGACATGGCCAAGCTGTTCGAGCCCATGACCTATCAGGGTGTGGCGCAGACATTCATCGACCGGTTGATCGCATCGATCAAGGATCGCGGAAGCAAACGGTGATCGACGCCGGCGATTGCAAGCTGAATGTGCAGGTCGAGGGTCCGGCCGCCGCACCCGTCCTGATGCTCTGCAACTCGCTCGGAACCGATCTGCATCTGTGGGACGACCAAGTGCCCATCTGGGCGCGGCACTTTCGCGTCGTGCGTTATGACCGGCGCGGGCACGGCAAATCCGGCATCTCCGGTCCTTACACGATGGAGCGCCTCGGGCGCGATGCGCTCGCCATCATGGACAGTCTCAGCCTCGATAAAGTTCATTGGTGCGGATTGTCCATGGGCGGCATGGTCGGGCAATGGCTGGCGGCAAATGCGCCTGAGCGCATCGGCAAGCTCATTCTCTCCAATACCTCCTCCTACTTTCCAAACCGAAGCGTCTGGGACGACCGCATCAAGGCGGTGCGCGAGCGCGGACTGGCCGCGATTGCCGATCACATCATGAAGATATGGTTCACCGATCCGTTCATCGCGCGCGCGCCCGAAACCATCGCCCGCATGCGCGACATGCTGGTGGCAACACCGGCCGAAGGCTATATCTCCGCCTGCGAAGCGGTCCGCGACATGGATCACCGCGCGCTGCTGCCGCGGATCGGCGCGCCGACCCTGATCATCGCGGGACGGCATGACCGCTCGACGCCGGTTGAAGCCGCGGAATTCATGCGCAGCCGTATTCCAGGGGCCGCGCTGACGCTGCTCGATGCGGCACATATCTCGAATGTCGAGCAGCCGGCGGTCTATACTGCCGAGGTTCTGGGATTTCTAGCGCAGGCGAAGTCATAGGCGCCGCCAAGGGGAGGCTTTGATGGACGACCGCGAACGGCACAAGAACGGGATGGCGCGCCGCCGCAAGGTGCTGGGCAACGCCTGGGTGGATCGCGCCAATGCCAGCAAGACGCCGTTCAACGAAGAGTTCCAGGATCTCATTACCCGCTATGCCTGGGGAGAAATCTGGACGCGGCCGCAGTTCGACGAACGCACGCGGCGCATCCTCGTCATCGGCTCGATGATCGCGCTTGGCCATTGGGACGAATTCCGCCTGCATGTGCGGGCCGCGCTCGTCGAAGGCGGCTTTTCCACCAGCGACATCAAGGAAATTATTTTGCAGCAGGCGATCTATTGCGGCATTCCGGCGGCCAATCACGCCTTCAAGGAAGCAGGCGACGTCATCGCCGAGGTTGGCAAACCCACAAGCAAGAAGTAGCGGCCTCCGCGATGCTCGCGCTGCGACGCTGTGCCAGCGTTGCCGGGTTTTGCGGCCCCTGCTAGAACCCTATTCTCGGCAATGGCGGTCGGGGCCAGAGCACGCATCAAGGTCTCGCGGACGCATGGAAGTCTTCGTCCAGCAGCTCATCAACGGCCTCACCCTCGGCTCGATCTACGGCCTTATCGCCATCGGCTATACGATGGTGTTCGGCATCCTCAACATGGTGAACTTCGCCCATAGCGGCGTGTTCATGGTGTCGGCCTTCATCGCGCTGGCCGTTTTGATGGTGCTGCAAACCTGGCTGGGGATCGGAACGATCGCGCTGGCGCTGGTGATCGTCCTCGTCGTGGGCATCGTGCTCACCTCGGTTCTCAACTGGACCATCGAACGCGTCGCCTACCGGCCGTTGCGGCACTCGTTCCGGCTTGCGCCGTTGATTTCCTCCATCGGCATGTCGATCTTCCTGACGAATTTCGTGCAGGTCACTCAAGGCCAGCGCAACAAGTCGATCCCGCCCTTGTTCCACGAGGTCGTCGTGCTGATTCAGGGCAGAGGCTATGACGTGGCCGTCTCCTACAAGCAGCTTGTCATCTGGGGCATCACCGCCGCGCTGCTCATCGCCTTCTGGTATCTGGTGACCAAGACCTCGCTCGGGCGCGCGCAACGCGCCTGCGAGCAGGATCAGAAAATGGCGGCGCTGGTCGGCGTGGACGTCGACCGCACGATTTCCGTCACCTTTATCATCGCCGCGGCGCTCGCTGCCGTCGCAGGCACCATGTATCTGACGTATTATGGCGTCATAAGTTTTTCCGACGGCTTCGTTCCCGGCATCAAGGCTTTCACCGCCGCCGTGCTCGGCGGCATCGGCTCGCTGCCCGGCGCCGTCGTCGGCGGACTCCTCATCGGCCTGATCGAAACCCTGTGGTCGGCCTACTTCTCCATCGACTACAAAGACGTCGCGGTTTTTTCCATCCTTGCCATCACCTTGATCTTCCTGCCGCAAGGATTGCTCGGCAGACCGGACGTCGAGAAGGTGTGAGATGGCGTCCCTCGCGCCCTTCTCGACATTGCGGAGTGATGTTCTTCGCGCCATAAAAGACGCGGTCGCCGCCGCGCTGCTCGCCTTCTTCCTTTTCCTGCCGCTCGTGGCATTGAAGACCGAGCAGAGCATGAGCAATGAGCTCGTGCTTGAAACGCGCTGGGGCGTATTTTTCGCGCTGGTCTCGGTTATCGGCCTCGTGCGATTTTTTCAGGTTCTCATTGCCCTGCGCCAACTGACGAAGCCTTTTGCTAAACTCGCATCGAGCGAACCGGCTTCCAAGCTGGGCGGCGCCTTGGCCAAATGGTTCACGCCGTCGGCGATCGGCTTCATTGTGGCCTATCCGTTTTTTATCCTGATCCTCACCGGCTTCGGCGGCGCGGTGAAATGGATCGATAATTTTGGCATCCAGATCCTGATTTACATGATGCTGGGTTGGGGCTTGAACATCGTGGTCGGATTGGCGGGCCTGCTCGATCTTGGTTATGTCGCGTTTTATGCGGTCGGCGCCTATTCCTCCGCGCTGCTGGCCAAGACCTTCGGCTTCTCCTTCTGGATGCTGCTGCCGCTTGCTGGAATCCTGGCGGCGTTTTTCGGAATCCTGCTCGGTTTCCCCGTGCTGCGCCTGCGCGGCGATTATCTCGCGATTGTCACCCTCGCCTTCGGCGAGATCATCCGTCTTGTCCTGATCAATTGGGTGCCGGTGACCAATGGCAGTGCCGGCATCGCCAATATTCCGCGGCCGACGTTTTTCGGAATTCCATTCGACACGTCCGAGAACGGTTTCGCCGCCCTATTCGGCCTGGAATTCAGCCCGATCTACCGCACGATCTTTCTCTATTACATCATTCTTGCGCTAGGATTGTTCACCGCCTTCATTACCCTGCGCCTGCGCCGTTTGCCGATGGGACGTGCGTGGGAGGCGTTGCGCGAGGACGAAATCGCCTGCCGCTCGCTCGGCATCAACACCACCAACACCAAGCTCACCGCCTTTGCCACGGGAGCGATGCTGGCCGGTTTTGCCGGCGCGTTCTTTTCCGCACGTCAAGGATTCATTTCGCCGGAATCTTTCACCTTCATCGAATCCGCAACCATCCTGTCCATCGTCGTGCTCGGCGGCATGGGCAGCCAGGTCGGCGTCGCCATCGCGGCTATCGTTTTGGTCGGCGGCACCGAGATCATGCGCGAGCTGGATTTCCTCAAGGCCATATTCGGCCCCGATTTCGATCCGATCCGCTATCGCATGCTGCTGTTTGGCCTCGCCATGGTCCTCATCATGATCTGGAAGCCGCGCGGGCTTATCTCCACACGTGAGCCTTCGGTATTCCTGAAAGAGCGCAAGACCATCGCCGCCGATCTCCTGAAGGAAGGACGCGGATGACACCCGCGCGCGACATCGTGCTGCGCGTGGAACATCTGACCATGCGCTTTGGCGGACTGCATGCGGTGCAGGATTTGTCTTTCGAGGCCGGACGCCGGGTCATCACCGCGCTGATTGGCCCCAACGGCGCGGGCAAGACTACCGTCTTCAATTGCATCACGGGATTCTACAAGCCAAGCGAAGGGCGGATCGCCCTGCAACATGGCAGTCCCGCGGTCTGGGATGATCTGGAGGCGCTGACCGGCAGCGGCGCGCGCAGCTTTCGCCGCGGCGACGGCGCACTGTTCCTGCTGGAACGCATGCCGGATTATCTGGTGACGCAGCAGGCAAAGGTCACGCGTACGTTTCAGAACATCCGCCTGTTCCAGGGCATGAGTGTGCTGGAAAATCTGCTGGTCGCTCAGCACAACCCGCTGATGCTGGCGTCAGGCTTTACGGTACTCGGCATTTTCGGCTTTCGCTCCTATGGCCGCGCCCAGGGCGAGGCCATCGATAAGGCGCGGTATTGGCTCGACAAGATCGGCCTGCTCGACCGCGCCGACGATGCGGCGGGCGAATTGCCCTACGGGGCGCAGCGGCGTCTGGAAGTGGCCCGCGCCATGTGCACCGACCCGGTGCTGCTGTGTCTCGACGAGCCGGCCGCGGGACTCAATCCGCGCGAAAGCGGCGCGCTCAACGAACTGCTGCTCTCCATACGCGACGAACATGCGACATCCATCCTGCTGATCGAGCATGACATGTCGGTAGTGATGCAGATTTCCGACCACATCGTCGTGCTCGACCACGGCGTGAAGATCGCCGACGGCGCGCCGGAAGCCGTGCGCAACGATCAGAACGTGATCGCCGCCTATCTCGGGGTCGAGGACCATGAAGTAAAGCGCGTCGAAGCGGAGACCGGGCTATGACCGCGCCGCTTCTTTCCATCCGCGGGGTCGAAACCTTCTATGGCCGGATCATCGCGCTGCGGGGCGTCGATCTCGACGTGCGCCAGGGCGAGATCGTGGCGCTGATCGGCGCCAACGGGGCGGGCAAATCCACCCTGATGATGACGATCTGCGGAAACCCGCGCGCGCTCTCAGGTCAAATCCTGTTCGACGGACAGGACATCACGCAACTTCCCACCCACGAGATCGCACAACTGAAGATCGCGCAATCGCCCGAGGGCCGCCGCATCTTCGCGCGCATGACGGTGCTTGAGAATTTGCAGATGGGCGCCATCGTCTCGGAACCGCAGCATTTTGTCGCCGATCTCGAACGCGTGCTCGCGCTGTTCCCGCGCCTGCGCGATCGGCTCAACCAGCGCGGCGGCACCTTGTCGGGCGGCGAACAGCAGATGTTGTCCATTGCGCGCGCGCTCATGAGCCGCCCGCGCCTGCTTCTGCTCGATGAGCCTTCGCTCGGTCTCGCGCCGCTTGTCGCGCGGCAAATCTTCGACGCCATCGGCGAATTGAACAAGCGCGAGGGCCTGACCGTATTTCTGGTGGAGCAGAACGCCTATCATGCCTTGCGGCTGGCGCATCGCGGCTATGTGATGGTCAACGGCCGCATCACGCTGTCCGGCAGCGGCACGGAATTGCTGGCGCGGCCGGAGGTGAAAGCCGCCTATCTCGAAGGAGGGCGGCAGCAGGCCCAACCATGATGCAAGGCTTTCTTCACGAAGAGAATTCCTTCGGGGTTTTCATTTTGGTGACGCTCGTTCTCGGCGGCGGCACCGCCTGGCTGACCGGCCGCGCCATTGCGCTGACATGGCGGCGATGGTGGAAACTTCTCGGCTATATGCTGATCCTTGGCCTGACCGTGCGCTTCCTGCACTACGCGCTGTTCGGCGGCACTTTGCTCTCGCCCTATTATTACCTGATCGATACGGCGATCTGCTTCATCGTCAGCCTGTTCGGCTATGGCGCCACCCGCGCGGGCCAGATGACCTCGCAATATCGCTGGATCAATGAGCGCACCGGACCGTTTTCCTGGCGGCGGCGCTAACCGATTTTCCCAAGGGCGGGAAACGTTTCCAGCAGCCAATAGCTCGCGGTGCCGATGAAGCCGGCGAGAAAGGCGATGCCGGTGAGCACCAGCAGCCCGCCCATGACTTTTTCCACCGTGCCGAGATGCGCGCGGAAGCGGGAAAGGAACGCGGCGAACGGCTCGACCGCGAAGGCAGCCAGCAAGAACGGAATGCCGAGCCCGAGCGAATAGACCGCGAGCAGGCCCGCGCCCTTCGCCACCGTCGCTTCGGAAGCGGCCACCGCAAGGATCGCGGCAAGGATCGGACCGATGCAGGGCGTCCAGCCGAAGGCGAAGGCCAGTCCCATCACATAAGCGCCCCACAGCCCCGCGGGCTTGGCGACATCGAAGCGTTTTTGCCGCGTGAGCCATTGGAGTCGCAACAGGCCAAGAAAATGCAGACCCATGATGATAATGGCCACGCCCGCGATCTTCGACAGCAGATAGGAGTAAGCGCGGAGCAACTCGCCAATCACACTGGCGCTTGCGCCGAGCGCGACAAAGACGGTGGAGAAGCCGAGCACGAACAAAAACGCGCCAAGCACGGTTTCACGTCTCACCGCCGGCTCGGGTTCGGCATCGGCAAGACGCTCAAGCGACAAACCTGAGAGATAGACGAGATAGGGCGGCACCAGCGGCAACACGCAAGGCGAGAGAAAGCTGATCAGCCCAGCCAGCAAAGCCGCAGGTATGGAAACGTCGGCAGCCATGAGACCTCCATGCGCCAGCCCGCGCGAACGGGCAAGCCGCCAAAGGCCGCCCTCGGCGGAGCGGCCTAGAGAAACCTCTCGGCCGCATACGGTTTCGGATCGCAGAACGGCGTCGTGCCGGTAATCAGTTCGGCCACAAGCCGTCCGGTCGCGGGGCCAAGCGTCAGCCCCCAATGAGCGTGGCCATAAGCAAGCCAGAGACCGGGTTGGCCTGGCGCTGGGCCGATCACCGGGCGTGAATCGGGAAAGCACGGGCGCTTGCCGAGCCAGGTTTTGTCGTCGGCAGGCTCGCCAAGTGGAAAAACCTCCCGCGCTTTCGGCATCAACCGATCGAATTGCACCGGCGTTGGTTCGGCATCGCGGGCGGCGAATTCCACGCCGGTCGTCAGCCGCAGGCCCTGCTCCATCGGCGCGACGCAATAACCATTGTCGGGATCGACCACCGGGCGATTCATCGGCACGTTACCGGCCAGGCGGAAGTGACGGTGATAGCCGCGCTTGATGCCGAGCGGCAAGCGAATGCCGAGCGGCTCGAGAATATCCGGCGCCCAGGGACCGAGAGCGGCCACGGCATTGTCGGCATCAAGCGAGCCCTGCGCGGTATCGACGCGCCAAAGACTGCCCGAGCGATGCAGCGTGCGCGCATCGCCGGAGAGAATGACACCGCCGAGCGCTTCGAAGCGGGCGGCATAAGCTTTCGTGACCGCCAGCGGATTGGTCAGGCTCGCAGCATCCGGCCAAAAAATGGCCCGGCGAAATGCCGGCGCGAGCGAAGGCTCAAGCTCAAGCGCGCCGGCAACGTCCAATGTCCGCAGCGAAATCCCAAATTGCTTCGCGAGATCAAGCTCCGGCTTCATCGCCTCAAAAGTTTTGTCGGAGCGATAAATCTTGAGCCAGCCGTTCTTACGCAGATAACGTCCTGCCCCGGACTCGACGATCAGCGCCTCATGCTCCGCGACGGCGCGCGCAAATAGCGGCCGCATGGCTCGCGCCGTCTCCTCAAGATGTTTCGGATTGGATTGCAGCTTGAAGGCGAACAGCCAGGGCGCGACGTGGGGCAGAAAGGAAAAATGGTAATTGGCTTCCGGCGAGCGCTTGAACGCGACCCGCAGAAGCGCCATCAGGCCGGGCGGAAAGGACGGAGGAAATATCGTATTGCCTTCGATCACCCCCGCATTGCCGTAGGAGGTTTCTTCGCCTGGCCCGCCGCGGTCGACCAGCGCCACCGACAGCCCGCGCTTGGCCAGATGCAGCGCGATGGACGTGCCGACAATGCCTGCGCCAAGGACAACTGCGTCAGTGCGAGCCATAAAAACCCTTCTCCCTTACCGCCACCAGAATCGGCGGGACGGGGCCTCATATAAGAGGCCATTTCGCGGTGTTAAGCTCTGCGGGAAGCGCACATTGCCCATGCGGCGGCGGCGTGTTACCCGAACGTTCTTAAGGGGAGATTTCGCATGGCCCGCCCGCTCCTTATTGCCCCGTCCATTCTGGCGGCGGACTTCGCCAAGCTCGGCGAGGAAATCCGCGCGGTCGAATCGGCCGGCGCCGACTGGATCCATGTGGACGTGATGGATGGCCATTTTGTGCCCAACATCACCATCGGCCCGGATGTCGTGAAGGCGCTGCGGCCGCACACGAAAAAGACCTTTGACGTGCATCTGATGATCGCGCCCTGCGATCCTTATCTCGAAGCCTTCGCCAAGGCGGGCTCCGACATCATCACCGTGCATGTGGAAGCGGGCCCGCACCTCCACCGCTCGCTGCAGGCGATCCGCGCCTTGGGCAAGAAAGCCGGGGTATCGCTGAACCCCGGAACGCCGGCATCCAGCATCGAGCATGTGCTCGATATGGTCGATCTCATCCTGGTCATGTCGGTGAACCCGGGCTTTGGCGGCCAGGCTTTCATCAAGTCGGCCGTGGAAAAGATCGCGCAGTTAAACGCGATGAAAGGCGGCCGGCCCATCGATATCGAGGTTGACGGCGGCATCACGCCGGAAACAGCGCCGCTGGTCACCGCTGCCGGAGCCAATGTGCTGGTCGCCGGCTCCGCCGTGTTCAAAGGCGGCGCAGCAGGATATCTCAACAACATTTCAGCCATCCGCCAAGCGGCAGCGATGGCGCGCGGGGAAGCGGCGTGAGTAATTTCTCTGCTGTCATTCCGGGGCGCGCGCCAGCGCGAACCCGGAATCCAGAAACGAGCACCGTATACATGTCTGGATTCCGGGCCCGGCGCTTCGCGTCGTCCCGGAATGACGGAAAGGCGGATTCATGATCCCCCGCTATTCCCGCCCCGAGATGGCGGCGATCTGGTCGCCGGAAACGCGCTTTCGCATCTGGTTCGAGATCGAGGCGCATGCCGCCGACGCCATGGCCGAGCTCGGCATCATCCCGAAGGAAGCCGCCAAGAAAATCTGGGAAAAGGGCAAGAACGCCAAGTTCGATGTTGCGCGCATCGACGCCATCGAAGCCGAGACCAAGCACGACGTCATCGCCTTCCTGACGCATCTTGCCGAAATTGTCGGCCCGGAGGCGCGTTTCGTGCATTCCGGCATGACGTCATCCGACGTGCTGGATACCTGCCTCAATATCCAGCTCGTGCGCGCCGCCGAATTGCTTATCGCCGGCGTGGACAAGGTGATGGCGGCGCTCAAGCGCCGCGCTCTGGAACACAAGCTCACGCCCACCATCGGCCGCTCACACGGCGTGCATGCCGAGCCCACCACCTTCGGCCTCAAGCTCGCCTATGCCTATGCCGAATTCTTCCGCGCCAAGGAGCGCCTGATCTGCGCGCGGACGGAAGTCGCCACCTGTGCCATATCCGGCGCGGTCGGCACCTTCGCTCAGGTGGACCCTCGCGTGGAGGCGCATGTCGCCAAGGCGCTTGGCCTCGCCGTCGAACCGGTCTCGACGCAGGTGATCCCGCGCGACCGCCACGCCATGTATTTCGCGACCTTGGGCGTGGTGGCTTCCTCGGTGGAACGGCTCCCCCCCCAAAACCGCCCCTTGCAACAACACAAACGGCTGGGGAAACAAAAAAAGATGTTTGTCCCGGCCGGGGAGGGGGATGGCAATCCCGTCTGCCCCGATTGCCGCGCCGAGGGCGAGCCGTGCGAAGCCTGCGGCGGCACAGGCGCGTACACAGAACCGAAAGACGCCGAACGCATCAGGAGCCAGGCGCTGAACAGCCTGCTCGAAGCGTCCGACGAAGAGCCGATCGCGCTGATCGATGACTTCACTTCAGGAGAAGGCGATGCCGAAGAAGAAAAATGACAGGAAGGTTGCCCTCGTCCGCCGTATCGAGTCGGAGAACGCAACCTACATCGACCTCTTCAGATGCAC
>Ga0080064_1004035_pt1 | contig 19707 bp, 13 predicted proteins | sample Subgrocontami54m_FD_69260 | JGI IMG/M metagenome (GOLD analysis project Ga0080064, IMG submission 69260) | Subsurface groundwater microbial communities from S. Glens Falls, New York, USA - GMW46 contaminated, 5.4 m (SPADES assembly) (version 2) ...
CGTTGTGGCGGGACGCGGGGGGCGGAATGACGACGTGGGCGCCGTGTGCGGCGAGCCTGCTCGGGAGGTCGATCTCGGACATGTGGAGTCCGGACGGATCCCAGTCGCCGGCGTAGAGCACGATGAGCGGCTCGTCCAGGTCCTCCGTCTCGTCCGCGACCTCGTTGATCGCGGTAGCTGAGGCGTAGCCGTGCATCACGCGGAAGGTCACCGCGTAGGTGCGGAGCACCGGTCCGAGGGTGCCGCGAACCGTGCCTTTTTCGCTCCAGATCTCCAGGCGCCGGGGTTGCTGGACCCAGCGGTCGCGCCGGTACGCCCGCTGGACCACGCCCGAGAACGCCGCGAGGTCGCTCCATGCCGAGACGCGTTCGGCCTCGCGGGTCTCGTCGACGATCCATTCCCAGGGGATCAAGCCCTCCTCGCGGGCATAGACCAACGCTGTGCTGACCTTGTTGGTGTTGGTCTTCGCCATGGAGTCGATGAGGCCCATGGTGAAGAGGCGGTAGCAGACCGCCCGCACGGAAGCGGGCTCGATCTCGCGGAGGATATCGGCGCAGGCGGCGATCAGGTCCTTGGTGCGCTGGGTCTTGCCGCGCGGCATGATCTCACCTCGGTGCTCACATTGGATTCGGCAGTGTCGGAAAGCCGGCACCCTGGGTTAGGGCGGCGGCCTGCCCCTTGGCTTACCGGCGGCTCGCCAAGCGGCAAGCGCATCCTCGGTGCACGGTCGGCACATGCCGCTGGGGTGGACGAGCGTGCCGCAGTCACCGGGACAGGGCACCCACGAGTCGGGATCGGGATGGGCGTCGAGACTCGCCAGGACGGCGGCGGTCGCACTCATTGAAGGTAGCGGCGCCGGTGGGGCTGAGCCGGCCGACGCCCTGGATCGTGGTGGCGAGGGAGGTGGGGTGGCTGGCTCCGTTTTGGGGAGGGTGTACACACCATTACTAAGAGAAACCGGTGAGGTGTGTACACCCTCCCCATTTCTCGTCTCACCCGATGCCGCGAGGACCTTCCCAACCGTCGTCCGGCTGGCGTGGGCCCGCTCCGTGATGGCGGTAACGGTTGGCTCCTCGCCATCCGCCGCGAGCTCGGCGCATGCCCGCAGGATGCGCTCGCGGGCGTCGGTCGCTCGTGACTCGTTCAGGGTCTCGTCCGGCGAATCGATCCGCAGGTGGTCCACGCGCAGACCCGGAATCGGGTGCGAGGTGTGGATGAAGATCTCCACTTGCCGCCGGCCCGTCGACTCGCCGTCCAGCCGCTGCTGGGCCGCGAGGTCGGTGATGCGGGCGCGGTGGAGCACCTGGAGCAGCTCATCCTCGCGGCGAGCGTGGAGCAAGGTCGAGACGCGGGGATCGAGGAAGTCCACCACATCGATCTGGTAGTGCTGACCACCGTAGGGCACAGGCAGCAGCTCCAGTTGGGCGGAGACGGCCGGCCCGTCGTGGTGAATGACCTGGGCCTGATAGACGAGCTCGGCCGGTGGGGGCATCGGCCGGCCGACCACGTGGAGCCGCTCCACGTCCGCCAGCATGTTTGAGCCGCGCGCCGACCCGTAGGTGAGCACGCGACTGGGGGGGAAGCCGGCGGCGACGAACTGCTCCTTGAGCCGCCGGTAGACGATCGCGGCCTCCTTTCCTAGTGGCACCGGATGCGCCGCCTGCTCGCGCTGCACGTTGGCCAGCACCTCGGCCACCCGCTCGTCGTCGGCAAGCGTGCTGTAGGCGTTGGTCCGATCGGCGTATTGCGTGATGTGGACGTTAGACGGCAAGGCAATACCGACGCGGACGTCAGGCTGCCGGGCATGATTTCGCGTCAGATGGTCCACGAGGGGCCTGATCGGCGTCGCATCCAAGATCAATAAGGGAATCTCGTCGAGGAGACGCTTGCCAAACTGGTCGACTGGGCCTTCCCGCAACCGCTGGACTTCGATGATCCGGTCCTTCCGGTCGGCATCCCAGCGGATGCGGAGTCGGCTGTTGAACGGGCCGCCCTGGGTGAAGCGGGGCAGCTCTTCGGTGAGGGCAGCCAAGACCTGGCGCAGTGTGGCCGGCGGGACCCGCTCGACGGCATCGACCGTCAGGACCGGGGGGCCATTGGCATCAGGCTTCGGGAGGGTGGGCTTGGCCGGGAGCGCCTGGATGAGTCCGGGGAGGTCCATGCCGTTGCGCACCGCGGTGCGGGTCAGGAGGTCCCAGAGGGCGGGTCCGAAGAGCGGTTCGGCGGGCGCATCGATGATCGCGTAGGCGAGCAGCACGATGAGCTGCTTCACCGCTTTATTGGCGCGCTTCCCGAGCTGGGTTTTGGCGCGCTCGAGGGCCGAGAGGGTGACTTCCTGGGCTTCGAACATGGCCCGGGGCAAATCACCGTCATCGACGATCGCGACGCTCGCCCCACGCAGGAAGCTTGGATTGAACAATTGCTCGGTGGCCCCGACGAGCGGGCCGCCCTGATCGAATTGGGCCCAGTAGGGACAGCTCGCCCGCACCGGACAGCGGGGCTCGTCCACCGTGCCGCAGGCGAGCCTGGCTACGTCATGGCCGTTGTCGGCGAGGGACCGCACGACGTCGATGCGCTCGCAGTTCTCGGAGTTGCGCCCACGCACCAGTCCGTAGCCAAACGCCTCAGCCAGCTCTGCCGCAAGGGGCGTCGTGCCGACGACGATGCGGGCGCTGGCATAGGGATGCAGGCTGGCGTGTACGGCAAAGGTCTTGCCCGCGCCGGGCGAAGATTGGACCACGAGGGAGGGGGCGCGGCCTTGGTGGCGGCGGTCGCGGAGGAACGCGCCGATCACCCGCTGCGTCTTGGCCCGGCCCTCGGCCAGCGAAACTCCCGGCGTGACCGGTCCGCGGCTCGTGGTTGGTTGGGGGAGGCGGCGCTCGGTGATGCCGGCAGGCGCGAGGACGACTGGGCGGAGCCGGGGCCAGCCGCCAGCCTGGAAGAGATCATCGATGCCCTTGGGGCCGCCGAGATCCGATCCTTCCCAGACCGCTTCCCAGACCTTGAAGCCGGCGCGAGTGAGGAGCTTGGCCCAACGCTCGCGGGCTTGTTGGGTGGTGGGATTGTCTTCCTCGTCGAGGGCGATGATCACGCGCCTTGGCTTCAGCTTCCGGATCGCGGCAATGTGGCGAACTGCCAGGCTCTGGCCGGGTATCCCAAAGAGGGCAATGTTCCCGAGGCGGGCGGCAACTTCGGCCTTGAGCCCGCCCTCGGTGATGAGGAGATCGCAGCCAGCGGCGATCGGACCGGCCAGGTGATGGATGTTCGCGACGGTGGCCTTGCGCGCGGTGAGGTACTTGGGGCCCGAGTCGGCAGCCAGATTGCGGGCTTGAAGTCCGGTGATGGCGTGATCCTGGTCCAGGTAGGGGACCACGAACTTCTCGCCGTGCCAGAAGCTGAGTCGGCCGTTCTTGTCGCTGAATCCAGGAGTGGCAAGGAGGCGCGGAGTGCCGAACCGATCAACCATGGCGCGCAGAAATCGCCGCCGCTCGTGGAGAGTCGCCGGAACCGACCGGTAGCCGGTGGCCAGCACATCGGGGAGCGTGAGGCCGCGGCGAGTCAGATCCGCGATGGCGTCGTCACGAAGCGAGAGTTGGCCGAGCGCGAAGCTGTAGACCTCGTGCTGGTCTTCGAGCGACGCCGCTGGCAGATCGTGAGCCGTCGCGTAGTCAAATTCGAATGCATGGTGAGGGCGCCACAGACTCGGGCTGTGGGTTGATCCGCAGGGACAAGGGCCAAACCGCAGATGACGGTAGGCGGGTGGGCTGGCAGTCAGTGAGAGCGGAGCCGCGCCAGCGTGTTCTTCGCGGGTACAGAAGACGAAACGGTCGATGGTGTAGCCAGCACAGCGAACGCCCTGATGGTGGGGGAGCGTCGCATAGCCACCGCAAACCTGGCAGCGGAACGCCGGGCTGTGGCGCAGGAGCCGTCCGGAATCAGTGCGTGAGAGCACCCAGGGCCCCGGTCGCATCGGGCCCGAGCACCTGGGTCACGCGCGCGCGAGAGACGCCCATCCGGTGGGCGAGGTCGCTTCGGGAAGCGAAAGTGCCATCTTTGAGCAGCGTTCGCCACTCGGCCGAGACGACCTTGATTCCCTTGCGGGTGCGCGTGCGGGTTAGGTGATCGAGGCTGCGGATGCGAACGGAGAACTTGTCATAACAAACGCTTTGAGTAACCAGTTCGGGGAGCCAGATTGGTGGCGGAAAGCGTGAGCCACCAGCTGCGGGCGACGGTCCTGAAGTGGGATCGACGCCCGTTTTTATTTGCAGTACCAGCCGATGCTCGGAGCGGCGCCTACGCGTGCGGGACGTCACAAGAGAGACAAGATAGTGATGATGGACCGACTGCTACAGTCTTCCCTGACGTTCATCGATGATCAGTTGTCCCACGCTGCCGATGACGAAAAGGAGCGTGGCACTCATGTTGAACGGAATAGCGTCATCGCCACCTCGCCAGGCACCCGCGGTAACCAACGCCGCTGCAACCAACATTGACAACACGGCAAATGGACGATAGGCCATAACCTTTGCAGAGACGAAAGCTGAACCCGCTGGGATGTGTTCTTTCGGCACGACACGTTCTCCTTTGGGAGGTCAGCCAGCCCTCCTGGCGAGAAGTTCATCGTAGGGCCGCCAGGCTCAAGGGACAAGCGTCACTACAACAGCGGCCGCATCAAACGATCGCGGTCGACTATGGACCAGCTAGCCCTACGGCGCCCACGATGAACGGCTCGTGATGGATCATCGTAGTGCGAACGATCGGGCGGGCGCGACGGCCTGCTGTTTGAGGTATGTCATCCCGACTCGCCGCAGACGTGGCGATGGATTTGCTCCGTCAGGTCGTGCATCTGCTGTGAGAGCGTAGCGACCTGTTGGGTCAGCTCTGTATTCTGCTGCAGGAGGGTGAGCGTATGCTGTGACAGCTCTTCCCGATGCTTGGCGTCGGATTCCGTCCACGCCTTGTCGCGTTCAGCCTGCCGCGTCTGCGCCAGCAGGATCAGCGGCGCCGCATAGGCCGCTTGGGTGCTGAATGCCAGGTTCAACAGAATGAAGGGGTACAGGTCGAAGCCGGTAATCCCCAGGCTATTGGCGATGATCCACGCGATGACCAGGAGGGTCTGACTTATCAGGTATTGCGGAGTGCCGAAAAACCGAGCAAGACGCTCGGCAAAAGCCCCGAACCCGCCTGGTCCGAAAGGAGCGCTCAGGTGTGCATGCGGCTCATGAAACCGCAGATGGTGAGAGCTGCCTGACACAGCAGCCATCGTTCAACCTCCTGGTTTAAGACTCGGTGAGCCGCGCCAGTCTACTCCCGAATCCCGAGGACCGATGGAACACCCACGAGGAGCCGATCGTGGCCTTTGGGCCGGGTGGTTGGGCACAGTATTACCGGGAGCCTTCGGCGCCTGCCAGCCCGGTGAGCTGGGTCTGCTGAGGGCAGGCCCCAGCTGTCCGAATGTTATGCGAAAAAGATCCCGTTGCGTTCTTGCCCCAGCAGGGCAAACTCGCTCGTGGACCGCTCGATGGGCGCCGAGCGGAACTCGAAGTTGCCCACCCGCGCTGACCAAGCCATCTGGGCGGTCCCCTGCGCTAACTCGCCGACGTAGCGGCCGTACACGGGGTCGACCTTGCGGATCGGCCTCCGGGTCGCTGCCTCGCTCCACTGGACGCGGAATGACACGGTGCCCGGCACCGGAGGGCGACTCCCCGCGAGGGCGTTCGGAATATCGCGGTAGTCGAGGATCGGCACGTTTGTCGCCTGCAACGTGGCGGTTCCCCGGGCGAGATCCACGGTTACCGCTTCGGCGGGCATTTCCACCGTCCAGAAAAGGCCAAGCGGGGGCGCGGCGCTCGGGTTGAGATCATGGAGCTGCACCGCGCGGGGATCGGAGCCCAGACTGGGCTCAAAGACGTCAATTCAGATGAAGGCAAACGCCCACTCATGAATCTGCCCATCGGTACTCCGGAACGCCCCCTGCATGAAGCGCATGTCCGAACCGAGCGTGGGCAGAGTAAGGATCTCGCCACTCGCGTTGTTGGTCCGCGTCACTGTCCCATCGAGATAAGCCAAACCGATGACGCCGCTGAAGTCGGTGATCGATGAAGGCTCCGCATTAACTGGATCGAGCCCGGCGCCCTCCGGCCCAGGGCCAAAGATGTGGAACAGTTGGCCGCCAGCGAGCTCCTGAATCCCGGGAGATCCGCCCGGAATGGGGAGCGGCTGATGCAGGCCGTGGGCCGCAGCGACCGCCGGCGGCGAGCTTGCATCGAAACTCCAGGTCTCGCTGCTGGCCGACGGTTAACACTCTGACCTCTGGGGGGATGCCCAGCGCCTTCCAGTTGTCGGCCACCACGGTCGCTTGCTTCCGCTCGATCTCCGTGTACTCGGCGACCAGGGGCAGGGAGAGGACTTCACCGGACGCATCCCGAAGCTGCCCGTCGCCGCCGCGCGTCCACCCGGCCTCCTGGAGGAGCGCAGCGGCGCGCCCGACGTCGTAGTCGTACTTCTGGGCGACGCGGTCCACGGCTGGGTACGCAGGGTCGTCCACAGCGAGCCAGAAGTGATGGACGCTCGCTTTGCCGGCGTACAGACCTTCGATGATGGATCGGCGGTCGACGGCGTGGATCACTGCCTTGCGCACGCGCGGATCGAGCACGGCCCGCTGAAGGTTTCCCCAGTCCCGCGTCTGGAATTCGAGCCAATCCGCGCTTCCGCGCCAGTATTCGACGGTGCCTGCCCAGCTTGCCTCCTCCAGGGATCGGGCCTGGATAAAACCGAGGCTCGAATAGAACGCGATGTCGACGCTTCCGCTCAGCAGGTTGGCCACGATGATATTCCCGTCCGCAACGAACTTGAGGACGATTACATCCACCCGCGGCTTACCCAGGACGAACCCATCATGGGCGCGGAACACCATCTCGACGCCCTGCTCCCAGCGGTCCAGCTTGTAAGGTCCCCTTCCCGACAAATTCGCGGTTCCAGTGCGGGCCGTTCACAAAGGCCGCGGTGTCCGTCAGGTATAGCTCCTCCAGCAGATGGCGCGGGAGCGCCGGGAAGTACGAGCTGAAGAACGATCCCGCCCAGAGATAGGAGTCCTTCCACGCTATAAAGAGCGTCTGATCGAAAGAGCGTCTGATCGTCGAGCGCCCGCACCGCGGCGATCCGCCGGTCGACCTCGATTCGCGTCCCGGGCACGGCGGGATCGAGGTGCGCCTGGTGCGCGAAGACGAAGTCGTGCGCAGTGACTGGCTTGCCATCGTGCCAGGTCGCCCGCCGGTTCGGCCGGTAGGTCGTCTCGGCCCGGCCGTCGGGCAGCACGGTCCACGTCGCCTTCTCGAGGCTCGGAAGCTCCTCGGCGAGGTAGGGGACCGGCTGCTGCTCCGGCGATAGGGCTGCCAGGAACCCGCTGAAGAGCGCGGCATACTCGCGGGAGCGTCCCCCCGCGCTGAGCGATAGCTCAAGAGTGGGGGGCTCCTCGGAAAACCCGATGATGATAGGCTTCACTGGCGCCGCGCTTGCCTCCTGGCGGCCGGTCTCGTTCGGATTGGCCGGTACTGCACCGGCGCAGCCATGACGAACGGAAGAGCTGCCAGGGCTATGCGCCCCATGCCTCGCATCGCACACGTCCCCTCTGTCAGTCCGATAACGCGGCCCGAGCCATCCGCTACGCACGCGCGTGATAAGCGCTGCTCCTCACCACCCTACCCGGAAGCGCGCCGGTGTGCTTGCCGTCCTCGATGAGCACCTCGCCGTTGACAATCGTGCAGTCCACGCCCTGAGGGAGACGGCGCATGCGCGTGGCTCCGGCAGGGAAGTCAGCTACGTGGTCGGTCTCTCCCGGCGAAACCGTGGCTGGATCGAAGACGACGAGGTCCGCCGCGAGTCCCGGGCGAATCATGCCGCGGTCGTGCAGGCCGAAGGCGGAGGCCGGCACGAAGGTCAGCTTCTGAACCGCTTGCTCGAGGGTCAGGGCTTGCTGCTCCCGGACCCAGTACGAGAGGATGTACGCTGAAGTGGCTATCACAGCGCCGGGTGACGTGCGCCCCGCCATCCGAGAGACCGGGCATCACGAGCCGGTTCGCGAGGAAGGCACCCTTCTCCTCGGGATGGGCGCCCGTGTCGCGCATGAATACCGTCGCAAGATCCTCCTCCACGACCAGGTCCAGGAACGCATCGAGTGGCTCCTGCCCCCGCTCCTGGGCGATTCCGGCGACGCTGCGTCCGACGAGCTGCTGATTCTTGGCCAGACTCGCAATGGACACACAGGTATCCGCCCAGCGGTAGTTGAGCGACTCGGCGCGAAGCTTGTCGCGCATCGCGGGATCCCCGAACGCGCGTTTCTTCTCCGCTGGAGAGCTCGCGATGACGGGTCGCCAGGTGGGATACAAATCGAAATTGTTCACGCTGTTGATGGTCCACCGGGCGGGGTCCTCGAGGAATGGCGGCATCATGGGAATCAGCCGCGCTCCCTGCTCCATGGCCTGGGTGTAGCTGTCGAGCCGCTCTTGCGATGGCTCGATCCCCAGCCGGCAGATGACCGGCCTGCCACTGGCGAGCGCGATCTCCGTGAGCAGATCGACGGTGACGCCGTTCCGCTCGTTGCCCCCGATCTGGATGGTGCCGGCGCCGACCTCGGCAAGCGTAGCGGCGACGGCGATCAACTCGTCGTTGGACGCCGCGTTACAGGGCAGAAGTCGTCCCTCGAGGTCGTGGTGGGTCGGGTTGCGCTCAAACGAGAGTCCGATGGCCCCCGCAGAGATCCCTTCCCGGATGATCGCCTTCATCTGGTCGATCTGCTGGGGAGTCGCCGGCTCGGTGTAGGCAGCGTCCCCCATCACGTACCGCCGCACGGCGGAGAAGCCGATGAGCGCGCCGACGTTGACGCCGAGCCTCCGGTCCAGGAGCGCGAGGTACTCGGGGATCGTCTCCCAGGTGTCCTGGACGCCGGCCTGGATCGAAGCCAGGGGGATTGCCTCGACGCGGGACAGCATCGACACGACGGCGTAGTGGTCGTCCGGCCGCGACGGCGCCATGCCGAGCGAACAGTTGCCGTTGATCACGGTCGTGGCACCGTGGTAGCACGCGAAGGTGCAGAGCGGGTCCCAGAGCGCCTGGGCATCGAAGTGGCAATGGTTATCGATGAACCCGGGGGCAATGACCTGGCCCTGCACGTCGATGACGCGCTGCGCCGATCCGCGCAGCTTACCCACCTCGACGATCTTTCCCTCAGCGATCCCGACGTCACCCCAGAACGCCGACATGCCTGATCCGTCGACCACGCGCCCATTGCGAAGAAGCAGGTCATACGACACGTGAGTTCTCCTTTTCTGAGCCGCTGGCCGATCCTACAGGGGCCATAGGGGTTGGTCAAACGCGGCGCGTATCCGGTGGTCCTGTCCGGCTTCGCACGGCTACAGCGCTATCATTCAAGTAGTTTGCAAGGAGATTTCGTAGGCAATTTGGCTCCCAGTCGCGCCATGCCCACGCTAGTGAGCGAGCACCCATGAGCATGACGGTCCTGCATGGCGCGTGGATTCCCGGGGAGACTCCGGACGCGGGAGCGTTCGCGCTCTGGGGCGAAGCATCCCAGCCGCGCAATAGCGAGCGAACGGCTCGGGGGCCCGCCCGCGCCGACGCTGAGGGCCCGCGGGCCCATCCCTTTGCGGCGAGCGCGGTGGTGCTGCGTAAGCTGCTCGCATCGGCTGGCGTTGGCACCTCGAGCACTTCATTGGAAGCGCACACTCGGCGGCATGCGCTGGCAACCTTGCCCTCAACATCTGCCGGCCCGCTGCCATCGTGGCTCGACGCAACCGAGCTGGCAACCAGCTCGATGCTCGTTCCCTGGGCCATCCCAGTCATCACGTACGGCGTCGGTCAGGCGATCGAGATCCTCCCACAACTCACGACGGGCGCCGGTCAGTACGAAGTGGGCGACGACCTGCGATTCTGGGCGTTGGCCCGGCTCTTTGCCCTCGAGCTCCTCACGAAGCAGCGCTTCCTGCCCCTCGTGGAGGACGCGCGCGGCGGGTACGCGGCCCGCTGGCGACCGCTGATCGACGAGGAATTGGACGGCGCGCGCTTCAGTCAGCTCGCCACCTCCATGCCCGGCGCCGGAGCAGCGTTGCATTGGAATGAGGCGACGGCCCAACCGGGCCGCGCCCCCCTCCTCCGCGATTTTGTCTCCGGGGCGGTGGATGCACTCGCGCGCGTGAGCCTCGGGCCCAGTCTGCCAGCCGGGACGAACGGGCAGACCGCGAAGTTTCACCCATCGTGGCGAGCGCTTCGCGACGAGCCACGGGTCGTGGCGCGCTCACCCCGGGAGGCGGCGGAGGTTGCCAGGGCGTGGCAGACCTGGAACCGACCGGCGCTGGACCCGGCGGCAGAGGCGGCACCTTTTCGCGTCTGCTTCCGCCTCGATCCACCGCCGCCTTCCATCAATGCCGTTGGCAATAAAGCCGATAACGAGAGAACCGATGACGGAGCGGCTGAACCGGACGCGCCTCTCTGGTCGGTCAGCTACCTGCTCCAGGCGGTCGACGACCCCAGCCTGCTCGTTCCCGCGGAGGAGGTGTGGCGGCAGCGCGGGTCCGCGGCGCGCTTCCTGGGCCGCCGCCTGCACAATCCGCAGGAGCACCTGCTGGCCGGATTGGGCCGGGCCGCCCGGGTCGCGCCCGCGCTCGAGCGGAGTCTGAGCGAAGCCCGCCCCGTAGCGTGCCCGATGACGGCGCCCGAGGCGTACGCGTTCATCCGTGAAAGCGCGCTCGTCCTCCAATCGTCGGGGTTCGGGGTGCTGGTGCCGGGCATCGACGCCGGGCTCCGCGTGCGCGCCCGCCTTGGCAACCCACGCTCCTCGTCGACCCCCACGGGCGGGCCCGCCCGCATGTCCTGGGACGCGGTCGTCTCCTACGATTGGGAGATCGCGCTGGGTGACGAGACGCTGTCGCGGGATGAGTTCGAAGCGCTCGCGGCGCTCAAGGAGCCTCTGGTGCAGGTGCGCGGCCGCTGGGTCGAGCTCCGCGAAGAGCAGATCGCGGCCGCGCTGGCGTTCTTCACGGCGCAACCGGCCCCCGGCGAGATGCCGCTCGAGGATGCGATCAAGCTGGCGCTGGCACCTGACCCCGAGTCGGGTATGCCCGCGCTGGAGCTGACCGTCGAGCCCCAGTTCGCCGCCTTACTGGAGGGCGGGGGTGAGGGCGGCGGGCGAGACGAGATTCACGAGCCGGTTGGTTTCGTCGGCCAGCTTCGTCCCTACCAGCGGGTCGGCGTCGCCTGGCTGGCCGGCCTGCGGCGGTATGGCCTTGGGGCCTGCCTGGCGGACGACATGGGACTCGGCAAGACGATTCAGCTCATCGCAACGCTGCTCCACGCGCGCGAGCGCGAGCCAGACGTGGTGCCCGCCCCCACGCTCTTGATTTGCCCGACCTCGGTCCTGGGTAACTGGCGCCACGAGCTGGAGCGGTTCGCCCCAACCCTGCGCGTGCTCGTGCACCACGGCGCCGATCGCGAGCGAGAGGAATTCGCCACGGATGCGGCCAGGCACGATATCGTCCTGAGCAGTTACGCGGTCCTGCACCGCGATGAGGCCGCGTTGCGCTCGGTCCAGTGGGACACGGTCGTCCTCGACGAAGCGCAGAACATCAAGAACCCGGCCACCCGCGCGGCCCAGGTGGCGCGGCAGCTCTCAGCGCGGTGGCGCGTAGCTCTTACCGGCACGCCGGTCGAAAATCGGCTTGCGGAGCTGTGGAGCATCCTCGAGTTCGCGAACCCTGGCTATCTGGGCTCCGCGGAGCAATTCAGGCACACGTTCGCCAACCCGATCGAACGGGCGAGGGACACCGCCGCGACCGCCCGCCTCAAGGCCGTAACCGCGCCCTTCATCCTGCGCCGGGTCAAGAGCGATCGCCGGATCATCGAGGAGCTCCCGGAGAAGAATGAGGCGAAGGTCTTCTGCACATTGACGCGCGAGCAGGCCACGCTCTACGAGGCGGTCGTCCGCGATGGCCTCCGGCAGGTCGAGGAGGCTGAGGGCATCCAGCGCCGGGGCCAGGTCCTGGCGATGCTCACGAAGCTCAAGCAGGTCTGCGACCATCCGGCGCTGTTTCTCCACGATGGGAGCTCCCTGGCGGGACGCAGCGGCAAGTTGGCGCGGCTGACCGAGATGGCCGAGGAATTGGTCGCGGCCGGGGATCGGGCGCTCGTCTTCTCGCAGTATGCTGGCATGGGCCGGCTGTTGCAGGCCCACCTGACGGCGGCGCTCGGGCGTGAGACGCTCTACCTGCATGGCGGCACGCCCGCCGCGGCCCGGGACGCCATGGTGGCCCGGTTCCAGGCCGCGGGGTCGGGCCCGGCGGTCTTCGTTCTCTCGCTCAAGGCGGGTGGAGTTGGGCTGAATCTGACCCGGGCGAATCACGTCTTCCATTACGATCGATGGTGGAATCCCGCGGTCGAGAATCAGGCCACCGACCGGGCGTATCGCATCGGCCAGCGACGTGACGTGCAGGTCCATAAGTTCGTCTGTGCCGGGACTCTGGAAGAGGCGATCGACGATCTGATCGAGCAGAAGGTGGCGCTTGCGGAAGCGATCGTCGGCACGAATGAGGCGTGGATTACGGAGATGGGCACCGCCGAGCTGCGGGAGCTCCTCGCGCTGCGACCCGACGCGGTGATGGACGAGTGAGGCGATGAGCAACTGGGAACCCGATTGGGAGATTCGGCCCCGGATTCGGCGCAGCGACGGGATCCGGGCGCGCAGTCAGCGCGGCGCCTTCGCAACGAGCTGGTGGGCGAGCCGCTGGATCGCTGCGCTCGAGCGGCTGGTCGATCCGGGCCGCCTCACCCGCGGCCGGACGTATGCTCGACAGGGCCAGGTGGTCAAGCTCGAGGTGCAGCCGGGGGCAGTCGACGCGATGGTGCAGGGAAGCCGCCCCAGCCCCTATCGGGTAACGATCCGCGTGGCCCCGCTGGCTGACCCCGAGTGGCACCGAGTCGCCGACACGCTGGCCGAGCGCGCCATCTACGGGGCGAAGCTCCTCGCGGGCGAGATGCCCGACGACATCGAGGAGGCATTCGCGGCGGCGGGCGCGAGCCTCTTCCCGGGTGTCAGGACCGACATGGTGGCAAGCTGCAGCTGCCCGGACTACGCCGACCTCTGCAAGCATTCGGCCGCCGTGTGCTACCTCCTCGGCGAGCGCTTCGACGAGGACCCGTTCCTGATGTTCGAGCTTCGGGGCCGGAGTCGTGAAGACATCCTCACCGAGCTGCGCAACCGACGCGCGCCCGCCCCGGACCGACCGGCCGGAGACGAGGCGACTGGGGAATCCGACATCCAGCCCTCGGACACCGCCGATGCCGACGGCGACGCCCCGGTCGAGTTCTGGTCCATGCCCGCGGCGATGGAAGAGTTCCCCCTGAGTTTCGACGCGCCTCGCGTCGATGCCGTGCCGGTCAAGCAGTTGGGCCCAGCGCCATTCTGGGCCGATCGCGACGAGTTCACGCGCGCCATGGAACAGGACTACCGCGCGATCAGCGAAGCGGCCCGGCGCCTCGCGCTCGGCGATGAGTAACCGCGGGCGCCGCCAGCTCACGAGTCTTGACCCTGCTGGAGCTATGAGGCCTGCCCGTTAGCTCTTCTTCGGCAGCATTTCACCGGGGACTTGCACCGGACCGGGGCTCTCGTAGTACACAAACGTTTCGGGGTCGTAGCGGCCGTGGTCGAACGTGCCGCCGTTCTCGCTGCGGATCACGATCGCGGCTCGCGCTTCGCCGGTGGCGACCTCCGAATGCACCTCGAAGGGCCGCACCAGGTCGATGTCGCCAGGTCCGACGAGCACGTCGACGGTGCGGCGGACTTCGGCGTAGTCGGGCTTCGAGCCATCGTCGAGGCGCTCGTAGCGCTCGATTCGCTCGTGCCCGGTGAGCACGCCGTACAGCGTGTAGATGTGGCCGTGATCGTGGATTCGTGATTGCGAACCGGCCGGCCGGCTCGCGCTCCGGGTCAGGCCATTGATCACGAACTTGTAGTCCGGATCCTCGTAAAACAGCAGGTTCCGCGCCCGACCGTCCACTGGAGACATCTCCGGCCAGTCCTGCGATGCCTCGAGGACTTCGGGGTCGGCGAGGAGCTCCGCCAGGATCGGGCGCAGCAGCTCCCAGCGCCGCTCGAGGTCCGTCTCCTCGCTGAATAGGTCCCGTGTCTTCGCGACAAACCGGTCCATCGCATTCTGGGTCCTGGTCTCGACTGCCACATCACCCTCCTTGGCTACCGCTCAACGTCTTGCGCCAATTCCTACACCCTTGCAGGCTGGCTCAACGGTGCGTCGACAACTCCGTAGAACCGCGCGCAGTTGTCCCAGAGAATCTTTCGCTTTTGCTCGTCCGCCAGCGGCAGCTTGAGGAAGCTCTCCACCGCCTCGGGATACTTGGAATCCCCATGCGGATAGTCCGTGCTGAAGACGAGCTGGTCGCATCCGTAGTCCTCGATCATGTGGCGCGCCGGCGTCTCGTCCGGCTCGACACTGACCCAGACCTGCCGCTTGAAATATTCGCTGGGGGGCATGTCCAGGTCGGGCATGAAGCTATCGCCTTCGCGCTCGTAGCCCTCATCGGCCCGCCAGATGAGCCAGGGCACCCACGAGCAGTTCGCCTCCAGGAACGCGACCTTCAGTTTCGGATGGCGGGCGAGTACCCCGCCGCAGAGGAGCGCGCCCAGCGCCAGCATGTTCTCGACCGGTTGGGCATAGATCCGTCGGATGCCGAAGTTCGGGTCGAAGTGATCGCCGGTTTGCCGGGCGGATCGGGTGCCGGTGCCCTCATGAAAGCCGATCGGAATCCCCAGCTCCTCTAACGTGTTCCACAACGGCTCGTAGTACGGGTCGTACCAGTTGCGCCCGTTCGAGATGTTTGCCCGCAGGAAGATCGATCGAAACCCGTAGTCCCGAACGACTCGCCGCGTCTCGGCAACGGCGTCCTCGATCTCCCCATGCACCGACACCATGCCGGAGCCGAGGAGTCGATCGGGGTCCGTCTGGCAGAAATCGTGCAGCCAATCGTTGTACGCGCTCGCGATACCAGCCGCGAATCGCGGATCGGTGTTCGGGCGGGTCAGCAATCCCAGCCCTCGGGTCGGGAAAAGCACCGCGGCGTCGATGCCCTCGACGTCCATCGCCTCGAGCTGGCAGTCGGCCGTCCAGCCACGCGCCGAGTGTGCCTTGTAGAGCAGTTGATTGCGGGCGTAATTGTGGCCCGTGGGTGGAATGTTCGATCCCCGGCTCTGGATTTCGGGCGGGTCGATGGGGAAATAGGTGCCCAAATCGCGGACGTTGGCGGACGTTTTCCCCCGCGGCGCCATCTCGCGGAACTCGGGGGCCATATAGCGGACCCAGAGATCCGGCGGCTCCATGATGTGCATGTCGCTGTCGAAGACCTTGAAACCCTGTTTGACCATCTTGTTTTCTCTCGACCCCGCCTGCACGTCCGGTACCTTTGGACTTGAGTCTATACCTCCAAAACGGCTGGGTCAAAAGAACATGACCAATGGCGCCATCCGCTTCCCACCTCAAGCAGTCTTGACTTGCCGAATCGACCGTTCGGCGCGACTGGCCAACTTGACCGCACGCTACTAAGATCCTCGCCAGGGACTCACCGGGCACTTGTGCGGGCGTGCAGAAGGGAGTGGAGGACGTGGTCGTTAGGACCCTACTGCGTCTTTGCGCGATTCCCATCGAAGGGCCAGGCGTTCGAGGGTCACGCCCTCGGCCGGCCGCGAATCGATCGGATCCGCCTGCTCCCGATCGGGAATTCCAACGCGGCCCTTGCCACCCTTCTCTCTGACGCGGCCCATGCCGCCGTCGACAACGCGCTCGAGCTCCAGCAGGTGGTCGTGCTCGGTCGCGAGTGGGCCGCGCGCAATGGCGGAGTCGTCCTCCGCAACCCGGTGGCGATCCGCGGCGCGCATATCCAGCTCCGCCCGGAGTTTGCAGCGTCTCGGGGGCTTCTCGACGTCCGGGTACGGAGGGCCATCGTCTTCGCGACTGATCGTTCGGCCCTGGCCGACGCCCTCTCCGAAGGTGCTGGCACGGTGCCGGATACCTTCATCCCTTCCCCAGGTTGCCTACTACCCGAGGTGGATCGCGCCGTCGCCAAGTACCCATTTGATCCCCAGCGGGCCGAGCGGCTCATGAACGAGGCAGGCTACACCAGAGGAGGCGACGATCTCTACACGAGCACGAACGAAGGGCGATTTGGACGGGAAATCGCGGTGACCGAGGGAAATCCGACCGAGGGTACCGTCATGCTGGACGGTTTGCGCCGGGTCGGGATAGACGCCAACCTCAGGGTGATCCCGCGGGCCCAGACGGCTGAGCCCTACGTCTTCGCCCACTTTCCCGGCATTTCGACCGGCATGTATAGCGACGCCACGCGGCCGCCCCTCTTTCGGTACCTGGCCTCAGAGCTGCCGCGACCCGAGACGCGGGCGATCGGCAGCAATTACAGCGGATTCAATCGTCCAGGTTTCGAGCGGCTCGTGGTCTCCTACGAAACCACGCTGAGCCGGCCCGAGCGAAGTCGATACGCGGTTCAGATGCTCGGGCTCCTGAGCGAGGAGGTTCCGGGCTATCCGCTGTATCACCAGCTTCTCGTCGTCGCGCATTCTTCCGCGGTTGGCGGTCCGATGGGGACGGTCTCTCGCCCAACCGCGGGCTGGAATCTGCACGAGTGGTACTGGACTTAGGACCGCAGGTCCCATTCGTACACGTTCCAGGCAAGGTTCTCGTGCGGATAGGCGTTCAGCACCCGATTGCTGATGAAGATGGGCAGCGCGTCGTAGAAGAGGGGCAGAATCGGGAGTTGCTCGGAGTAGTGGCGTACGATCTGCCCGGCCACCTGCATTCGTTCCGGCATCGGGATCGTGGCCTGGAACCGCTCGAGGAGACTATCAAGGTCCGGATTCTGATACCGGCCGTTGTTGGTCCCCTGGTAGTTTCGCTCCGGGGACCGGGCCTGGCTGCTGTGCAGTGCGAGCATCCGATCGACGCCGTTGGGCTGGCGAAGCACGAGGAACGTCGGGAACGTTGCTTGCTCCCGGGCATCCCGGGCGCGGTCGGCGGATAGCGCAACTGGCTCCGCTGCGACGCCAACCTGGCGCCAGGAGTCGACCAGTGGGAACAGGGTCTTGTGGTGAATGTCCCGCTGGGCGTAGGACCGGACCTCCATCTGCAGGAGCTGCCCGCCAGCATCGTGGAGCATTCCGTCGGCTCCCCTGGTAAATCCCAGCTCTTCCAGCATGCGGCCGGTCCGCCGGGGGTCGTATTCGTAGCGCCGGATGCTTCCCTCGGTCGCGGCGTACTCCACCGTGCCAGGACTGAAGATGCTGTCGGCCACCGGGAGCAGACCCTCCATCAGCGTGTCGACGAGCTGTTGCCGATCGACGGCGTGGAGGAGCGCTCTCCGTAACTGCAGGTTCAGGACGATGGGCGGCTGCGGATCGATGAACTGAGGGTAGGCCACGACCCAGCCGGATGGTTGGATGAAGACCTGCCCGTTCCGCCACTGCTCCCTCAATGGCACCGCCTGGTCGATCCCTACGACGGAGCCGTGCGGCATCTCGAGCGTCCCAGCCAACATGTTGGCGATCATGGTGTTGGGATCCGGAATGAAGCGCACTTCGATTTCATCGATCTTGGGCCGGCCAAGCGCGTAGCCGTCAAACGCCGCCAAGACCAGGTGGCTGCCCCGCACCCACTCCTTGAGCCGATATGGCCCGAGTCCCACGAACTCATCCGACCAGTATCGGAGCTCGGTGAAGCCGGCCTTGTTCGTGAGGTACCCGTCCTCGAGTAGGTGCCGCGGCAGCACCCCTGACCGGCTCGTCCCGGTCTGGCCGGTGCCGAACAGGGAGTCTGCGTTGATGTACGTCTGCTTCCAGGTGACCACTGCCGAGCGTGGGCCCGCATCGACCCGCTCGATCAGCTCGATTCCTGGAACGCTGAACTGGGCAAGCTCCTTATCAGTCAACACGCCGACAGTGAAGCGGAGATCTTCGCCGGTCAATGGCGTCCCGTCATGCCAGGAGGCACCGGGGCGAATGGGGTGGGTGGTCTCCATTCGCCCGTCCGGAAACACCTTCCAGAGGCCATTTTCGACAGTCGGAACCGCCTCACCCACCGTTGGACGAAGCGCTTCCGTGTGATCGGTGACGGTCAGGCCTGCAAAAAGGTGATATGCCAGGCCCGCTGTCGTGATTCCAAGGCGCTGGGTCTCGACTGCCGGGTGGAAGCCGGTGGGCTCGCTGATGATGGCGAGCGCGAGCCGTTTGGGCCCCGCGGACGCCTGCCGTGGCGCGGGAGCTTCAGATCCCCCGGAGGGCGCCGTCCCGGTTCCACAGCCGATGACGAAGATCAAGGGGAATCGCCAATAGCGCGCTTAACGTCCGACACATAGCCGTCAACCTTTCCCCGCCCAGGAGGCCACTACTGCAGTTGCCACTCGTGGATGTTCCAGGTCGTGGCGACGTCCGGCACGACCACCTGGGGGCCCGTGAGGTTGGCGGTGAAGGCCACGCCGTCCGGGGAGAAGTAGTACGGAATCGCGGGCAGATCGTCACTCAGGATCTTCGCCATCTGGACGATCTGCTGAACTCGCTCCGGGCGAGGCAGCGTCGACAGGAAGCTTTCGATGAGTCGGTCGTACTCGGCATTGGACCACGCGCCGTAGTTTCTCCCCGTCCAGCGGTTATCCGCGGTCGGGATGGCCGCCGTCGCGAAATTGGTGAGCGCTCGCTCCCCTGACGCGGAGCCGCCCGCGAAAAACGAAGGCAAGGTCGCCTGGTACTGGCCAGCTTGCCCTTGAACGGGCGGGATGACGCTCTGCTGCGTCTCGAATCCGGCCGCGGCAAGCTGGCTTCCCAGCAGGGGGAGCTCGACCTCCTGCTGGGCTCCCGCGAGCACGCGTAGGTCGGCGACGAACCGCTCGTTGCCCCGAGCGAATACGCCGTCGCTACTCTTGCGGTACCCGACCTCATTCATGAGCTGCTCGCTGCGGCGTAGGTCATACGGGTGCTTCGTGACCGCGCGCTCGACGTCAGGGTAGTAGGGCATGAGGGGCGAGATGATCGTGTCCGTGACCGCCCCTTGGCCATTGACGACGGCATCGTTCATCGCCTCGCGATCGAGGGCATGGGCAATCGCTCGCCGCACGCGCACGTCCACGAGCGACTGCGGATTCGCATACTCCGGGCGGAGCTGTACCGCGATGGTGCGCCAGATGGACGGCCACAACAGCGCCGACCCGGCATTCCGTGGCCCCCATTCCCCCTGCAAGACCAGCGCTTGCTGATAGCGAATCGAGCTCTCGATCGCGATGTGGATGGAGCCTGCCAGCAGATTGGCCAGCACGGTGTTCGGGTCGGAAATGAACAGGAGCCGGATCCGTTCGATCTTCGGCCGGCCAAGCGCGTGACCGGCGAAGGCGGCACCTTCAATAAAGGTGCCTGGCTCCCAACCGTCGACTCGGTATGGACCCACGCCAACGTAGTCCCGTGTCCAATGGGGCAGCGCGAGGAAGCCTTCCGCCGTCTCGCGCTCGAACGCCTGCTCGAGAAGATGCCGCGGGAACGGCTCGAACTCGTCGCCCAGGGTCCCGGCATCTGGGTAGAGCTGGCGCCAACGAATCATAACGGTGCGCGGGTCGGGGGCGGTGACCTCCTCCATG
>Ga0080064_1004036_pt1 | contig 19706 bp, 23 predicted proteins | sample Subgrocontami54m_FD_69260 | JGI IMG/M metagenome (GOLD analysis project Ga0080064, IMG submission 69260) | Subsurface groundwater microbial communities from S. Glens Falls, New York, USA - GMW46 contaminated, 5.4 m (SPADES assembly) (version 2) ...
AAGTGGATGGTGCGTCGCGCGATCCAGGAGTTCGAGGCGGCGCTCAAGATCCATCCCGGCGAGCCGACCTGTCTTGCTGCGCTCAGACAACTAAAAGGATCGCTCAATTGATGTCTGGTTGTTCCGCATCGGTAGAGGGAACGCGCCGGTTCGCGCAGCGTGCGATCAATGAGGGGAATCCGGACAGCGCATACCGGGCGCTGGGACGCACCGGTTTGGTCACCTCATCACTCGGCTTCGGCAGCTACCGGATCGACGCTCAGACCCCCGAGCACGCCGCGGCCCTGGAAAAGGCGCTTCTTGGTGGCGTCAATCTCATCGACACGTCCACCAACTATGCTGACGGCTCGAGTGAGACCTGCATCGGAAACGTACTCGCCCGCCATCGACGCGAAGAACTCATTGTCGTCTCCAAGGTCGGCTACGTGCAGGGGCAGGCGCTTACGATAGCGCGTGCGCGCGAGCAGGGCGGAGCTGCCTTCCCGGAGATGGTGAAGTACACCGACGGATGCTGGCACTGCATCCACCCAGAGTTTCTCGCCGACCAGTTGGAGCGGTCTCTGAGGCGGATCCAACTCGAGAAAGTGGATGTCTATCTCCTTCACAATCCCGAATACTTCTTCACAGAGGCGGCCAAACGGCACAAGAGTGGTTCGCTCGAAACGCTACGCGACGAGTTCTACGACCGGATCCGGCGCGCCTTTTCTTATCTCGAAGGTGAGGTTCGAAGGGGCCGGATCGGGTTCTACGGCGTCTCTTCGAATACTTTCGTCGTCCCGGGGAGGGACCCGGAAGCAACTTCGTTAGAGCGCATGTGGATGATCGCCCGCGAGGTGGCGCTCGAGCATCACTTCGCCGTTGCGCAGCTTCCCGCGAACCTTTTCGAGAGCGGCGCGATGCTGACGCGCAACTGCGTGACGGGCAACCAAACGGCTCTGGAGTTCGCGCAAGAACACAACCTTGCAGTCCTGGTCAACCGGCCGCTCAACGCCTTCTACAGGGAACAGCTCATCCGCCTCGCGGACACGCCGGTCCGGAGTCCCGAGGTCCATGCCCACGTCGATCCATTCCTCCCGCCTACGTTCCGAGCCGAGTCGCTCTCGCGCAAGGCGCTCGCCGTTCTAACGAACACGAAAGGCGTCACCTGCGTGCTCAGCGGCATGCGGCGACCGAACTACGTGGACGACTCGCTCGGCGCGCTGCGCAGCCCGGCGTTCGATGTCGACCTTCACCTGTACGAGGCATTTGCCCACCTGTAAGGGGAAGCCAACGATGGACGTGCAAGGAAATACTCCTCCTGATTTTACGCTGAAGACGGGCAGGAACCGCGACCTTCCTGCCGAGCAAGTCGTGGTGTCCTACCACGAGAGAACGAAGCACCACTACTACCGCTACGCAGCAGCGCTTGGCTACATGGATTGGGCTAAGCAGCCGGATCCGTTCCGCCGTTACGACGGAGCGCCGCTGGTTCGCCTTCCTTTCCCCGACGCGGGGCGAGCGCTTCCGTATTGGCAGCTCTACGTCGCGGACAACCTGGTGCCGGTTCCGCTTTCGGTCGACTCCATCTCGCTCTTTTTCCGCTACGCACTCTCGCTGACAGCTTGGAAACGGTTCCAGGGAACCACATGGTCTCTGCGTGCCAATCCGTCGAGCGGCAACCTCCACCCGACGGAGGGATACGCGCTCTTGCCGTCGTTGGACGGCATCCACGACCGTCCCGGCGTCTACCACTATGCATCAAAGGCGCACGGTCTCGAGCTTCGAGCGGATCTCGATCCCTCGGTCTGGGCAGCCTTGACGGCAGCGTTTCCGGAGGGATCATTCCTCGTGGGGCTCTCGTCCATTCTTTGGCGGGAGGCCTGGAAGTATGGCGAGCGTGCGTTCCGGTACTGCCAACACGATGTCGGTCATGCGCTGGGGACGATGCGGTTCGCGGCGGCTGCACTCGGGTGGAAACTCCGCCTCCTCGATCGTGTGGGCGCCGCCGTCGTGTCACAACTTCTCGGACTCGACCGCGAGGCCGACTACGCGGGCGCGGAGCGAGAGCATCCCGAACTCGTGGCGCTTGTGGTCCGGGAGAAATGGGCCAGCGACCGGGGCCTCTGCCTGTCCAAAGAGTTGGTATCCCAGGTGGCCACTTCTCGATGGTACGGCACGGCTAACGTGCTGAGTCCCGAGCACGGCGTCGATTGGCCAGTGATCGACCAGGTGGCTGTTGCCACCACGAATCCGAGGATTGCGGTCGACGAAGAGTTCTCCAGGTTCCCTTCGGAGGAAGAGCTCTTCGGGGCGCCAGTTCGGTCCGGTGCGTTCACTGCTGAAAAAGTCATTCTGGGGCGCAGAAGCGCGGTGAGCATGGACGCATCCACCGCAATTCCCGCGGCGACCTTCTTCCGGATGTTGGCTCGTCTCGTGCCCACCCGAGACGGCCGATCCATGCCGTGGGACGCCCTACCCTGGCGCCCACGCATCCACCTGGGCCTCTTCGTGCACCGCGTGAACGACCTGCCTCTTGGTCTCTACGTGCTTGCTCGCGATCCGGAGAAGGTCGAGACACTCCGGCAAGCGATGCGGCCTGAGTTCCTTTGGCTACGCCCTCCGTCGTGTCCGCATGGTCTTCCGCTGTACCTGCTCAAAGAAGGGGACTGCCGCACTCTGGCCGTGAGCGTCTCCTGCGGTCAGGACATCGCGGGGGACGGTGCCTTCAGCCTTGGGATGATCGCCGAATACATGGACAGCCTTGTTGCCTATGGCGCCAGCTTCTACCGAAATCTCTTCTGGGAGGCCGGTCTCGTGGGCCAGGTGCTGTACCTCGAAGCGGAAGAGGCGGGTATTCGTTCGACCGGGATCGGCTGCTACTTCGATGATCCGGTTCACGACGTGTTCGGCATCTCTTCGCGCGATTGGCAGAGCTTCTACCATTTCACGGTGGGTGGCCCAGTCGAGGACAGACGCCTTACCACGTTGCCTGCGTACAACTTGGAGGAAGCAGGATGAGCACCCCGACATTTGTATTGGCAGCTCGAACCGGTGAGCTGGACGACCATGGCACTGAGCGAATCTCAGCTCACCTTGTATTCTGCTTATTGCCTGGACGACGGTCGCTGCGGGACGAATGTCATAACCGCGCCGCGTACAGTCTCGACTGGAGATCCGCGGCATCTGGGCAGTGGCCACAACCCAATGGTTTTGTCCTGCTCAAGTGGTTGATAAATAAGGCCGGAAACACGATACTTGTATTCGCCCCTGCTGGGAGGTTTTCGGCCAGGAGGAGGCAGACAGAATGAGAGCCGGATTGTACGCCAGAGTATCCACGCACGATCAGCAAACCCTGCCGATGCAGGTGGAAGCTAGCTGAATCCGTCCCACGGAACCGTCCGTGGGTCCGCGATTACGAGAATTATGTCCTTTGCAGATAATGTTTCGCGATGAAGACCACCACCGCCGATGCGTTACGGCCTGCCTACGGTGCCTTCTGATCCCTGCGAGCCAAGTGGATTACGAGAACGGCTGGCTGCAACGAGAGCAGACCCACTCGCTGATTCAGACCCTGTTGTCGGATCAAGCTGGCCCTGATATTGCGGCCCAGTGACTTGTGCAAGGCTCCCCCGGAGTGGCACCGCGCAAGACGGAACCGCACGCCGCGAACCTATGGTGGCGCGGTGCGCGCCCTTTGCGCTACTTGCGCCACCGCCACGATTGCAGCGCGGCGAGGTAGGTGTAGACCACCGGGGTGAGATAGAGCGTCACCATCTGCGAGAAGATCAGTCCGCCGACCACCACCAGTCCCAGCGACTGGCGCGCATCGCCGCCAGCTCCGTAGCCTACCGCGATAGGGACCGCGCCCAGCAGCGCCGCCATCGTCGTCATGATGATCGGCCGGAACCGGATGAGGCAACCCTGATAAATGGCTTCCTTCGGCGGAAGGTGTGAAATCCGTTCAGCCTCCAACGCAAAGTCGATCTGCATGATCGCGTTTTTCATCACGATGCCGATCAGCATGATCAGGCCCACAAACCCGTAAATATTGAGATCGCGCCGGAATAACAGCAACGTGAGCAGCGCGCCAAAGCCGGCCGAGGGGAGGCCGGAAAGAATCGTGAGCGGGTGTATGTAGCTCTCATAGAGAATTCCCAGCACAATGTAGACCACCAGGATCGCCACGAACAACAGCAGCGTCAGGTTGGTTTGCGATCCATTGAATGCATCCAGCGACCCCTGAAATATCATCCCGATCGAGCTGGGCAGCGTACGGGCGGCCACCTCATTCACGGTCTTGGCGGCATCCCCCAGCGGTACACCCGGGCGCGTGTTGAAGGAAACCGTGACCGCCGGCAACTGACCAAAGTGATTCACCGTCTGCGGTCCGGTGTCCTCATGCAGAGTGGCCACGGAATCGAGCGGGATCAGCCGCTGCCCGCTACCTTTGAAGTAGAGTAGCGAGAGCGCCTTGGGATCGGCCTGATATTCGGGCAGCAGTTCCAGCAGCACCTTGTACTCATTCACAGAGCTGTAGATGGTGGAAACCCAGCGCGGGCCATAAGCATCATAGAGCGCGTTCTCAATCTGGTCCACGTTCACACGCAGCGCCGCCGCCTTGTCGCGGTCGATCTTCACGTTCACCTGCGGCGCATGGATCTGCAGGTTGCTGGTCACATCATGGAGCGAGGGCTCCTTGGCCAGCTCGCTGGTGAACAACTCCGCCGCCTTGAACAAGTCTTCTTTATCCGGAGACTGCAGCGCCAGTTGGAAGGGGCTCTTGGTGACCTGCCCGCCGATCTGCACTGTCGGGGGATTCTGCAGGTAGGTGCGAAGCCCGGGGATCTCGGTCATGGTTTCGCGAAGGTTCAAAATCACCTGCTCGACGCTCTTGTCCCGATCATGACGCGGTTTCAAATGGATAATGAGTTGCCCAAAGTTGGCCCCGCCCAAGGTGGATGCGATTGCGCCGCCGACGCTGGAAACAAGACCGTCCACATGGGGATTCAGCGAGATGGCCGTGGCGGCCGCCTTTTGGTATTCCACCATCTGCTGGTAGGAGGTGCCCTGGGCCGCTTCCGTGAATCCGAGAATCTGATCGGTGTCCTGATCCGGGATGAAGCCTTTGGGAATGCGCACGAAGATCCAGCCGGTTGCTCCCAGCAGAATGAGAAACCCAATGACGGTGACCATCCGGTATTTCAGCACCCAAATCAACGACACGTCGTAGAGATGGAGCAGCCACTCAAAAAACCGCTCCGTCACGCGGTAGAACCAGCCGTGCTTGGCCTTGTGCATGGAGGACAGAAACCGGCTGCACAACATCGGCGTGAGCGTCACCGAGACGACTCCGGAGATGAGGACGGCGACGCAGATGGTGACGGCGAACTCGCGGAAGAGCCGGCCGAGCACCCCGCCCATAAACAGCACCGGGATAAACACGGCGGTCAGCGACAGCGTCATCGAAACAATGGTGAACCCGATTTCGCGCGCGCCCATGTAGGCCGCTTGCAGAGGCGGCTTGCCCATCTCCATGTGACGGACGATATTCTCCAGCATGACGATGGCGTCGTCGACGACAAAGCCGACGGAAAGAATGAGCGCCATCATGGAGAGGTTGTCGAGACTGTAGTCGAGCAGGTACATGACCGCGAAGGTGCCGATGATGGAGAAGGGCAGCGCCAGACTGGGGATGATTGTGGCGGAAAAATTCCGGAGGAACAGAAAGATCACCATGATCACCAGGCCCAGTGTCAGGACCATCGTGAACTTGACGTCTTCAAAGGATTCGCGAATGGTTTCCGAGCGGTCATAGAGCACGCTCATGTCCACCGAGGGGGGAGTTCATTGCGGAAAGTAGGGAGGAGCTTTTTGACGTTCCCGGTGACGGACATGGTGTTGGTGCCCGGCTGCCGTTGAATGGCGAGCACGACAGCGCGCTTGGATTGGCCATCCTTATAAAACCAGGAAGCGGCCTTGTCATCCTCGATCCCGTCGATCACCTGGCCCAGCTCTTCCAGTCGAATCGGCGAGCCTTCTCTGTAGGAGACGATGATGGACCGGTATGCGGCCGCGTTCATCAACTGGCCGGTGCGAGTGGAGGAGATAGCTGGAAGTGGTTGATGTGAAATGGGTTGGGTGATTGGTGGGTTCGTTCCTTCATTTTTCATAAAGATGTCCGCAACCTGCTGCGTGACTACCGAGGAGCGAAGCCGGTCCCGGCCCCCGGCGGCCAGAGGCCGTAGGCCACTTGGCGTGGTCCAAGCGGGGCGCGGTTTCCCATGCTTTCGCGAAGGGTGCGGAAGTGATTGAAGGGAAAGCCAGTTGACAGATTGGTGGGTTCGTTCCTTCATTTTTTGCAACGAGGTCCGAAACCTGTTGAGCGAATACTGCGGAGGGAGGCCGGTCCCGGCCTCCAACGGCCAGAAGCCGTAATCTACCCGGTGCAGTCCAAGAGGGGCAGCGGTGTGGAAGTGGTTGAGCGGAAGCCAGTTGACTACTCGGTGGGTTCGTTCCTTCATTTTTTGTTTTGGGCAATGGAGAGACAGTAGAGGTATCCCTTCGTTCCGCTTCACTGGCAGGCACCTGCCGCGGACAGAAGGCTGGAAATAGTTGAAGGGCCGACAGTTGGACGGCTGGTGGGTTCGTTCCTTTATTTTTCTTCAACGGTGAAAGCCCTGTTGCGGGTAAGTTTTCGGCCAACATCACGGGAACGCCCTCCTTTAATTTATTCCTTTATCAGAAAAAGACGGTATTTGTGCCGTCCCTACTCACCTTGAGTTTGGCAGACAGGCCGGCGAAAACCGGCGAGACGGCGAGGGAACAATACGGGAAGGTATTGAAAAATCAGCGAGATAATTTTTTTAGAAGGTTTGTGACTCGCATTGGTGGCACGGCTGGCAAGTGCCGTGGAGGAAGAAATTGAACTGTGGGCGCCTCAGATAGACCGAAAATGTCTGGGAGGGGAAGAGTCTTCAGCCTATGGAAAGCCAGTCTTCTTCTCGAAGACGGTCCCACGCTCGCCGGATGTGGGGGGCTTTGAGCATCTTGAGTTTTCGCTCATTCCACGCATGGACCCGTTGCACGGCAGAGTCCACGTCAGTAGCAGGAGGAGTTGCATAACGAGAAACCCAGTGCACGGAAGAGAGGAGTTCCATACCGTACGGAGTCTCGAAGCCGGTGATGAGAGAATTGACGCGCTCCAAGCGTGCACGCGACTGCTCTTTGTCCGCCAGGAAAGCGTCCGCCTGATGGACAGCGCCGGTGAGCAGTTCGATCTCGGTGTCCGGGTGCTGGCTGTCGCCGTATCCGCGAATGAAGTGACCTTCGATGCGCTCCAGAACCTTGTTCAAGTTCGCGGCGTATGGTCCATAGTGCCCGGCCTCGTAGCGCAGCTTCAGTGGCTCTCCAGCCTCTTGAAGAAAGTAGGCGAGCTTCTGGATTTCAAGAAGTGTGAGCCGGTAGGCGAGCCGGCGATACTGGTCTATCGCCTTGACGAAGAGCGCACGCGCAGTTGTCATCGCGGGAACTGGTGTCCGGACGGGCATCGCCTCGGCCTTGGGCGCGCCATGAGGGGAATAGAGACGAATCTCGACGTCCTCAAGTGGAGAGAGGGCATTGATGATAAGCGGCCGCACGACCTTCCAATCGAGGCCGCCATTTCCACAGCCGAGCGGGGGCACGGCGACAGACATAATTCCGCGAGTTCGAATCTCTTGTACCAAGGCCGGAAGACCGGCTTGGATGTCTTCGAGGCGTGATTTGCCGCGCCAGTGGCGCTTGGTCGGAAAATTGACGATGTACCTCGGGTTGAGACACCGCCCGGTATCGAAAACGAGCATGTGTCCCGGCTTCACCTCATCGGCACGACAAGCGCTCTGATAGACGTGGAAGTTTTCCGGAAACGCCTGCTTGAATTGCAGCGCGATTCCCTTGCCCATCTGACCGACACAGTTGACGGTGTTTACGAGAGCTTCGGCGTCGTCTTCAAGGAGGTTCCCGGTCGCGTCAAGGATCATGCTTGCACCCTCAATAGTACCAATCTGATTTTACGTCTATCGGGCGATGAAGAGAAAGGTCGAACTGCTCGAAGATCTGTTCAACGCGTTCTTTTGCTCTAAGGCTGCGGACTCCGATACCGTTGATAAGACCCCAATCGCAGAAGCGATGAACGAGGAACTCCGCCTGTTTGCGCCGTTGGCGGTCCATGTCGTCAATTGTGTCTTTCCAGGTTCTTGCGTATGCGCTCTGCCAGTCAACCTCGCCGAGCCGGCCAAGATCATCGAACCAATCGGAGATGATTGCAATGCCGTGTCCGTTAGAAAAAACGAATGGTGTTCGGCTTTCATGAACGCTCTGTGCTGTCGAGACAAGGTAAATGAGTGGCTCCTGGCCTTCGGTATAGCCAGTCACCCATCCGGTGTGAAGCTGAAAGAGCATCGGTGAGCGGGGACCCAGATAGAACGGGACGTAGTCGTGGATGACGCCGCGCGGCCCACATGGGATCTGAGAAATACGGCGTTGAGCTTGAATGTCTGGGTTGTGGATAACTTTGTAGGGCAGACCATCGTCCGGAGTGTGGTTCGGCGCATGCAATCCGCCGCGCGCTAAAAGCGTCGGCAGATTCTCGACATGAACGATCCGGAATATCGGCGCCGGATTCGGGGTGTTCATCGCAAGCGCAGTCCTTCTCCCACGTTCGTCTTCTGCAAGGGCGAGCCCAAGCACTGCCCATCGCCAGATGATCCTTCACGTTACCGCACAATGCTTCCCTGCCCCAACTGGCGTTTCTGACGGTTGGCGGGGCTGTTCAGGTCGCCGCTTGAGTCGTCTGCTCATTTCCACAAGGCGCTGGATACCGATTCGGCGCGGATGGGCGCGGTGCTGGCCTACATTGTGCATCTATACAAGGTGGAGAAACGTGCGCGGCGGTCCGGCATCGTGGGCCAGGACTTGCGCCTGTTGCGCGAGCAAGCGTCCAAGCCGGTGCTGGAGAAATTGCACGAGTATCTGGAGAAGATTCGCGAAGAGGTATTGCCGAAGAGTGAAGCCGGCCAAGCGGTCGCCTACGCGCTGAAGAACTGGACGGCGTTGACGCGCTACCTGGAAGATGGCGATCTGTCGATCGACAACAACCACACCGAGCGGAGCTTGCGCGGCATCGCGGTGGGACGCCACAACTGGACCTTCCTAGCTAGGCAGTGATCGCGGCGGCAAGACCATGGCCGTGCTGCGGAGCTTCGTGACCTCGTGCGAACTGGTGAAGGTGGACCCGTTCGCCTGGTTCCAGGACGTGCTCTCGCGCATCGGGGAGTGCTCGATGCAGCAGCTCGTCGAGTTGCTGCCGCACCGCTGGGCCGCGTCCCGGGCGCAGTCTGATCCCTGCTATTGTTCGCCCTGCCAGTCTGCTGCTGGTGTTCATGTGATGCATACGTCTGCTCTCGACAATTCACCAGTTCTTTTCGATGCGTTTCGGGATCCATTGCATTCCGATTGCCTCGGGATATAGTGGGCCCAGTTTTCTTGGGCACGGATTAGGGAATCTGACCGTGTCAAAAACGTCTTGACTATTAAGTCAAGACTCGCTAAACTATAGATGACCCGATATTTTCAGGAGGGCAGGGCTCCTCATGAGCACAACAGCGACATCGATCGAAGAACTCGCAAATCAAGAGTACAAGTGGGGCTTCGTCACTGAGATCGAAGCGGATACGATCCCCAAGGGGCTTAGCGAAGACGTCATTCGCATGATCTCCGCCAAAAAGAACGAGCCCGAGTTTATGCTGGAATGGCGCCTGAAGTCCTACCGCCAGTGGCTCACGATGGAAGAACCCAAGTGGTCCACCGTCCGCTACCCGGCCATCGATTATCAAGACATCGTCTACTACTCGGCGCCCAAGACCAAAATCGATCAGCTGCAGAGCTTGGACGAGGTCGATCCCGAACTGCTCCGGACCTACGCGAAGCTCGGCATCCCGCTACGAGAACAGGAACTGCTCGCTGGCGTTGCCGTGGACGCAGTGTTCGACAGCGTCTCCGTGGCGACGACCTACAAGGGAAAGCTGGCGGAGATGGGCATCATCTTCTGCTCCTTCTCCGAAGCCGTCCAGGAGCACCCGGAGCTCGTTCAGAAGTATCTCGGCTCGGTCGTTCCGCATTCCGACAACTTCTTTGCCGCCCTCAACTCCGCTGTGTTCAGCGACGGTTCCTTCGTCTATATTCCCCCAGGCGTCCGTTGCCCGATGGAGCTGTCCACATACTTCCGTATCAATGCCAAGGACACCGGGCAGTTTGAACGCACGCTCATCATCGCCGACGCAGGCGCCTACGTCAGCTACCTCGAAGGTTGCACGGCGCCGATGCGGGACAAGAACCAGTTGCATGCCGCCGTGGTTGAGTTGGTTGCGCTCGACAATGCCCAGATCAAGTATTCGACCGTGCAGAACTGGTACCCCGGCGACAAGGAAGGCAAGGGCGGGATCTACAACTTCGTGACCAAGCGCGGCAAATGCCTGGGCGTCAATTCGAAGGTCTCCTGGACCCAGGTCGAGACCGGCTCGGCCATCACCTGGAAGTACCCGAGCGTCCTGCTCATGGGAGATAACTCGGTTGGTGAGTTCTACTCGGTCGCTCTCGCGAACAACTACCAACAGGCGGACACCGGCACGAAGATGATCCACATCGGGAAGAATACCCGGAGCACGATCGTCTCCAAGGGCATCTCCGCAGGCCACGGGCAGAACGCTTACCGTGGAATGGTCAAGATCCTCAGGGGCGCTAGCGGCGCACGGAACTACTCGCAATGCGATTCGCTGCTTCTGGGCGACCAATGCGGCGCGCACACGTTCCCCTACCTCGAAGTGAAGAACACCTCATCACAGGTTGAGCATGAGGCCTCCACGTCCAAGATCGGCGAAGACCAGATTTTCTACTGCCGCCAGCGCGGCATCGCCGCGGAAGACGCAGTTTCGATGATTGTTCACGGGTTCTGTAAAGAAGTCTTCCGGGAGCTCCCGATGGAGTTCGCCGTCGAAGCGCAGAAGCTGTTGGGAATCAGCCTGGAAGGCAGCGTGGGATGAGGGAACATAAGATGGCTTTACTTGAAATCAAGAACTTGCATGCGAGCGTGGCCGGCAGGGAGATCCTGCGCGGCATCGATCTGACGGTGGGTACGGGCGAGTTGCATGCCATCATGGGGCCGAATGGGTCGGGTAAGAGCACCCTGGCTCAGGTCCTCGCGGGTCGCGACCTCTACGAAGTTACCGGCGGCCAGGTCCTGTACGACGGCAAGGATCTCCTGAGCATGCCGCCCGAACAGCGTGCTCAGGAAGGGATCTTCATGGCGTTCCAGTACCCCGTGGAGATTCCCGGCGTCAGCAACATGTATTTCCTCAAGGCAGCATTGAATACGATACGCAAGAGCCGCGGTCTGGAGGAACTCGATGCCATGGACTTCCTGACGATGGTCAAGGAGAAACTGGCGCTGGTGGAAATGGACCCGGCGTTCTTGAACCGGCCGGTGAACGCGGGCTTCTCGGGCGGCGAGAAGAAGCGCAACGAGATTTTCCAGATGGCTGTGCTTGAGCCGAGGCTCGCGATCCTGGACGAGACCGACTCAGGTCTGGACATCGACGCACTGAAGATCGTTGCCAACGGCGTGAACGGGCTGCGCACGCCGGACAGAGCGATGATTGTTGTCACGCATTACCAGCGTCTGTTGAACTACATCGTGCCGGACTACGTGCATGTGCTGGCTGACGGCCGAATCGTCAAATCCGGCGATAAAAACCTCGCGCTCGAACTGGAGCAAACGGGTTATGCCGGCGTCGAGGAGGCCGTCACGGCATGACGGGAATTACATCAATCCGTCAGGATGCCGCGCGGCGCTTCGCCGAGCTGGGGTTTCCGACGACACGGGATGAGGAGTGGCGCTTCACCAACGTCTCCTCCATTGCCAAAACACAATTCTCGCCCGCGCCTGCCGGCTTGAACGAAGAGGAAGCGGAACTACTCGATCAGCATCTCTTCCCGAACGAGGGCAGTCCCCGGCTGGTGTTTATCAATGGCCGCTACTTGCGTGAACTCTCTGACTGGGAGCTTCCAAAAGGCATCCGTGCGACTCCGCTACGCGAAGCGAACGGGGCCGTCGATGCGCACCTGGCGCGTTACGCGGCCTACCAGGATCGCGCGTTTGTCGCGTTGAACACCGCTAACTTCGAGGCTGGCGCCTGCATCGAGATTCCCAAGGGGGCAGTCGTCGAGGAGCCGATTCACCTCGTGTTCTTCGCGACCGGCGGCGACGTGCCGGTCATTTCGCATCCGCGCAGCCTTGTCGTGATCGGGCCCGGCAGCCAGGCAACCGTAGTGGAGAGCTACCTCGGCCACGGCGCAAAGTATTTCACGAACGCGGTCACCGAGATCGTGGCGGGCGATCACTCGGTAGTGGACCATTACAAGCTGCAAGAGGAGGATGAGCGGTCATCCCACGTAGCTACCCTCCAGGTCCAGATTGGCCGCGACGCGAATTTCTCGACGCATTCCATTTCGCTCGGCGGCGGCGGCTTGGTACGGAACGACATCAATGCCGTCCTCGCGGAAGGATCGGAAGCTACCGTCAATGGCCTTTATCTGGTGTCCGGCAGCCAGCATATCGACAATCACACGGCGATCGATCATGCGAAGCCCCATGGCGCGAGCCATGAGTTGTACAAGGGCATCCTGGGTGGAACATCCACGGCGGTTTTTAACGGGAAAATCATCGTCCATCAGGGCGCGCAGAAGACTGACGCCAAGCAGACCAATAGGAACCTCGTTCTTTCCGAAAACGCCACCATCCATACCAAACCCGAGCTGCAGATTCACGCCAACGATGTTCGTTGCACGCACGGTGCGACGATTGGCCAACTCGATCAGGAGGCCATCTTCTACCTGCAGTCGCGCGGCATCGCGAAAGAACAAGCGCGCGATCTGCTGATGCATGCCTTCGCGCGCGACATTATTGACCGGGTCAAGGTAGGGTCGTTGCGCGCCCGGTTGGAACAAATTCTCCTGGAGAGGTTACATGCCCTCCGCAACTAGCCTTGATGTAACCGCCATCCGCGAGGATTTCCCGATTCTCGCGCAGCAGGTGCATGGCAAGCCGCTCATCTATCTTGACAACGCGGCGACGAGCCAGAAGCCGAAATGCGTCATTGAGGCACTCACGCATTTCTACCAGATGGACAACGCCAACATCCACCGGGGCGTGCACCAGTTGAGTGAACGGTCCACCCAGTCTTATGAAGCGGCGCGGGGCAAGGCGCAGCGGTTTCTGAACGCGGCTAAGGCGGGGGAGATCATCTTCGTCCGCGGCGCGACGGAAGGCATCAACCTTGTAGCGCAGACCTACGGTCGAAAGTACGTCGGCGCTGGAGATGAGATCGTGATTTCGGCCATGGAGCATCACTCGAACATCGTGCCGTGGCAGATGCTCTGTGAGGAGAAAGGCGCGGTGCTGCGGGTCATTCCGATCAATGAGCGGGGCGAGGTGGAGTTCGACCAGTTCGAAAAGCTGCTGAACCACCGGACCAGGCTGGTTGCCGTGAGCCACGTCTCGAATGCCCTCGGAACCATCAACCCGGTGCGCGAGATCATCAACACAGCGCACGGCTGGAACGTCCCGGTGTTGATCGACGGTGCCCAGGCAGTTCCGCACATGAAGGTGGACGTCCGGAATCTGGATTGCGACTTCTACGTCTTCTCCGGCCACAAAGTGTTCGGTCCCACCGGCATCGGCGTGCTGTACGGCAAAGAGCAACGGCTGGAGGACATGCCGCCCTGGCAGGGCGGCGGCGACATGATCCGCTCTGTCACGTTCGAGAAGACAACCTACAACGATCTGCCGTACAAGTTCGAAGCCGGCACCCCGGATATTGCGGGCGTCATAGGGCTCGGCGCCGCGATCGACTACGTGGACCAGATCGGCATGGACGCCGTCGCGGCGCACGAACACGACCTGCTGGAGTACGGAACTCGAGCGCTCGAAAATATTTCCGGGCTGCGCTTGATCGGCACGGCGCGGGAAAAGGCCGGCGTACTTTCCTTCGTAATCGACGGTGTGCATCCGCACGACGCCGGAACTATCCTGGACCGGGAGGGCGTGGCAGTCCGCACCGGTCACCATTGCGCCCAGCCGGTCATGGACCGCTTTGGGGTTTCGGCCACGACCCGGGCCTCGCTGGCGTTCTACAACACCAGGGAAGACATCGACCGACTGGTGGCGGGCATACAGAAGGTCAAGGAGGTCTTCGCAGTATGATCAACGACCTCTATCAGGAGACCATCCTCGACCACAGCAAAAGTCCGCGAAACTTCCAGTTGCTCGAAGACGCGAATCGGAAAGCCGAAGGCTACAACCCGCTGTGCGGTGATAAGTGCAAGGTCTTTCTCAAAGAACACGGCGGCGTGATCGAAAAGGTGACCTTCCAGGGAGCCGGGTGCGCAATTTCGACCGCCTCGGCGTCTTTGATGACCGAGGTCTTGAAGGGCAAAACCGTTGGCGAGGCCGAGACTCTGCTGGCGAAGTTCCACGACCTCCTAACCACGGATCAACCATTGCCGAAGGACCTCGGCAAGCTGGTGGTGTTCTCTGGTGTTCGGGAGTTTCCGGCGCGTGTGAAATGCGCGACGCTGGCCTGGCATACGTTGCGCGCGGCGCTGCGGGGCGCCGGAGATGCGGTATCCACGGAATGACACCCCACGGAATGACGTCCAGCGAGCTTCGGCAACAGGTTATCCGGGTCCTCGGTACGATTTATGACCCGGAGATGCCGGTCAATATCTATGAGCTTGGCCTCATCTATGAGGTCAATGTGGATGAGACACGTTTTGTTTCCATCCGGATGACGCTCACCGCGCCGAACTGCCCCGTGGCCGGCACCCTGCCGCCCGAGGTGGAAGCGAAGGTGAGGGGTGTCCCCAGTGTGAGTGGAGTCAAGCTCGACCTAGTGTTTGACCCGCCGTGGACGAAGAACATGATGTCGGAAGCGGCCAAGCTCGAACTGGGCATTGAAGACGTTATTCCAGTCGAAAGGATCTCCCATCGATGAAGCTCACATCTCACGAAGAATATGGATTGCGCTGCCTGATCCACCTCGGGGAGGAAGGACCAGGCGCCAGACTGACCATCCCTGAAATCGGCAAAGCCGAAGGCATCTCCGAGGCCTACGTCGGCAAGCTCCTGCGGACGCTGCGCCTGGGCGGATTCGTCACGGCGGCGCGCGGTACCGGCGGCTATTCTCTGGCGCGCCCGGCCAGCCAGATCGCCCTCGGCGACGTGATGGCTGTACTCGGCGGTCGTTTGTTCGAGCGTGATTTCTGTGAGACGCATACCGGCCAAATGAAGGACTGCGTCCACTCGGTTGATTGTTCCCTTCGGGTGCTCTGGTGCGCAGTGCAGGCGGCAGTTGACGACGTCCTTAGAAGGACCACCCTTCAGGACTTGCTTTGTAGTGAGCAGCAGATGATTACCTGGGTCAAAGGCCTGGGAGAATTCACTTCGCACATTTCAAGGCAATGAAGCATGCGACCGAGAACGCTTGCGAATACGTAGCAGTCCGAGAATTTAGCATCGAGCCGCTAAAGGAAAAGAGAGGAAGAGAGGAGAGGTAACGCGATGGCGTATGTGATAGCTGAGCCCTGTATTGGCACGAAGGACACGGCATGCGTGGACGCCTGCCCGGTAGATTGCATTCACCCTAGGAAAGACGAGCCGGACTACGAGAGCGCGACTATGATCTACATCGATCCGATCGAATGTATCGACTGCGGCGCCTGCGTGCCAGTGTGTCCCGTGTCGGCGATCTTTGCACTGGATGACCTGCCTGAGAAGTGGGCGGACTTTACAGAAGTGAACGCGAAGTACTTCAAACGCGATGCCGTGGCCTAGAAGCAAGGGGTTGCGGATGGCTTGTTGGTTCGATTTGGTGGACAGATTGTTTGCAAAACAAGGAAAAGGAGATAGTTTATGGTTGCTCTAACAGAACGAGCGGTAAGTAAGGTCAAGGAGATCATTGAGGCGCAGGCGCCGGCGCCAGCCGGGCTGCGGATCTCAGTCGTCGGCGGAGGTTGCTCCGGCTTCAGCTACACGATGACTTTCGAGAACAACCCAGGCATGTTGGACAAGACGTACAACTCGGACGGGTTGAAAGTCTTTGTCGACCAGGCCAGCCTCCTATACCTGGATGGCGTTGAAGTGGACTTCGTGGACTCGATCGAAGGCTCTGGCTTCAAGTTCAACAATCCTCAGGTGAAATCGACCTGTGGATGTGGAAGCTCGTTCAACGTGTAGTGACACATCCACGGGACTCTCAAGAAGAGGCGCCCTTCGCCGAATTGAGATGCCCGGTTCTCCGCACATCGGAGCAAGATGTCCGAGGCGGCGATGCTGCAGCTCGGTAGGCTGTGAGCAGGCATTTGTGCGGATCGCAGAAGTTTTTGCAGAGATTCAGGAGAAGAACATGTCATTGGAGATTCGTACGAGCACTACAATGGAAGAAATTCTCGGCGCCTATCCCAGCGCGAAACTGGGGCTCTTCCGCCGCTACCACATTGGCGGGTGCACTGCCTGTGGCTACCAGCCCACGGACACGCTGGAAGAGGTCATGGGCGAGCACAATATTTCAGACCCGGTGGAGGCTGTGATTGCCTGCATCCTCGAAAGCCGTCAGGTGGAGGTAGGGCTTCAGATCCTCCCGACGGCTGTGGCTGCCGCGCTAACACCGAAGCCGGAAACGCGCCTTGTCGAATTGTCTTCGCCGGAGGTGGAGGCAGCGCTCGAACGCGGAGAAAGCTGGCCGCTTATCGATGTGCGCTCTCCAGAAGAATGGGTGGATGGCCATATTCCGGGGGCTCAATTTCTCACACTGGAGCTGAAGTTTGAGGCCTTGGACACTTGGCCGAAGGACACCCGGATCGTTTTCTACTCCAATGCGGGGCGCCGCAGTTTAGAAGTTGCCTCCTACTTCATGGCATACGGCTTCACCAACGTGCGCAACATGGCCGGCGGCCTCGAAGCTTGGTCAGGGGAGTTGCAGGTCCCGACCGTACCACCAATCACCGTGGAAGTATAAGCGATAAACGAGATGTGAACCCATGCCCTCCGGTCAGCTCGAACCTCGGCAACTACATGGCTCTCCAGAGCGAAAACCAGGCACCCTTGTTCGGGCGATGGGGGAGTTCGCGCTGAGCAAAGGCTCGTTCCCATCCAAAGAGTCGCTGGCGCGCAAGCTCTGTGAAGACCTGGAGTCGTACGGGATCACCTACCACTTCCGCACCCTGATGCGCCAGATTTCGGGATTCATCGATACCGTACCTACAGAGGTCGAGTCTGCCCTGGCGAAGATAGCGTTCAATGGCAACGGCCGGCGGTCTGGCGTGGATATTCGACAGTTATGCGCTGAGGCGGGAATCAGGATACCTAACGGAAACGATTCGCCCGCGTATATTCTGAGCGAGAAAGTGCTTCCCCTCGCCGAACTATGGCTACATCTCAATCCCCAAGCCTCCAAGCGAGCCCTAGCGATCCGTCTGCAACGCGACATCGAGAGGCAAGGCATCTCGTATACAGTGGGCACTCTTGAGGCCATTCTTGCCGGCAAGAATCGGCTTTTCGTCAGACCAGTGATTGGCGGCAGGCTCGTAGAGTATCTGCAAGACGTTGGTATCAACTCCAGAGTAGAGGCCGAAGCAAGGATTCAGGCACAGGCGGAAGCCATCCGTCAATCGCTTGACGCGCGCGAATTCGTTCCCATCCGCAGGTTTCATGAACTCTGTTTGCTGTGGCTGTGGAAGCATCGCGATGCTACAGCCCGACAGTTGTCCGCCGTCTTGCAAATGAAACTGTCAGAACTCGGCGTTGGAATGAACCTTGATTACCTCCAGCGCGTGGTCTCCGGCAGGACGGGACAGGTCCGTTGTCAACTGCAGGAGGCGCTGGAAGACGTGTTGCGGCCGGACTTGCCGCCGTCGCAGGATCTGGACACGGCGCTTGCCACGACCTGGAGGGAGAGGGCGAGACTGAGGCACGATATGGACTGGGTGCGAGTCGGACCGATTGTTGAACTGGTCAAGAGCTGGTTAGAGCAGCATCCGGATATGAGCAAGCGCCAGCTCGCCATGCGTCTGTCCGCCAGGATCCGGGAGATGGGCTATTCCAGAGGCCATGGCGCGCTGCAACCGATTCTGGGAGGGTGGAAAAAGAAAACCCGGCGATTCGTCTACCGGGCAATGCTCATCGAGTGTCCCAGCGTCAGATGTCTGACGAAGGCATGTGTCTTTCCGGCTGTCCGGGAAGGGTTGTGTCGAGCTTGTCTGTTGCGGAAGTACGACCCAGTCCATTTCTGGGGCATGTCGGCATTGGGAGGTGCATTATGGAAGGTTTCGTGAAGATAGCCAAGTCCGATGAAATTCAACCGGGACAGGGCAAGATGGTTGAGGTTGATGGCAGGAAGATAGCTCTTTTTAATGTCGACGGGGCTTTTTACGCCATCGACGACACTTGCACCCATCGTGGTGGCCCGCTTTCCGAAGGGGAGCTCAGCGGTAAAGAAGTCACCTGTCCCTGGCATGGGGCCGTGTTTGATGTGACCACTGGCCAGGTGTCGCGCCTGCCTGCACCCAAAGGGGTTTCCAGTTACAACATCCGCATCGAGGGCGAGGATATCGAAGTCGAGATTTAGACGTTGCGAAATAAAGGAAGGAGACCGTAGATGAGTTGTAGTGGTGGAGGTCCTCCAGTTGCGGCGCGCATAGAGCCCGCAGGCCGGAAGGTGTTCTGTGTGAAGTTTCAAAAGGAGATGCCGGGCCTCAGCGAAGTTCCGTTCGAGGGACATCCGCTGGGCCAGAAGATCTATGAAAGTGTCTCCAAAGAAGGGTGGAGCATGTGGCTTGAGCACATGAAGATGCTCATGAACGAGTATCGCCTGAACCTTGGCACGCAGGAGGCGCAGGAACTTATCATCAAACAGATGGACGATTACTTCTTCGGGGAGGGCTCCGCGCTTCCGGCGGGATACGTGCCGGAAAAGACGAAGTGATGATGGCCAAAAGCCGTGCGGCTGAGGTCAACACATGACAATCGCAAAGTCCGCAGTTGTTATGGCCGCTACCGCGGTCCTTTCAACCAGCGCTCTTGCGCAGCTCCCGCCGTCAAGGGTACTGACCTTTAACGCGGCTGCACGAGACGGAGAGAGCCATGGATGATAGCGTTCTCAAGCACCAGGCACTGGGGTTGTGGATGCAGGGGCAGAAGCACCACCTCCGTGGCGACCTTGAGCGCGCAATCGAGCTCTACACAAAATCGCTCGGGCTCTGCCCCACCGCCGAGGCATACACGTTCCGCGGTTGGGCCTACAGCTTTCAGGGCCGCGTCGGCGAGGCAATCGAGGAGTGTAAGAAGGCGATCGCTGTCGACCCGACCTTCGGCAACCCGTACAACGACATCGGGTCCTACCTCGTCACAAGGGGAGAGCTAGACGAGGCCATTGAGTGGCTGGAGAAAGCCAAGACGGCTCCGCGCTATGAGCCGCGCCACTTCCCCTACATGAACCTGGGGCGCATCTACGCAAAAAAGTGGATGGTGCGTCGCGCGATCCAGGAGTTCGAGGCGGCGCTCAAGATCCATCCCGGCGAGCCGACCTGTCTTGCTGCGCTCAGACAACTAAAAGGATCGCTCAATTGATGTCTGGTTG
>Ga0080064_1004040_pt1 | contig 19679 bp, 16 predicted proteins | sample Subgrocontami54m_FD_69260 | JGI IMG/M metagenome (GOLD analysis project Ga0080064, IMG submission 69260) | Subsurface groundwater microbial communities from S. Glens Falls, New York, USA - GMW46 contaminated, 5.4 m (SPADES assembly) (version 2) ...
AGCTTGAAGACCATGTGATGCGCCTCTTTCGGCGTCGCGGAGTAGCGCAGGTTGCACAGCGGATTCATCCGCTCCATGGCTTTCTTGCCCTTGCCGTCGAGCCCGCCTTCCACGCTCTGCGGCTCGTCCACGATGAGGATGGGGCGCGTCGCCCGGATCAGGTCGATGGGCTTCTCCCCGCCCGTCTTCTCGTGAGGGCGATACATCACGTTCTTTGATTTCTCGCGCCGGGCGGCCTCGTCCGCTTCCTCCGTTTGCGCCTGCTGTTCGTCGCCGAATTTGTTAATGGCGCCGACCGTCATCACCATGATCTGGATCTGCGGGCTGGTGGCGAAGTTGCGCACATCGCCGAGCTTCGCCGAGTCGTAGATAAAGAAGTCGAAAGGCGCGCCCGCGTAGAGCCCCTTGAGGTGCTCCGCAGCAGTCTCGATGGTGTGATAGACGCCTTCCTTGATCGCCACCGACGGCACCACGATGACGAACTTGGTGAAGCCGTAGCGTTTGTTCAGTTCGAAGATCGTGCGCAGATAGACGTAGGTCTTGCCGGTGCCGGTCTCCATCTCCACGGTGAAATCACCGGACGCGAGCGAGGCCGAGGGCGCGAGGCCGTGGCGGAGCTGGATGGCATGCAGGTTCGCCAGCAGTTCGTCGTCCAGCAAAGTCAGCCGGTTGCCGATGCCGAGGTCGTTTTCAAGCAACGACACTTGCCCACTGGCGGCGTCCCGCGTGACGGTGAATTCCGTCCGGCAGGTCTCCTGCCCGTGGAACAATCCGCAGACCGCTTCGATGGCCTGGCGCTGGTAGTCGAGGTTGGGCTCAAAATGGAGTTTCACGGCTGGTCCTTCGTTGGCGGCGGCAACTGCTTGACGGCGTGGTCAAAGTCGGACTCGAGGCTTCGATCCTCGACCTGGCGAAACTCAACGAAGGCCCGTTCCGCGTGGGCTCTGGCCAATTCCGCCGAAACCGTGCCCGCGTTCTGCAAGATCTTCCGGTCATTCAAGGTCAAAAAACCCTCCAGCTTCGTGACCCAACCACCCATCGTCATGGCAATCCGACGTTCGGCTTTGCGGATACGCGCCGCCTCGTAGCTCTTGCCATCGGCGGCAGTTGTTCGGAAAAGCCGAACAACTGCTCCTTCCTCGAGTTCTTTGTCCTCGAAGATGTGCTTGATGTGCTCGCTGATCGTCCCTTTGGCCTTGCCGAACAGCTCGGTGAGCTGTTTCTGGTTGAGCCAGACGGTCTGCTCTTCGAGGCGAACGTCGATCTTTGTGCGGCCGTCCTCGCTCTGATAGATGATGATCGGATCCATCACAGGCTCCGCACGGTTTCGAGGCCGTGCTGTTGGAGGATTGCGGCGAGGTTGGTCTTGGCCACGTCGTCGGCAAAGGCGCTGTCGCGGAAGATGCAGACGGTGTCGCGCGCTTTGCGGTCCTCTTTCGTCGGGGCGAGCTCTTTGTGCCATGCCGCAATGCCGAGCGCCAGTGGCTCGACTTCAGCCTGCGGGATGGCGGGCGAGAGGCAGGCCAGCAAGGTGCCGGCGCCGATGCTGTGGACGGTATGGCCCGTGAGGCTGCGGGATTCGATGGGAGTGCAGAGGTCTATCCCTCGCTTGAGGAGCAGCTCGAAGAGGATGTCCTGCTCCGTGCGGTCGGTCTTGAGGTGCTCGATGGAGGCTTCGAGGGTTTCGGCGAGCTTCTCGCGGTCCGGCTCCCACGCCCGGATGTTGCTGCTGGCGAGCTTGAAGACGCGGAAGCCGAGGTCGCCGTCCGCTTCAGGCTGTTTGGTTCGTATAGCGTTGGCCGCCAGCTTTATCCGCATTTTGCAAATTTGGGCGATCGTTTTGAACCCGGCCTTTAGCGCATCCGAATCTGGTGCACACGGCTCAGGAAACTGAACCAGGCCGAATCGCCGAGTTGAACCGCTGCTCGAATTGATCTCCATTACGGCATGCCCGGTTGTTCCAGAGCCTGCGAAAAAATCGAAAATCAAGTCATTGGATTCAGTAAACCATGCAACTAAATCCATAAGCATTGCCGGGCTTTTCGGTGTTTCGAGCGGAGGAGCAGACATGCCGAATAGCTTCGCCAATTCAGTTGAAATCTCTCCTTGCATACCCCATCGCTGAACTGTTGGTGGCGTAAATACTCCGCGCTCTTTCGTGATCTTTAACTTCCCAGTTGCCGTGAAGTAAAACTCCACAACACGCTGCCCCCGGCTATCCACAAGCGTGCTGCGATCTCCATAAAAATACTGCTTCATTTGATTTGCTTGAGTGAAGGCTGCTTCAAGTACAACCTCTTCTCCAAGAACGCCGTTATCAGAGATCATCCGGCCTTGCTTTAAGTGCACTTTTTCCGTGTCGCCCCAAGAACCCTTTAGTTCCACACCATCTTGCGCATCGAATCTCGTGCCTTTAGGAAACCGAAATTCCTGCATCGGGTGGCGTGCTGACTCCTTCTTCATGGCTCCGGCCTCGAAGTCCTCCGCATCAGGTGCTTTCGGGGGAGCGATCAGCTCTGCGCCGCGTGCATAAACTAAAACGTATTCGTGATAGACCTTAAAAATTCCCGCCTGCGCACTGTGATTCTTGTCCCACACTACTTGGGCAAGAATATTTTCCTCGCCGAAAATCTCTGACATTGCAGTCTTGAGGTTGTGCTGTTCCTTGTCATTGATGGACACACAAATAACCCCATCCTCGCGCAGGAGATTCCGCGCCAGCTTGAGGCGGGGATACATCATGTTGAGCCAGTCGGTGTGGAAGCGGCCGGAGGCTTCGGTGTTGGAGGAGAGCTTCTTACCGCCCTCGCCGGTCTGGCCGGTGAGTTCCAGGTAGTTTTTGATGTTGTCCTGGAAGTTGTCGGGATAGACGAAGTCCTTGCCGGTGTTGTAGGGCGGGTCGATGTAGATGAGCTTCACCTTCCCGGCGTAGGATTTCTGGAGGAGCTTGAGGACTTCGAGGTTGTCGCCTTCGATCATGAGGTTCTGGGTGGTGTCCCAGTCCACGCTGTCTTCCGGGCAGGGCCGCAGGGTGCCGGTGGAGGGGGTGAGGGCGAGTTGGCGGGCGCGGCGTTTGCCATGCCAGTTGAGGCCGTATTTCTCCTCGGCATCGGTTACGGTCTGGTCGCCCACAAGCTGCTTGAGCACATCCAGATTCACGGCCACGCCGTCCTTCCCCTCGGTGATAAGTTCGGGAAAGAGGGCTTTGAGCTGCGCAAGATTCTGGGCGACAAGGTCGGGCGACTTCGTTTCGGGGTCACTATCGGTCAGCTTCTTCATCGTGTCCTCGTCCTTCATAGTTTGCCGCGAGCGGCGGTTTGGGCCGCCTCCACGCGCTTCATTTCCAGGTTCAGTTCCACTCGCCGCGACATCTGCTTCTCTTTCGCGGCAGCGGCACGCAGGCGGGCGATCTCGGTATCGAACCTCGCGCATTCTTGCAGAGCGTCGCGCCGGGCGGCAGCGTGTTCGGCGTTAGCGGCCACCGCGAAGGTGCCAGTCACGCGGGCGGCTTGAAGAGCCAGCAGGGTGTCGATCCATCCTTGATAAAGTGCACGGAGCGTGGTCCGTGGCTGCTTGCCGAGCGCCAGCGCCTCACGGAAGGTAGGCCAGCGCTCACCATCGTGCTCCGCGTCCCACTCGGCGACGACGACGTTGCCCTCCAGCACGGTCTTGCCCGCCTCGCCCTGCGACCAGCGTTTGTGAGCGGCGGAAAGTCCGGGCCGTTCGCCTTGTTCCGTCAACAGCAGCAGTGGATAGGGCACCGCGCGGTGCACCAGCTCCACCAGCCGCGTCACCTTGGCCGTGGCCCGCAGGGTGAGACGCAGCACGGCGATCTCCAGATATTCCCGCACGTCGTCGCGGTACTCGGGCACACCGATGGTCGTGGGCTTGAGCGCCGCCAGCCAGAGCAGCTCCTCGATGCCCTCGTTGATGTGCCGCTTGTCGGCCGCCGTCGGCGCGCCGTTCTCAAGCAGCAGTTTCTTGGGCACGCGCTGATCCACGCAACTGCCGGCGGGCAGGTCAAGAGCGGCGATCAGATCATTGATCCCAAGCGACTGCATCACGTAAGTGCGCCTCCAAACGCCTTGGCGGTCTCCTCGCTCTCCCGGCCCGACACAGTCTTCCCGGTAGCACCTTCAATCAGCCCCAGGAGAGCCGACGCTCTGCGGCGGATAAAGCTATCAAAGTCGTCCGCACGGAGTTCAGCGACGGGGATGGCATGCGAAATTAGAAACTCGTCAAGATTTTCACAGCTGACCTGTTTGTTCTTCTGGATTCGAGCCAGATACAAGCTGGGAGCATCACCGCTGATAAACCGATTGGTACCAGCGGCGAGCGGTGCTTTGTTGACGACGCTGTTCCACTTCTCTCGCGGTAGCTTGCTGGTCTCGCACCATACCCGCGGGAAGATATGGTGAATATCGATCGCGTTGTTGAAGTAGGTGTTGAGGTCGATGGGAGTACCGCTAACGAAGTCCTTACTGCCATGCTTCATCAGCAACGCGGCAAGGCCCTTGTATGCGGCAGCCAGGCGGGACTGTAGTGAAAGCAGGCGGGTCGGGACGAAGCTGGCATCCCGTATCGAGCGCGGCTCGCTGCCACCATCTATCCACTGAACCACGTCAGGAAGGTCCATACCGAATCGCGTTTCATTGGCGCCCCCGTAGAGTTCACCGAAAACGCCGCACCAGTACCACCGCAGCAACTTTTGCTTGACCCCATGCTGGCTGATTTTGTCCGTTAATCGTGCGCAAATACTGGCAAGGGGAATCATTTGGGTAGCATAGGGGAGACTTTTGCCGTCGAAGATCTTCTCTTCGGCAAGCAGTTCGGCGGCCTTCTTGAACCCTGCCTCTACGCGGCCTTGCAATTGCTTGAAGTCCGTCAATTCGAGACGCAGAACATCCGCCCTCTTGCAAGATACGGCCGACTTGCTGAACAAATGCCGCTCGTAGCTGGCGAGAAGAGTAACCGCCGTGAGAAAGCTGGTTCCATCGATCGCTGTGAGTACGTCATGTTTGGCAGTGAGCCGTTCCTGGCGAGCGTCCCAGTCCTCTCTCAGATTGAACTCGTTCGCCGCGAAGGTCGCGGTCATCAGCTCGAAGACCGTTAGCGTGACACCGCCCGTGTTGACCTTCTCAAACACTTGGCAGACCGCTTCGCGCGGTGTGTCCTGAGTAAGTTCAATGGCTGGCACCTTAAACTGTTGAAAACGTAACCAGATCTCTTGCTCGAAGCGCATGAGGAACATCACGGCGTCCGCGGCGTTTCCATAGTGGGTTGCGTACCCCATCTTCCACTGCATGAAGCCTTGGGTATCGAACATCAATGCAATCGGGAATAGGCGCTGCCCATATTGGAGCGCGGGCGTACCGAGATCAAGGTCCACCTTCCGCCCAAAGTCGGAAGTCACCTGAAGCGTGTCGGGAACCGATATCACGGCCTCTTCGCGATCCTCAGTAGGATCGAGACACTTGGTCATGTCCAGGAAGTAGATACGGCGTATCTCCGCGCCTTTCTCGGTTCTGGTCTTGACAGGCAAGCCGCTGCGAAGCGCGAGATACATTGAGGTGAGCCGTTGCTGTCCATCAAGAACAAGCGTCTTCGGCTTTGGAGCGGGTTGCAGCGAAACTCCTTCGAATAGTCGAGGCTTAAAGGGAACACCGCCTGCCTCAAGAAACATGACCGCCCCGATCGGGTACGAAAGTGACAGGCTAGCGATCAGCGATTTGATGTGCATATCGTCCCAGACCCAGCCGCGCTGGAAATCCGGCAACTGCGTATCCCCTCTTGCGATAGCGTCCAACACATCTTTGAGGGCTGGCTCCGCAGTTCTAAAACTCATAGTTCAAGACCCCTTTCGTCGGCTTCAGAAAGCACCGCGAGCCAGGCCACCACCTCGAAGTCGTTGATGCCCGCAAACTCCCCTTTCATGGCGTGCGTGCCGCCGGGGACAAACAAGCTCGCCACGGCGCGCTCTTCGTTCTTGCCGACCACCGAGGCCACGGCGGCGGCGAGCAGACGCTGCGCAGCGCGCATGTCCTCGCCCTGCTTAGTCACCTTGTCGAAACGGGCGCACGCACCGGCATCGGGCAAGTCGCGCCCGAGGCAGAGGCGCTTGAGCCGGTCAAGAATCTGCTTGGCTTGGGTGTATGGGAGCAGCACCGTACCGCCGTCGCCCACGTGCACGAGATAATGGGCACCGAGCGGATAGCCGGCCTCGGAACTGCGCTTGGCGGCCTCGCCCTCGGCACGCAGGCAGAAGATGATACCCGGTGCGATCTCCGCCTCGCTGGAAGTGGTGACCGCGCAGGTGCCAAGTGGCAGACTCTCCAGCACGCCTGGATGTGCCTTGAGGTGTTGTGCCAGATCGATGCGAAAGTCGGTAAGCGTAAGGTCTGCAATGGAGATGCCGGTAGAGAGGTCCTCCAGGTCAATCACTGCGTCCTGGAGCTTCAAGAGTTGCTTGCGGCGGTACTCCAGATCGTTCATTTGGTTGCCGGATTGCTGCTCGATTAAATTCTCCTCGCCGGTCGCGGAGATGTCAAGCAGCACCATGCGGCCGCTAACTCGCTGTTCCAGGTTGATGTATTCCTCCAGCTCCATGTTGGGCCAGAAATTGACGAGTTGGATGCGCTCGTTGGGCGAGCCGATGCGATCAATGCGGCCGAAACGCTGAATGATGCGCACGGGGTTCCAGTGGATGTCGTAGTTGATCAGCCAGTCGCAGTCCTGGAGGTTCTGCCCCTCGGAGATGCAGTCCGTGGCGATGAGCATGTCAAGTTCGCCCTCGCCGGCGAGTTCCTCGGGCCGCTCCTTGGACCGGGGGGCGAACGTGGTGAGAATCGATGCCAGGTCTTTGCGCAGCCCGTGCAGCGTGGTCTGATTGCGGCCCGTGCCCGTGACAAGCGCCGTGTCGATGCCAAGGCTTGTCTTCGCCCACGGGGCGAGCTGGTCGTAGAGATAACAGGCGGTGTCCGCGAAGGCGGTGAAGACGATCACCTTGCGGTTGCCGGGGTTGATCGGGTTACGGCACTTGTGTTCGATCATCTCACGCAGGGCAGCGAGCTTGGCGTCGCGGGAGGCATCCACCTGGGCCGCCGCCGCATGTAGCGTCGCCAAGCGGTTGCGATCCTCGATCAGCTCCTGTTTCCAGCGGATGAGGTCCACGTCCTTCAGCAGCACCTTCACCTTGCGGCCGACGAGCAGGCTCTCGAAGGCGGGGTCTTCAATATCCACGTCCTCGATGTCGATCTCCTCCAGTTCCTCGACGTGGCTCTCGATGCGGGCCAACGTTGCTTCCACGTCGCGCAGTTGCCGCTGCACCGTGAGGGCGAACGACGTGACCGCACTCTCCATGCGCTTGAGCACGTTCACGCGCAGCAAGTGGATCAGGCTTTCCTCGCGGTCGGCTTGGCGGAAGAAGCCCTCGCCGCCACGAATCTCGGTGCTGTACTTCTTGTCGTAAGCCTCCTGCTTGTGCGGCAGCACGTACCGGAGCGGCGCGTAGGAGGCGAGGTTCAGACGGCGAATCTCGTTGTTGATCTCCCGGATCGAGCGGAATTCGCCGGCCACGTCCACGTCCGCCTTGATGTTGATCGGTTTCAGCCGGTCTGGAAAGCGGCCCGTCTCGGCGGTGCCGTAGTACTTCTCGATGTGCTTGCGCGAGCGAGCGATGGTGAGCAGGTCGAGCAGAGTGAAGTAGTCGAAGCCGAGCATCTCGATCAGGCGCGAGGGCGTCCGTTCCGCGTCATCGAGATCGAGCCAGCGGTTGAACTGCTTCTGCGCGAGGCGCGTGGTGCTGTCGATGCTGCCGATGCCGTGATCGAGCAGTGCCGTGTCGTCGCCTTCGGTGACGAAGGCGATCTGGTTGCGCAGATCGGCCAAGCGGTTGTTGACGGGCGTGGCCGAGAGCATCAGCACGCGGGTCTTGACGCCTTCACGGATGATCTTGCGCATCAGGCGGTCGTAGCGCGTCTCGCTGCCGACTCGTGGTGTTTTCTTATTGCGGAAATTGTGTGACTCGTCGATCACGACGAGGTCGTAGTTGCCCCAGTTGACGTGCGCGAGGTCAATGTCGCCGGATAACCCGCCGTCGCGCGAGAGGTCAGTGTGATTCAGAACGTCGTAGTTGAAGCGGTCTGGCGCCAGGAAGTTGCGGCGGTCGTTCGCCTTGTAGAGCGTCCAGTTGTCGCGCAGGCGTTTGGGCACCAACACGAGCACACGGTCGTTACGTAGCTCGTGGTACTTGATGATCGCAAGCGCCTCGAACGTCTTCCCCAGTCCAACGCTGTCGGCGATGATGCAGCCGCCGAACCGCTCCAGCTTGTCGATCGCGCCGACAACGCCGTCGCGCTGGAATCTGTACAGTTTCTTCCAGACCACCGTGTTGCGGATGCCGGTCGCCGAGTTGACGATGCGCTCTTCGTCAAGATCGTCACCACGGTCCCTGAATAAATGGAAGAGAATCAGGTAATAAATGGATGATGGAGCCTTGTGCTCGAAGATACCTTCAAGTTGTACAATTAGGGCCTTCTTTGCCTCTGGCGAAGCGGGGAGACTATTCCAAAGGGCGGTGAACCAAGCACCGAGCATGTTCCACTCGTCTGGGTTCTCGGAGCACTGAATCAGACCGAACTGATTACCCGGCATGAGGCCAAGGCCATCCGTGGTGAAGGGACAGTTTCCGGTAATGACCCGGCGCAAGGCAGCGTCCATGTGACCCATGATCAAAGTGGACTGGGGAAGCACTCCGGTTGCTCCCCGGAGTTCAGTCTTGTTCTTGATCCACTCGGCACACAAGCGGGCGAGCCAGCGACCTTGGAGGCGATTGCGGAAAGGGCGGTCCATTTCCGAGCCGAATAGGCCGAGGTTATTCCCTTCAGTGATGGGCAGTATTAATCGACAGTGATCGAGCTGTGCTAGAACCTCGCACACATCAGCAAAAGCGAAAAACGACAACGCAGGTGAGGCTACATCCAAGCTGGAATGCGGTGCAATACATTTGCGGAGTTCATCGACGACGCGGTCGTTGCCTGCATTTTTAATAAGCCTCATCTATGCCCCATACTGAACTGGGTCTTACATCAAAACATTTGATAGCTTTTTAGTCGGATACCGACGGATTATGGAGTTCAGAACCCAGAAATGCTATCGCTGTATCCACTTAAAGCTATCTTCGTTGCCGAGTATACTCAAAAGGGAAAAGGATCGCAAGACCGACATTGTCCGCCCTTTCTCATCTCGGAGGAGTGACGGATCGTGAATTATCCTCGTTTCTCTTGACGATTTAGATGTGAGCAGCATAATATGTCTCAAACAACTGGAGAGCTCGTGCGATTAGAAATGAGAACGATCTGTTTTCAATATATTCACAATGTTTAGTTGTGCTCTGGGGGAATACCTTATAAAAGAGGGACATCATGAAACGGGAGGAAGTAGCCAACATCATTAACAGCAAGTACCAGCGGTACACAGCCGAGGTGATTAGCCGCATCAAAGCACTCTCTCCAGATTGCCGTCAAAGCGGCGACGACTCCAGCTTGAAAAATGTGTGGGAGGAATGGAAAGCTCAAATACAGGGAGAAGAATCCCCCCTTTTTTACGCTTATGAGGAAACTATCCGGGGCCTCTGCCGAAGTGTCGTCGAGGCTCTACCTCAGGATGAACAGTCGTTATTATGGCTTTTATCCGACGGTTATTTTGATGATGGTTCTCCCTCTGCCGGCGCTCCTATGTTGGATGCGGTTGAGGACGAGCTTTATAACCGTATTTGGTCTATTGGTGCGGATGAAGATCTGTTGTCGGACCAGGAAGAGGATGAAGATCTATCGGGTGAGGATCATGAACTGACTGCTACCGAATCTAAAATCAATCAAGATAAACCAAGTTATGCCGCTAAAATAGTTGGAAAAAGAATCAGAGATGTTTACATCTCCAGGAAAACCGATAATGCGGCGACTCAAATCATTCTTATCTTCACGGATTATGATTCTTGTGTATTTACCATCCAGCATTCTCTTCTTGAAGTATTATTCACCAGAATAGATGACCCTAAATTTGATGATCGACTCCATGATAAATTGTTCAAGGAAATCGATAGCGCAGCTTTCAGTGGTACATCTGATAAAAAGGTCAATGAACTTTATCATTGCCTTTGGACCAAGGCGACAGTAGATCCAAAATACGATAAAGCTGAATGGAGAAAGCTTGGCGATGTCTTGAGGGAGTCTGGATTTAGGGTTTGATTGAGAATCTACTGCTGATTCGATTATAAAATGACCTTGTCTTTGGCATGTGACCCTTCTCAGAAAGTCCTTGCGCATCGGTATGCGTTTCGGTAGTCTAAAAGTATGGCCTTTACTCACAATTGCATAAATTGCGGTGCTGATTTCATCTCCGACCGTAGGCGCAGCCGCTTCCATTCGCTTCCGTGCTCAAATAGTTATCGATATAAGCTGAAAGAGCAGCGGATTGAAACCATAGTCAATCGGTTATCAGTAAAACAACAGATGTTGATCTCGGGAGTCGTCTCTGGAAAATCGCAAACGCAAGCACTCATCGATGCTGGATACAACGTCGGAAGCAGAGCAAATGCCCGCGCCTTGGCCTCGAAGGAGATGAAAAGTCCTGTAGTGAAAGAGGCTCTCACGGTACTACTACAGGAGAATGATCTTGAGCTTTCACGGCTTCTGGAATTGATCGGTCAGGGCTTATCGGCCACCCGTACCACCTCCGTACCAATATTGCCAGCGATGACCAAAGATAAAGAAAAGGCAGAGAATAGGGGAACTACTAAAAACGGAATTGTCGAAGTCCCTGATTGGCCGACACGGCATAAATTCATTGAGACTGCATTGGCCCTCCACGGTCTTCCGGACAAGAGCAAGAAACGAACGGAGGAAGAAGAACCATATGAGGTGCGGATAAGACGGATCTGGGCAAGGATTGAAGGTAAAGAAGATTCTTTGCAGATATGAACCTTGACTCTGACTATCGATTCACGTAGTATTATTTTAATTTAAAGCTTCAACTAAATAAATTAAGGGCACCCCCACAACGGCCCCTTGAAAAGACCGAGCAATCGGACTTTCAAGGGGCCTTTTTTTTGGGCAAAGCAAAGCGGAGAAAGGATGAGCGGATGAAAATGATAACTCTGACACTTCGACATAGCTATGAGGCCAGCAAATGAGCGCCTCGGCTGGAACGCCTGTACCCCCTCTGGCGCAGCGGTTCTTGAACCGCCTAGATCCATGCGCGGAATTCTTTACCTTCCAAACCTTCGACGACTCGAAGACAGGCCGGGAGGATCTAGCGAGGGTTCTGCATGGGCCGCTCGCCGAGAAAACAAGGGAGCTTACAGAACTTAACAGCAAAGGCGCCGGGATCTTTGTCACTATCAACGAAACCGACTCAAGGGGACGAAAAAAGGAGAACGTTGTCCGCGTCCGCGCGGTCGTCGCCGACCTTGACGGCGCACCCCTAGAGATGGTCTTAAGCTTTCACCTGCGGCCGCATCTGATCGTTGATACTTCCCCAGGGAAGTATCAAGCCTGGTGGCTCGTCACAGGGCTGCCCCTCGACCAGTTCGGGGCGGTGCAGAAGACCATCGCCGCGCGGTTCGCCTCCGATCCAAGCGTCCACGATCTGCCGCGCGTGTTGCGCGTGCCGGGGTTCTTTCACCGAAAGAGTGAGCCGTCCCTGGTAACGATTCACTCCGAGCAAGAGATTCCACCTTATTCGGCACAACAAATTTTAGAGGCGTTTCCGCCGGCGCAATCTCACCCAAAGCAAGAGTCAGCGAAACGGCGAAACGGAACCGCTGGAGAGCCGATCCCCGAAGGGCAAAGAAATGTCATCTTGACTTCGCTTGCCGGATCGATGAGGCAAAAGGGGTTCTCCCCGGAGGCGATCGAGGCGGCGCTGCTCATCGAGAACACCGCACAGTGCTCCCCTCCTCTCACAGAAGCCGAGGTCCGGAGTATTGCGCGATCAGTTAGTCGATATTCGACTGAGGGGCAACAGGCCGGTCCCGACCCTAATGCGGTGATACCGTGGAACGCCGCTGTTCCCGCCGCTGTTTTCATTTCCGCCGACGAAGCGCAGCCCACCTGTCTTGAAGACCGGCTCTTGATGAAAGGCGCGGTGACAGAGATCTTCTCCCCACGGGGTTTAGGGAAGACAAATGTTGTCCACGAGATTTGTGTCCGACTTGCAAGAGGGGGGAAGAAAGTCCTCCTCCTGGACAGGGACAACCCCCGGCGGGAGATTCGGAGACGATTAAAAGCATGGGGAGCCGATGGTCTGCAAACCATGAAGATCATGGCCCGCGATCAGGTCCCACCATTGACGGATACGGCGGCTTGGGCAGCCTTTCCCATCGGGGAGTATGATCTTGTCGTCGTCGATTCATTCGATGCAACGGCGGAGGGCTGCGGAGAGCAGGACTCATCTAAGCCGAGCAAAGCCATTTCGAAATTATTGGATGTAGCCCGTGCCCAGGACGGCCCGGCGGTTCTCATTCTCGGAAACACCATCAAGAGCGCCGAGCACTCGCGGGGGTCTGGTGTGATAGAAGACAGGGCGGATATCGTTTACGAGATCAGAGACGCGACCGACCTGAAACCAAGCGGGACAAAAGCATGGTGGGAAGAACTGCCTCCGGCCGGTGCCGGGGCATGGGCTCAAAGGGCTTCTCGGAGGAAGAAACGGGAAAAGTACCGGCTTGCCTTTATACCGACCAAGTTTCGGACCGGCGAAGAGCCGGACCCCTTTATCCTTGAAGTCAATCACCATGCGGACCCTTGGACGGTTCGGGATGTCACTGCCGGTGTCATCCAGTCCGGGGAAGATGCCATAAAAAACGAAGCGGAGGAGGCCGCCGGGAAGGAGCAGGAAGCGATCAAGGCGCTTCAGAGTTTGATCGGCGAGCGAGGGAAAGCCGGAACCCCTGTAGAAAAGACCGAGGAGGCCATTCCTTTCATTCAAAAATGTGGCTTCTCCCGTGATCGAGCGCGGGAGATTATCGAAGCGCAAGATGGGAAGTCCTGGACTATTAAACGATCTCACGGAAAGGGTAAACCCGCCATTTTGGTTGGTTGCGGATCCCCCCCTGGGGCTGAGAAAGAAGATACCGCCGCAAACACCGCAGGCAAAGAATCACCGCTAAATTCGCATGGCTCAGAAGAACAAATGCTTGCGGCCCGCTCTGGTCAAGGCCCGCAAGCATTGCCATTCACTAAACCTGCACCAGACGCGGAGAATCCTTACCCCTCTTTCTTGCGGCGGGACCATTTTCAACACCCTACCGGGGAGACTGAGGAAGTGATCGAGGAGGAGGACCTGTGATTTTTGAGGTGGTTCGGCCTATCCGGTTGAAATCCCAAAGGGGGCGGGTTTTCCATCCCGGCGACCGGATCGACGTGGACCCGGAGAAGGCTCGGCCACTGATCGACCGGGGCATCCTCCGGACGATCCCCGATCCCTCGGCGGCCGAGAAGGTTGATCCGGTTGCCGACTTCAAGGCTCGGAATATCGCCGTCAGGATTCGATCAGCCGTCCTGGGTGAAGATGTCTGGCTGGTTTCAAATGAGGCGGTCCGGGCACACTTAAAGTCCGAGGGATTGGTCTGCTATCTGCCCGAAGAGATCGAGTTGATGAAGAACCTTTCGCCGGAGGTGGTCCAAAGGATTCACCTTCTCAAGAAACAATTCGGCGGATTAACCCGGATCATCGGACAGGAATGATGAACCCCAACCAAGGCCAACAAAAAAATATCAGGCGCGGATATGGAAAGACGCATCTCTGAGTCATCTTAATGGGGCGTTAAGGAATGCAAGGCCGGGCATCAAATGAGATTCCATTTCAGACCGTGGGCTATTTGGACTTAAAAGCCCTGGCATCTTATTCTTGCTGTTCGATCCGATGGTTGCGAAGTCGCCTTCATGACAAAGCAAATCCCCTCCCCTACTATCAGGTCGACGGTGGAAAGATCCTGGTTAACGCGGAGGAGTTTGACAGGTGGATGCAATCCTTTCGCTCACGACCTTCCGATGGCGTTGAGCAAGTCATTGAAGACGTTTTATCGAAATTCCTCCACGCCTAAATTCCTCCAACCCGGCATATCTAATTCCAATGAACACCCAATAAAGCCATTAAAAAGTTCTTGACGAAACCAATCCAATGTGATACTTTATCGAGCATCATGCGATTAAAAGAGATCCGAATCAAAAAAGGGTTTTCACAAAGGGGACTGGCGAGAGCAGCGCAAATGAGCCAGACCTTTCTTTCCAACGTTGAGAATGGGCACGCAGACCCATCATTGAGCACGCTCAAGCGGCTGGCTGAAGCCCTCGGGGTTACAGTCAGTGAGCTGGTCAAGGAACCTGAATCAAAACCCCAAAAAAGGAGGTAGCCGTATGGCTGTCAAAGTGAAAGAGAGACCACCGGGAAGTGGTCGATGGTGGATCTACGTTGACCATAAGAATCAACGGAAGGCCCGATACATTCCACAGGGGAAAAGGAAGGCGGAGGAGATTGCCTCCGGGATTACGAAGAAGCTGGCGATTTTAGAGGCAGCAGAAAAAAACGGAATGTCTCTTTCCGTTCATCAAGTGGTCTTAGATGATCCAAGCAGAATAGTTCCCGACCCGAAGTCGAAGGGGCCGACCATCAATGAATATTCAGAAGGATGGTTGAAGGAATGCGAAGCGAAAGGGTTAAAGCATTCAACGATGCGCTCTTACCGTGGAAGCTTGAAGAACCATATCCTTCCCACTCTCGGTGGAATGACGTTTGAGGAGATCGACCGGAAGATCGTCAAAGCCTTCGGGTTGAAAAAATTAGCCGCCAGCATGTCGTCCAATTCGGTTCGGATCATCATCTGCTGCCTATCGGCTATATTTTCCTCCGCTAATGAGGATGGGATCGTAAGACACAACCCCGCCCTTCGGCCTGGCCGTTTCATGAAGATGAAGGGGCGGCATGAAGACATCAATCCCCTCACAAAGGAAGAGGAGGCGATCCTCCTGAAAAAAACGAAGGCGTTTGATCCGACCGGCAGAATCCATGCGCTTGTCTTTTTCCTTCTCCGGACCGGTTGCAGAATCGGAGAGGCGGCAGCACTTCAACCCGGAGATCTGGATTTCAGGGGCCGATTCATCGAAGTGAAGCGAAACTATACCGGCCGGAGAATCACCACGCCAAAGAACGGCAAGACCCGCCGGATTGATATGTCCCTCAAGCTGGCCGAAGTTCTTAAGGAGCATCTTTCCAAGATGGAAGTGGAAGCGATTGCCAAGGGCAAAGCCGCGACGGAATGGGTTCTCCCTTCACCGAAAGGGACGATTCTTGATGCCGATTATTTTAGGAAGGTCTTTTATATGATCCTGAAAGAAGCCGGGTTGCGCCGGATCAGGATACATGATCTTCGACATACTTTTTGCACTCGGCTGATTGAGAACAGGGAAAGCCTGGCTTATGTCCGGGATCAGATGGGCCACAGCTCAATTCAAGTGACCGTTGACATTTACGGCCACCTTGTACCGGGGAGCAATAAACAGGCGGTCGACCGGCTGGACGAACCTTTGGAAACGGCGAAATCGGAGGGGAAATCCGCAACCAGCCGCAACCAGTTACGACAAGAGGGAATGGCCGGATTCGGCAATGCCTAATAAGTCTCTGATATTGAAAGATTTATGGCGCGATTAAATGATTAAAGATGGATAAAGACGGCTGATTATAACACACCTGCGTTTCCAGGGTGGACCGAGAGGGGTCTTGCCTGCCTCTTTCGAATAGGTTTAAAATCAAAGGGCCGAAGCCATTATTTGGTCTATTCAATTTCGGCCGAGTATGCTATCCTCGGGCTAATATATCTGCTTCGATAACCGGTTCCGTCCAAACAAGGAGATTGATCAGAAATGATTCAGATCACCGACATCGCAAAAAAAAGAATCAACGCCCTGATGCTTGACCAGGAAGAACAACATGAAAAGAAGATCGAAGGGCTGCGGCTGATCGTAAAGGGAATGATCCCGAACGTCGAATATTCTTTGGCCTTTGTGGAGGCGGGCAAAAAAGAACCGGCCGACACCACGGTCGAGGTGGACGGCATCAAGATCTCCATGGAAGCAAAACATACCACCTTTCTGCAAGATGTAAGAATCGACTTCATCAACAGCCTCCAGCAGAGCGGCTTTAAGGTCGATAATCCAAAGGTCGTCACCTCGAAGCCGGGCGCCCCCACTGCCGGTAACGGTACCGCCCCCGCCACCCCTGCAAATCTGGACACGCCGGAGGCGAAGGCGGTCCAGAAGGTCCTCGACACCGAAATAAACCCGGCCGTCGCGGGCCACGGCGGGTTTATCACCCTGGTGGACGTGAAAGATCAGGTGGCGTACATCCAACTCGGCGGCGGCTGCCAGGGCTGCGGCATGGCCGATGTAACGCTGAAGCAAGGGGTGGTGGTCGCCATCAAAAAGGCGATTCCAGAAATCAAAGAGGTGTTGGATGTAACCGACCACGCCGGCGGGAACAACCCCTACTTCACCCCTGGGAAATAGCCGCTGTTTATAGCCATCCCTTATTATTGATGCCCAATGCCTCGCCTTCTCCTCCTCATTCCAAGCACCTCCTACCGGACCGCCGATTTTCTCAACGCGGCCGAGCGGCTGGGGGCCGATGTCGTCGTTGCCTCCAATGAGCGGCAGACGTTGGAACAGGTCGTCCCTGGAAAGAGCCTCACCCTCGATTTTATCGATTTGAACGGCTCGACGGAAAAGGCGGTCGCGTTCGCCCGGCAATACCCGATCGACGCTGTGGTCTCGACCGACGAGGAGGCGACCGTTCTGGCGGCGATGATCTCCGAGGCCCTTTCCCTCGCCCATAATCCCGTCACCGCTACCGCCGCCGCGAAAGACAAGCAGCGCCTCCGGGAGATTCTCACCTCCGCTTCGGTCCCCACCCCTTCGTTCCAGGTTTTTTCGACCGACGAACCGGCGGAGGAGATTGCCCGCAGAATCCTCTATCCCTGCGTCATCAAACCGACCTTCCTCTCGGCCAGCCGGGGGGTGATCCGCGCAGATGATCCGAACACCTTTCAAACCGCTTTTCACCGGTTGCTTCAGCTCCTGAAAGAGCCGGAGGTCAGACGGCTCGGCGGGCCCGCCGCAAAGAAGGTCCTGGTCGAGCAGTTTATCCAGGGAGAGGAGGTCGCGCTGGAAGGGCTCCTTCAAGACGGCCGGCTCTCCCTGCTTGCCCTCTTTGATAAACCCGACCCGCTCAACGGACCCTTTTTCGAAGAGACCCTCTACATCACCCCTTCCCGGCTTCCGGCGACAGTTCAAAGAGAGGTCGCCGATGCCGCCCAGAGGGCGACCGCCGCGCTCGGTTTGAGGGAGGGGCCGATCCACGCAGAGCTTCGGATCAACAACCAGGGCGCCTTTATCATTGAAGTCGCCGCAAGGTCAATCGGCGGGCTCTGCTCCAGAACGCTCCGGTTCGGCGTCGGACTGACGCTGGAAGAGATTATTTTGAGGAATGCGCTGGGACTTCAGATCGAATCGCTGGAACGCCAGAAAAAAGCCGCCGGGGTGATGATGATCCCGATTCCAAAGGCCGGCATTCTGAATAACTACGGGGGAATCGACGACGCCCGAAAAATCCCCGGCATCGAAGCGGTCACCATCACCCTCCGCCGGAAACAAAAGGTCATCCCCCTCCCGGAGGGACGGCGATATCTCGGCTTCATCTTCGCAAGGGGGGAACGGCCGGAAGAGGTCGAAGCGGCGCTGCGGGAGGCGCACCGGAAATTAACGTTCGATATTTTGCCGCCGCCTTCATAAGAACGATGAAGCTAACCGGCGCGCGGTTTTGCGCGCCCGTGTTGAGCGGATTGTTGGATACGACCCGACCGGTAAGGCGAATACTCCCATGCTCTCAGGGCTTTTCAATGATAGGCCAAGACATCTACGGCTTCTTGGTTGAGCCGATCGGCCTCTCGATTAATAATCGCCAGGTCTCTGGCGTTCTGCTCCTCTCGGAGCATTTGCTCGATGTAGGCACGAATGGCGGCCGCAATGAAACCAGAGCGGTTCTTGAATCGGCCTGACCGTTTATCGATGGCATCCAGGAGGTCTCCTGAAAGGGTGATAGAGGTCTTTACTTTCATACCAAAAACATACTCCAATCTGGACGACACGTCAAGCGCCTGTTGTTAGTAGCTCATCGACGGCTTGTTGAGATGAGACGTGCCGAACGATTGCCATCAGTCGCCGCTTAACCCAGAGCGGCGCGGTGGGTTAAGCGGTCGGCTGGATGGCTTTGTTGGGCCAATCTTCTTCAACTGTGAATGATTGCCCAAGAGTTTTAAGGTGACTGAAATCCCGCTTTTGCAGTTTACCTCGAATTTCTTCGAAAGTTCTCACTACATCTTCGGCATACAGTCTTTCTCCGCAGTGCAGACATACCTCAGCAGTAACTTTTATAGAAACGGTATTCCCGCCGCCCCTAAGAAGTTTTTCGACTTGCTTGGTTTCTAGCTCACCACCACACACAGGACATTTTTCAAATGGCTTCATCTTTTCACCCTCACTTTCCAGTCAATCCACCGTTCAGGATCGGGTCGATAGACTGTGATTAATACTGTCCATAGATTTTCTGTATTATAGGCCCAAACACTATGTAATGGTTCCCTGAGAAATTCTTGCCCATAATCAGGCAGCTTGGATATGGCTTGTCATTCGGATAATCCTCAATGATTTCGCCATGCATTACCGAGAAATATATTTCTTCGAACGTCAGGCTATCGTCGAATGCTTCTTCGTCAGCATGATCAGTAATTCTTACGCGGTTATTCCAAATGGCGTCGATTATGTTTTCGATATCCATGTCTTCATTTTCCTGGCCTAACGTAAAGTTGAGGGGCGCGCCGCTTTTGGCGCGTCCCTCTCGAACGCCATGTTATGCGGCATTTGCCACCCATTGCGAGTGCGACAACCGATACAAACAGTGTTGTCGAAGTGCACTACCCACTGGCACGTTAGGATGCTCAAATGTTTCCTCTGTCTCACGCATGCCAAGCTTTACCATAACTGCACGCGACCTGAGATTGATGGCCGAGGTAAAAGACACGATTTCCGCTAACCCGAGCCGCTCAAAGCCAATGCGAAGCGCGCCGCGTGCTGCTTCAGTGGAAAAACCTTTGCCCCAATGCTTTGCAGCCAGCCGCCAACCAACCTCGACACACGGAGAGAATGGAAGCTCTGGTGCTGGTGTATGCAAACCAACAAAGCCAATGAACTCATTTTCACTCTTCGTTTCTACCGCCCAGAAACCCCAGCCACGCTCGGCTATTAGTGCCTGGCACCGATTTACCATTGCGTCACTTTCGGTTCGACTGAGAGGAGCTGGATAGAACTCCATAACCTTTGGGTCGGCATTGAGCACGGCAAAAGGCTCTCGGTCAGCAGCGCACCATTGACGCAACCGAAGGCGCTCTGTATCGAACTCAAATAGCTCGGGCATTTGCTCCGACACTCATTTTTGATGACGCCTAACGGGGGGAGCTGAGCTGCACCCTGCCGTTTTTGTGGCGGGGCGAAGCCCCGGAGCGAAGCGAAGGGGGGTCAGCTCGAGCGCTTGTTCGGCGGCGCTCGCGCCCTGGCCCGGGTCCCGGGGCT
>Ga0080064_1004042_pt1 | contig 19676 bp, 12 predicted proteins | sample Subgrocontami54m_FD_69260 | JGI IMG/M metagenome (GOLD analysis project Ga0080064, IMG submission 69260) | Subsurface groundwater microbial communities from S. Glens Falls, New York, USA - GMW46 contaminated, 5.4 m (SPADES assembly) (version 2) ...
CTGAGTGGGATGAGTTTGCTGATGCTGGCGGGGCTGGGCTTCCTACCGATCCGGGAACCAGCTCGGGATGGTAGTGGAGATCGCGGGGACGTAGGTGATCAGTAGCAATCCGACGCCGAGGACCGCCAGCATGGGCAGCACGGAGCGGCAGACTTCGTGGAAGGGCTTGTGGAATCGGTAGGCCGACAGGAACAGGTTCATCCCCACGGGCGGGGTGAGGAAGCCGAGTTCCATGTTCACCAGGAAGATGATGCCGAGGTGGACGGGGTCTATGCCGAAGGCCACTCCGAGCGGGACAATCAGCGGTACTACCACTACGATGGCCGAGAAGATGTCCATCAATGCGCCTACTACCAGTAGAAATAGATTGAGCAGGAGGAGGAATATCCACGGCTCGTGTATGCTGCCTTGCACGTAGTCGACCATGCGCGACGGGATCTGCGCATCGATCAAGTAATTGGTGAAGCCTAACGCGACGCCGAGGATGAGAAGGACTCCGCCCACCAGCAGGCCGGCTTCCGACATCACTCGCACGATGTCCTTGCGAATCGACAGGTCGCGATGGAGCACGGTTTGGGTAAGGAAGGCGTATAGTGCTGTGAGCGCGGCTGCTTCCACTGGCGTGGCGAATCCTCCGAAAATGCTGCCTAGCGCGACCAGCGGCAGCAGCATTTCCCACTTAGCCTCGCGCAGGGCCGCGGTCGCCTCCTGCATGCTGAAGCGGCGGGTGGAGGGGACTTGGGGACCCCCGCTCATGCCCCACCAGGATGTCATTCCCACCAGCAGGATGCCGGGGACGATTCCGCCGAGGAAGATTTTTTCGATCGAGATACCCGCGATTACGGCGTAAAGGATGAGCGGGAGGCAGGGGGGGAAGAGCAGGCCGAGGGAGCCGCAGCCGGTCAGCAGGCCGAGTGCGTCGCGCTCGGTGTACTTTTCTTCGAGCAGGACCGGATATAGCAAGCCGCCCAAGGCCAAAATCGTGACTCCGCTCGCACCCGTGAACGAAGTAAAGAAGGCGCACACAAAAACAGTAATCAAGGCAGGGCCGCCGCGGAAGTGTCCCACCAGCGAGTGGAACACGCGCACAAGCCGCTTGGACGCTCCGCCTTCGGCGAGAAAATATCCGGCCAGCGTGAACAGCGGCAGCGTGGGGAGATTCGGATTTGTGACGAGGCGGTAGTGTTCGATCGGAATTCCGGCCACCACCTCGCCCGCGCCCCAAAATGAGATGAGCGCGGCTCCGCCAATTGCCGCGAAGATGGGTAGTCCGGCGATGGTGGCGGCGGCAAGAGCGGCGAGGGCGAACGGTTCCACCGATGCCGGGTCGAGCGACGAGAATGCTCCCGTCCAGATGATGGCGGCGGCGATGACGGCCGCGGCGGCGCGCCACTTCCAGGCGCGCGAGGCGTGCAACATGATGCGCCAGGCGATGAGCGCGAATCCCACCGGCATCACCAGTTGGGCCACCCAGACCGGCACATCGTAGGCGAGGATCTTGCCGGCCTCGCGCTCTAGTCTCACGAAATCGGCCGCGGCGGCTGCAAGCAGGACGGCCATGGCGATGCCCATGGCGGATGCAAAGAGCTTTGCAGGTGCTTTCCAGGTTGAGCCAGGCAGCAGGTCCAACACGGCGATGGAGAGCAGTCGGTCCTGGCGCGCGGCCACCGCACCCCCCACCATGCCGACGACAAGCGAGAGGTGCTGGATCATGGCGGACGCGCCCGAGATGCCGATGGGGGCGAACCTGCGCATGAGGGCTTCGACGAGCGGAAGCAGGGTCATCAAGCCAAGCGCGGCGCAGAGGAGCAGGTTCTCGGGAGCGGCCCAGATGCCGGTGCCGACACCGCGCTGCTCAATGGGAGTCCAGGACTCGGGTTTAGTATCCTTCGCGATGGCCGGTTTCACTTAATGTTCACTTTGCAGGATACCAGCCCCGGTCCCAGGGGAAGGCGAAAGTGGGCCTTCTGGCATAACGAGCCATCTTCAGTTCCAGTTGCGCGCCCGCTCCCGGTTCCAGGCGCACCGTGAATACGGGGCCGGTGAACGCGGTGGTCTTTCCACCCGTGGTGACGGCGGTGAACTGGTGCTCGCCGTAGCCGCCCCCTTGTACGGCCACCGAGCGCGGCTCGATCGGATTCGTGTTCACCAGCGTGAGCGTGGCCGAATCCGCGGTGAGTTTTTGGACGAGAGCGCCGACATCCTCGGGCAGGCCGGCGCGGCGCCGGATGGGATCAAAGTAACGCAGCCGGCTGTGCAGCACCCAGATGCGGCCTTGTGCAAAATAACCGCCGAGGGTGAGATTGGTGAGCGTGTCGGTGGTGGCTGGGTTGTAATCGAGCAGGTAGTCGGCCAGGCGCGAGTCGGCGCTGGTCTGGTCCGTACGGATCATCTCCATGCGGCGGCGAATGCGCATGAGATCCTCTTGCAGCGCCTTTTCCGGATAGTCGGGGATCTTGCCCTCGAGAAATCCGAGCCAGGCCGCGCTTCGGTCAGGCTCGCCATAACCGCCGCGCCCGGAATCCGGGGTAAAGCTTGTCCCGATGGGAACCCGTTCCAGGTCCTTGCGATCCATGGACCACATGTAGATCTCCATGAGCCGGTCCGTGTGGAGCCGGCCCGTGAAGTGATACCAACTCGGCGGGCCGTCGTACTTATAACCGCGCGGATCACCGAACATCTGCGGCAACAGGGTCTGGCCGTTTTCCACTTTCTTCTGCGCGTAGATGAGATCCATTTGGCGGCGCAGAACGTTCACGTAAGACTGGTCCCCGCTGAGCAGCAGGGCATTGCCAAACCCGGGCCATGTGCCGTTGGTGAAGTAATTCCTGTGAGCGATTTGTTCGAGTTCGCCGTCAAAAATCGTGAAATTCCAACCGTAGGTTCCCTTCCACCACTGGCCGTTGTGTTCTCCGCCCGGCTTGCCGTTTAACCCGATTGCGCTGGGGATATGGCCGCCATTCTGTTCGGCGCGTTGCTTCCAGGCGCCGGCGTATTCGAGCGCCCAATTGCGATATTTGTCCTCGCCGGTGAGCGCGTAGGCGTTGAGACCGAGGACGGTAGCGGAGAGGTTGAGGAAATTGTCTCCGGCGCTGTCGAGGTACTCGTCGCAATGGGCGAGCATCTTCTTGTAGTGCGCGTTCAGGTCGAGCATCTTTCCGCGTCCGGCGGGGTTGTGTAGAAGGTGAAAAGTTCCCGGAACAGGATCGCCGACCCAGTCATAGGTGGTTGCCTTCCGCAGCATAGGACCATGGCTGCCGGTCCACATGCTCCGGATGATCTTGTGGACGGGATCGTAGTTGGGAGCTTCGGGATCCTGGCCGGTGTACATGGCGGCAAAGCGCTTGGAGCGCTGGCTGTAGAGCTCATCGTTGGGGTCGGCCAGGCCCAGAAGGAGAAAGGCGCGCATGCCTTCACCGGTGTGGAACCAGTCGGATTGCGTGATGAACTCCTTGCTGTAGGCTCCGTTGGCGGCGAGCGTGGTGAGTTTGGTGCGAAGCTCGTTGTACTGTTTCCAGTGGCCTTCCTGGGCCTTCTTATAGAGCGAAAGGACGGAGTCTCGACCGCCGAGAGCATGGAGCAGGGTCCAGTTCCAGAAGGTCTCAATGGCGTCGTCGGGACCGTCGAGGGTCCCCCAGCGTGGAGTGTGCGCGAGGTAGCCGCGCGAATCGACGTATTTTTCGGCGAATTTTTCCACAGCGATGGAGTTGTAGCGCAGCGCTTGCTGTTCGAGCAGGGCCCAGGCGGGGGCGCGCATGGGTGTGGTGATGTGTACGGTTAGCTCCGGATGGATGACTTGGGCCCGGAGCAAGGACGAGCAAACGGCGATGGCCAGCACAATTGGACACTTCATTCGTACACCTTATCACTTGGCGCGTTGTGGCGGGGCTAGAATAGACAACCATGGATGTTATCGCAGCGCGTGCATTACTGAACGCCTCGGGCGGCGTTGTCGTTTTTACCGGCGCCGGAATCTCCACCGAGTCCGGCATCCCGGACTTTCGCAGCCCGAACGGCGTTTGGGCGCGCAACCGCACCATCGAGTTCGGCGAATTTGTCCGCAGCCAGGCCGGCCGCATCGAATACTGGCGGCAGAAACGGGAAGGCTGGCCAGCGATTCGCGATGCCCGGCCCAACACCGGACACCTGGCTATAGTCGAAATGGAACGTCGCGGACAGTTGCAGGCGCTGATCACCCAAAACATCGACGGCCTGCATCAGCGCGCGGGAAACGATCCGGAGCTGGTGATCGAGTTGCACGGCACCACCACCGAGGCCGGATGCCTCTCCTGCGGCAAGCGCATCCCCATGGAAGAGGCCATGCGAAGAATCGAGCAGGGTGAGGAATCGCCCCAGTGCACCCAGTGCGGCGGCCTGTTGAAACCGGCCACAATCTCCTTTGGCCAGGCAATGCCGGAACCCCAGATGCGGCGCGCGGCTGAGGCTGCACGAACCTGCGAAGTCTTCCTGTCGATCGGCTCATCCCTGGTTGTTCATCCGGCCGCAATGCTGCCGGTCGCCGCCAAAAGGGCCGGGGCGCGCTTGATCATCATCAACCGCACGCCCACTCCACTGGACGATCTGGCAGACCTGGTGATTCACGCCGAGATCGGATCGACGCTTCCCAAGCTGATCAGCTAAAGAGGAGTGTGCACGACAGTATAAGTGGGCTGTCGCGGTTTCAACTCAATTCCGGGCCATCCTCAAAGTGGTTGTTCAAAAGTCAGAAATTTATATCTGCCCGTTTTGTCAACAACATAGGTGTTCACATTTTGCATGTTTTCGGAAGCCTCCTGCTACCTTCAAACCAGGGCGGCTCCTCCGCCCACTCTATCGGATAAGGACAAAACAATGTCTGCGTTAACCAATTTTACCGGGCCGAACACCCCGGAAGGCAAAGCGCGTTCCAGCATGAACGCCCTCAAACACGGCTTCTCATCCAAAAAATTCATCGTCATGCCCGGCCAGGAAGGCGATTTCAAAAAACTCGAGGCCGAATTCCTCGCCGAGGTGCGCCCCGAAGGCGCACTCGAGCTCAATCTCTTCCACCAACTGCTCCGCGATGCCTGGACGCTCCATCGCATCGAGCTCCGGCAAGCCGAAATGGCCGAATCCGGCCCCGCGCAAAGGGCGCCTAACGAGTCAGAACAACGCGAATTATCGTCGCGGACGGCAGCTCCGTTTTGCGCGTGCAAAGTGGACCCTTTGTTTGACCCATCGTGCGAAAAAGAGTTCGACCGCATTGAGCGCTACCATGCCCGCGCCCAAAGCGGTTTCCACCGCTCCATGCGCCAGCTTCGAACTCTCCAAACCAACCGCATCATCCAAACCGTAATACCGGAACCGCTCGGCAAAGGAGCCCTCCCGGCCCTGGTCAAACCTACTGAAATCGTGACCCTTGCAAAACGAACCCACAAATATTGGAATGCGATGGCCCTCAACACCCTGATCACGGCCTCGAAACGCTCCCGGGAGGCGTTTTCCTCGCCGGCGGAGCCCAAAACCACACACCAGGAGCTTGTCAAATAGCGGCCCCCTCCTCCACAGCTTCGCCTTGGACGCCATCGGTGTGCCGTTTTATGGCGGGGTTATCACCCTAAGAAGGGACCCGGTTGCTGCGAACATTCCGTTGTGATAAAAATTATGAAGCTAAGAGGGGGTTAACTCATGCCAAAGACATTGTCTCTCCGCCTAACCGGCTTTATCGTTGCAGGCGCGTTGCTTTTTGCGCCCGCTCAGCTGCATGCGCAGGTTCTCAAGGGCCAGATCCTGGGGACCATTACTGACCAGACCGGCGCGGTTGTCCCGGGGGTGAAGATCACCATCACCGACAAGCGCACCAGCTTCCAGCGGACCGGCAACACCAACGAGGCGGGTAACTACTTTTTTGTCAACATGGACCCGGGCGACTATAAGGTGGAGGCGGAGAAGGAAGGCTTCAGCAAGTCGTTGCGCTCGGGCGTGGAACTGCTGCCCAACACCACCGCGCGCGTCAACTTTGAACTGGCTCCCGGCACCGTGACCCAGACCATCGACGTGAGCGCCGATGCGACTCCGTTGCTGCAAACCGATCGCGCCGATACGGGCGGTAAGATTGAGCAGAAACAACTGCAGCAGATGCCGCTCCTGTTCAACCGCAACTACCAGGGATTGCTATTGCTGGTCCCTGGCGTGGGACGTCCGTTCCGGCCGCACTCGGAGTTCTACAACTCCCATGATTCGCTCTCGGTCCGGGTAAACGGGCAGGGACGCCAGTTCAACAATTTCCAGATCGAAGGGATTGAGAACAAGATCGACAACGGCAATCTGACGGCCTTGGTTCCGCCGGCCGAGGCGATTCAAACGGTGGACCTATCGACATCGAATTTCGATCCGGAGTTCGGTAATGCCGGTGGCGCCGTCACCAACGTGACCTTGCGAAGCGGCTCGAATGACTTTCACGGGAGTCTGTTTCAGTTTCACCGGAACGAGAACATACAGGCCCGCAACACGTTCGGGGTAACGAAGGCGCCGACGGTCTACAACCAGTTCGGGGGCACGCTCGGCGGACGGATTATCCGCGGCAAACTGTTCTTTTTTGGCGACTATCAGGGGAGCCGTGATCATTTGGGACAGATTAACCGCACGGGTCTTCCGGGCGCGGCTTTCCGGAATGGAGACCTGAGCGCGGGCGGAGTGAACATTTATGATCCCCTCACTGGCAATACCACGGGCGGGGCTCGCACCGTCTTCGCCGGCAACATCATTCCGCAGTCGCGAATCAGCCCCATCACCAGGCGCATTCTCGGCTTTGTCCCAAGTCCAAACCTGGTGGCTTCCGAGGGCCAAGTGAACTACTCGCAAAACAGTGTGCGGGTAAAGACGCTGGATCAGGTGGACTCCAAAGTGGATTGGGTAATAGGCGCCAATGACCGCTTTTCCGGCCGTTACAGCCTCCAGAAAGCGGTTGTGGACGATCCGGGGCTGTTTGGTCCGGGCGGTATCTATGGCGGCTTCCGGAATGGGGGGTTCGGCGGGAGCGGTCCTGCCCGCACGCAGTCGGCCGGGCTGACATATTCAAAAGTACTTGGTCCATCATTCGTATGGGAGTCGCGATTGGGAGTGGTGCGCAACCGGAACGACGCGCTGGCGTCCGACACTGGGCTGAAAACTTCCGAGGAGATCGGGATTAGAGGCGTCAATCTGGATTCCTGGACCAGCGGACTCACCGAGATTCGGGTGAATGGCTATGGGTCACCGCTGGTTGGATTTTCGCCGAGCCTTCCCTGGGCTCGGAGCGTGACCAGTTTTGGCCTTGTGAACAATTTTTCTAAGGTCTTTACGAAACATGTTGTGCGGTTCGGAGTGGACCTGCGCCGCGAGCGGAATGACCTGCTGCAGACGCAGACCTTCAATCCGCGCGGCCGGTTCGAGTACCAGCCGGGTCAAACCGGTGATTCCGCCGACACGCGCCGGAACTTTGCCAACGCTTTCGCGGCCTTCCTGCTGGATGTTCCAAACCAGAGCGGCCGCGACTTGCCTGTCATCTTCCCGGCGAGGCGAGAGTTCACCTACAACTTTTATGTCCAGGATAAGTGGCAGGTGAGCCCGAAGCTTACCATCGACCTCGGGTTGCGGCTCGAGCGGGAACGCGGTTCGCGCCCGCGCTTTGCCGGCGGCTACTCCAACTACAACCCTGCCAACAACACCCTGGAGCTGAGCGGGATTGGATCGATTCCGATCAATATTGCCAATGCGAATAACAACTTCGGGCCGCGGTTGGGCATCGCCTACCGCATCAATGACCGGACCGTAGTGCGGAGCGGGTTCGGGATCAGCTTTTTCCCGCGCCGCATGGGGCAGACCAACTTCCCGATCCTGCAGAACAACGGATACCCGGCCGCGAACGCCTTCGCATCCTCCGCGGTCTCTATGACCACCGGCTTCCCGTCGTTTGTTCCGGTGGTGATCCCGGATAGCGGAGTGATTCAAAATGCTCCGCTGACAAGCAATTATGGCATCACGCAGCGCACCTTGGCGAGCCCCTACGTCCAGAGTTGGAACCTGGCCGTTCAGCGTGCCTTGCCCTGGAAGCTCTCACTGGACGTAGCCTACGTAGGCAACAAGGGAGTCAACAACCAAACTGTATTTAACCTCAACGCCTCCTTGATACCTGGTTCGGGCAACAACGGCCGGCCGCTGTTCCAGGCCTTCCGCCGCACCGCCGACGCCAATGTCCCGGTGGGGACCAGCACCTGGTACAACGGTCTCCAATTCAAGCTTGACCGCCGCGTGAGCGACGGCCTGTTCATTACCACAGCCTACACGTGGAGCAAGGGGCTGAACTACGCAGATGATGACGGCGGCATTGGCATTCCCATCAGCGTCGCCCTCAATAAAGGACGCATGAGTGACAATCGCACGCACGTGTTCACCCAAAGTTATATGTGGTCACTTCCCTTCGGCAAAGGCAAGAAGTGGGTCAATTCCGGTGCGGCAAGCTGGGTTGTGGGGGGCTGGCAGTTCCAAGGCCTGCTGAGCATGATGACCGGCACGTGGTTTTCGCCGTCGGTATCCGGCGTGGTAAATGCGCCGGGGAACTCGGACCGCCCGAACCTGATCGGGCCTGTGCGGTACCTGGGCAATACGGGTCCTGGGCAAAAGTTTTTCGACATCACCGCTTTCGCCACTCCGACGCAAAACACACTGGGGAACGCGGGCCGCAACATCCTGCAAGGTCCTGGAGTGGTGAACCTCGATGCGGCGCTGCACCGCGAGTTCCGTATCAAGGAAGGGATGAATCTTGCTTTGCGCGTGGAGAGTTTCAACTTCTCCAACACCCCCCACTTCAGCAACCCAAACGGAAACGCACAATCGCCCCAATTTGGTGAGATCAACGGGGCTGATCAGGACCAACGGCAGTACCAGATCGGCTTGACGCTTCGATTTTAGCGCTGGAACTGATAGAATATGCGCGAGATGTCTTCTACCAGTGCCGTCAGGAACGCCGCTGCGTTAATCGCAGCGTTGCTGGTTCCCTGCGCCAGCGGGCAGCGTGCTCCTCTTTTCAAGGACGAGATTCTTCCTATCTTTGAGAAGAGCTGTAACAGTTGCCACAATCCTAAGCAGAAGATGGGCGGGCTTGACCTCACTACCTTCGCCGGTCTGATGGCCGGAGGCGGCAGCGGTCCTGCCATCGCTCCGGGCAAGCCATCGCACAGCCTGCTCTGGATCCAGATCGAGTCTGGCAAGATGCCTGTGGGCGGCGCATTGAACAAGGCGCAGAAGCAAACCATACAGGCCTACATCGAACAGGGCCGGTTTCCGAAGAATGATCTCGATGCTCTGCAGGAGGCGCGCGAGTCCCGCCTGATCACCCCCCAAGCGCGCCGCTGGTGGGCCTTCCAGCGTCCGGTGAAGACTGCACCGCCGGTTGTGAAAAACACCGCGCAGGTCCGCACTGCCATTGATCGGTTTATCCTGGCCAAGCTGGAAGAAAAAGGTTGGGCGATGCAGCCGGAAGCGAGCCGGGTGACCCTGCTGCGCCGCGCCTATCTCGGGCTGACGGGGCTGGCTCCCAGCCCGGCTGAGGCCGAGGCGTTTCTCAACGACCGCTCTCCGGACGCTTACGAAAAGTTGATTGACCGGTTGTTGGCCTCTCCCCACTATGGCGAGCACTGGGCCCGTCACTGGCTCGACGTCGCCGGCTATTCCGATTCCCGCGGTGACGCCGGAGATGTCGACCGCGAAGCTTCCTACAAGTACCGCGACTACGTCATCCGCGCTTTTCAATCGAACAAGCCCATCAACAGGTTCCTCCTCGAACAAATGGCCGGCGACCAACTGGTCAACTACAATGCGAAGCTGGCGCCCACGGCCGACCAAAGGGAAGCCCTCATCGCCACCGGCTTTCTGCGCACCACCGCCGACATCACCGACAACCAGACCATATACGAAGTGGACAAGTATTTCGACGCACTCCAGAAGTCGATGGAGACTTCGCTTTCCTCGCTCACTGGCCTCACCGTCGGATGCGCGCGCTGCCACGACCATAAGTTCGATCCGATCCTGCAAAAGGATTACTACAAGCTGACCGCATCCTATCAGGCCGTGTTTGATCCGGAGAATTGGCTCGCCGCCAACCTTTCCTACGGCCCCTGGCCGGGCCGCATCATCCCGGACATCCCGATGGACAAGCGCGAAGCCTGGATCAAGGATGTGACCAGCAGCGACGCCAAGTCGATCCGGCGGATGGAAGATCTGTTGGAGGCCACCTACCAGCGCTACCGGTCCACGTTGAAGGCAGGCAGCCCCATGGGCGACGAGGCCAGAAAGCAGATCCGCCTGGTGATCGAAAATGATCCCGATCTCCAGGTGGACCGCTCGGTGGAGAAGGATTTCATCACCGACAAGGAAATGGAAGCTCGGTTCCCGGAACTGCTCCAGTGGAAAGAGGAGATCGTCGCCAAGCGCGCCAACCGGCGCAAGAAGCAGTCCGAGATAGATCCAAACTACATCGAGGCCGCCTGGGATGTGTCCAAGACTCCTTCGCCCACCTACATCCTGCAGCGCGGCAATTATCTTGCGCCTGGGGCCGAGGTGAAGCCCGGGATTCCGGCTGTGCTGGACGATCCGGCAAAACCATTCGAGTTTCCTGACCCGACCGCGCATCCGGAGTGGAACCATACAGGCCGCCGGTTGACCCTCGCCCGCTGGCTTGTCTCACCGGAAAATCCCCTCACCGCGCGTGTGTTTGTGAACCGCGTCTGGCAGTTCCACTTTGGTGAAGGCATTGTCCGGTCCGTGGACGATTTCGGCAGGCAAGGCGAAAGGCCCACCCATCCGGAACTGCTCGACTACCTGGCCGTTGAGTTTCAGGAGCGCAATTGGGATCTGAAATGGCTTACCAAGCAGATCATGATGTCGCAGGTGTACCGGCAGGATTCCTCCGAGTTACGCGAGCAGCTTGCGGCGGACCCGTCGGCGCGCCTGTTGTGGCGCAAGCCCCCGTTGCGGATTGAAGCCGAGGCCGTGCGCGATTCCATGCTCAAGATCAGCGGACTGCTGAGCACAAAGATGTACGGCCGTCAGGAACCGATCAAACGGGGCCCGGATGGACAGTGGCTGGAAGACGAGACCAAGGGAGATGCCAACCGCCGCAGCATCTACATTACGCAATCCCGGACCCGTCCGGTGGCCTTCCTGCACGCCTTTGATCAACCGCCGATGACCGCCGACAAGCAGGCGCAGCGTTTCCGCTCGGCATTGCCGATCCAGTCGCTTGCGCTGCTGAACAGCCCGCTCATCATGCGCACCACGAAAGCATTTGCCGCGCAGTTGCTGGAGCAGGCCAAGGGTGATCCTCAGGTGGCTCTGGAACGGGCTTTCCGCGCAGCCTATAGCCGTCCAGCCACTCCGCGCGAGCTGGAAGTGGGCAGGCAAGCCCTTGCCGCTTCCAAGGATAGCGCCGAAGGTCTGCGCCTTTTCGTGCAGGCCATCTTCGGCGCCAACAATTTTCTCTACATGTATTGAGAAGGGGAGATCAGCAATGAAACGATTTCTGTCCCGTCGGCAAGCGCTTCGAGAGGCGGCCACAGGTTTCGGTGGAATGGCTCTGAATTCGATCATCGCGCTGGAAAACCGCGCGCTGGCCGCATCGCTCCCCACCTACAACCTCGCTCCCAAAAAACCGCACTTTGCACCCAAGGCCAAGAACGTCATCTTTATCTATGTCGGCGGCGGCCCTTCCACCATCGACATGTTCGATCCGAAGCCCACGCTGCGGCAGTTCAACGGAAAGCCGGCCCCGTTTGAAATCAAGGGGCGCGCCTTGAACGGTTCGCAGGAGATCATGTCCAGCCCCTGGGAGTTCACCAAATGCGGACAGAGCGGGCGCGACATATCCAACTTGCTGCCCCATTTCCAGAGAGTAGTGGACCAGGTGAGCTTTATTCGGTCCATGCGAACCGATCGCATCGACCATTCCACGGCGCAGTTCACCTTTGTGACCGGGCGTGGATTCACCGGATTTCCATCCATCGGATCCTGGGTCAGCTACGCGCTGGGTACCGAAAACGCCAACCTGCCGGCCTTCATCGCGTTGGGCGAGGGCGCGTCCATAGGCGTGCGCGCTCATTCCTCTGCCTGGCTGCCGCCGGTCTACAGCGGGACCAGCATGCGCGGCGACGAGCAGTCGCCGATCTTTAACATCAAGCGCCCGGAATCGATGAGCGCCGATGAGCAGACCCGCCTCCTGCGCATGGTCAACGACCTGAATCGCGAACAGAAAGCCAGCCATCCTCTGGATCAGGATCTGGAAGCCCGCATCGCCAACTACGAACTGGCCGCGCGAATGCAGGTTGAGGCGCTCCGCGTGGCGGATTTGTCCGGCGAAAGCGAGGCTACGCGCAAGCTGTACGGCGTGGATCAGCAGGGCTCGGGCGAGTTCGGCCGCCACTGTCTCATGGCGCGGCGGCTGGTGGAGAGCGGAGTCAGGTTCGTGCAGGTCTATGGCGGAGGCGGTTGGGATACGCACTCCAACATCGGTGGGCAGTTGCCCGGCCTTTGCCACCGCATTGACCAGGGCATGTCGGCGCTGCTGGCTGACCTGGACGCGCGCGGGATGATGAAGGACACGCTCGTGATCTGGTCCGGCGAGTTCGGCCGGCTGCCGACGATCGAGGCGCGCGTGAATGCGCCGGGGCGGGATCATAACCCGTACGGGTTTTCCATGTGGATGGCCGGGGCAGGCGTAAAGCCCGGTGTCGACTATGGAATGACCGACGAGCTCGGCTACGCGGCGGTTCCCGAGTTTGCGCTCGGACACGCCGACATTCACGCCACCGTGCAACACCTGCTCGGCGTCGACTACGCCAAAAACACCTTCTTCTACGAAGGCCGGGATGAATCGCTGGTCGGCGTCACCCCGGCCCGCATCGTAAAGGAGCTGCTGGCATGACCCGCCGCATCCAGCGGCGCGGTTTTCTGGCGATGGCCGCCGCTGCGCCCGCCCTTGCCGCCCCGCCGGAAGCCGCCAAGACCTTTAGCGGCGGCATCATCCGGCGCCAGCCCGGCACGCGCATCCGGATCGGCCTTAACGCCTACTCCTTCAACCGTCCGCTGCTGGCAGGCACCATGTCCATCCCGGACGTGCTCGCCTACTGCGCCAAGAACAATATCGATGGCGTCGACCTTACCGGCTACTATTTCCGCGGCTATCCGGAAGTTCCCACCGATGAAACCATTTACTCCACCAAGCGCGCCGCCTTCCTCAACGGCGTGACCATTACCGGCACCGGCGTCCGGAACGACTTCGCGCTCACTGACGCATCCAGCCGGCGCGGCCATATTCAACTGGTCAAGGACTGGATTGATGTGGCTGCCAAGCTCGGCTCAGACATGGTGCGCGTGTTCGCCGGCAGGGAGGTTCCCAAAGGCTTCACGTTTGACCAGGTGCTGGAATGGATGATTCCCGCCTTTCAGGAATGCGCCGAATATGGCGCCAGGCGCGGCGTCATCGTCGGACTCCAACACCACGACGATTTCCTCAAGACAGCCGATGAAACCATTCGCGTGGTCCAGGCCGTGAAGTCGGACTGGTTCAGCGTGATCCTCGACGTCGGCAGCCTGCGCCAGGGCGATCCGTACGCCGAAATCGAAAAGCTCCTGCCCTACGCCTCCAACTGGCAGATCAAGGAACACGTCTGGTATGGGTCGAGGAAAGAGGACATTGACTTGCCCCGCCTCCGCGCCATCATAGACAAGGTTGGCTACCGCGGGTTCACCCCCATCGAAGCGCTTGGTCCAGGTGATCCCGAGCAAGTAGTCACTGTGTTTTTGAACAAGGTGCGGAAAGCGTTCACCGGCTGACTTCTCCAAGTCACATGAACACCTCCCCGGGCTCAGCACCCGCCCTAACGGTACCTGCCCACATCGCCGCCCTGGAACGGCCTGTAGAAAGATTGATGACCTACTACGCCATCAAAGCGGCCCTCTCCACCGTCGCGTTCCCTGTGCTGCTCCCCATACTCTACTTCCGCTATCACACCATGCGCTACAAGTTTGATTCGGAAGGAATTCGCATGAGTTGGGGAGTTCTTTTCCGCCATGAGATCCTATTGAACTATTCCCGTATCCAGGACGTTCACCTGCGGTCTTCCTTTATCGAGCGCTCGCTGGGCTTGGCCCGGATCGAGATTCAGACTGCGTCGGGTAGTTCCGGCTCCGAGATGACTCTGGAAGGCCTCACCGACCATGAAGCGATGCGAGATTTCCTGTACTCGCGGATGCGCGGGGCCCGGCATCAGCAGCCGCCAGGCGATGCGCGGGGCCCGGAGCAAAGTGACCTGGCTCATGTGCTCTGTGAGGTAGCCGGCGAACTCCGCGCCATTCGGAGCCTGATTGAGGAGAAGCACCCGAGTGCTTGATCAGATTCGCCAACTTGTGCTGGCAATTCTGCGGGTTCCTCCGGAACCTCAGCTTCCGGAAGGAACCCCGGAATCGGTTCTGATCTTTCGTGCTGGCCGGAACTTTTATCGCTGGCAAGTGCTGGCCTGGGGCTTCTCACACCTCGGCGTGGTTGTAGGCGCCATTTTTGCTTACTACTTTACGTGGCGCCTAGTGGCGCTTGGCCCCCCATGGCTTCGTCTTATGTACCGTACCGGAGAGGTCCTCGGATTGTTCGCGGTAGCCATTGCGCTGCCTGTAACGTTTTTCGCCCTCCGATGGAGTTACGAACTGCGCTGGTATATCGTCACCGACCACAGCCTCCGCACCCGCCGGGGGGTCTGGAACGTGGAAGAGATCACGATGACTTTCGCCAACATTCAGGAAGTTCGCGTCACGTCAGGACCCATTCAGAATGCGCTGGGGATCGCGGACGTGAAGGTCCATTCCGCTGGTGGAGGCGCCGGTACTCCCCACAGCCAGCAAGCCGGCCACGCGGCGGTTTTTGAAGGGGTAGAACACGCGAACGAAATCCGGGATCGGATCGTCGAGCGGTTGCGGGCTTATCGCGATCTGGGGCTTGGGGGCGGCGAACACGCTCAGTCTCAGATTGCGGGGGCTCCTGACGCGGCTCTCATCGCCGCGCGAAGCGTGCTCGAAGAAGCGAAGGCTCTGCGCAAGGTTTGGCAGCAACCTTCCACGTAACTCGCCGCGGCCGCACGCGGCACCGGGAGTACGAAGCCTACCTCACCGGCGGCATCGTCTTGCCCATCCTCGGAACGATCACTTCTTGCGTGTAGCGGTCGTGCTCACGCAAGGCCTCCATGGCTTCCTTCATCCGCATACGCTTCACGATCGCCTCGATCTGGCGCTGGCCTTCGCGGCCCCACTGTTCGCGCTCGGCGGCGGTGGCGGGTAAAGCTGCGTTAGGGCCGTGAGCCATCTCGTCGTTGATCCAGGAACCCAGCGAAAGGCTGCCGGATAATCCCAGCCGGCCCAGCGTGGCCAGCCCTTTGTTCTCCGGCACTGCCGCGGCCGCGTGGGTGGCGGCTTCTCCGTACTCGCCCTTCAGCGCCAGATCCTCGATGCGTCCGGTCATCCAATGCGCGCCATACAGCGACCGGTTGCGCTCTTCCTCCTTCAGTTGGAGGCGAGGCAAATAGGTGTCCATGTTGATATAGAGGATCGGTACGCGCGTCTCCTCAAAGAACTCACGCACCAGCGTCCCGGCGGTCAATGGAGCCGGACCGTGGCTGGCCGACAGGTACACCTGCCTCCGGAAGCCCTGCCGCAGCAGTGAAGCCGCCAGCGTCTTGAGAAACACCGCTCCCTCGTGCGGCGTGTTGTTGATGGTAGCCGAGGCTACCCCCGTTGTCCCTGGGAATGACCACATCAGGCCGGGCATGTACAGGCCGCCCGTGTCCTGGGCCATCGCCATGGCGTAGGCGAGCGGTGTCACGTAGTCGCGCCCACTCGGTTGAATGCCGTTAGTCTCCACGGCTCCGACTGGAACGAAGATGATGTCAGAGGTCTTCAGGAAGGCCGTCACCTGGACCTGGCTTAAGCGCGTGAGGTCGCGCGTGTGCAAGGGTCGCACCTGCCCCCAGGCGCTGAGAGCGCTCGCGATCAAGATCAGTTTGAACATGATGAAGTTAGTGTACAGCCGCGCAATGGATCTCGAACAGGATTTCAGACTTTCCCACAGAGTAGCTGCAACACAGTCCGCGGGATACCCGGCTACCATTCGACGCGAAACACCAGCAGCGTGTTTAGCCGCCCGCCGATGTCGCTGAAGCTGCCGCGGGTTCCGTTATGGCGGCCGAAGGTTCTTGCTCCCACCGCGTTCGCAATGTTGTACGAGTTATCGGGATCGCTGAACGCCTGCGTCTTGAACGGATTGTTCACATCCGCGCGAATGATGAACTTCAGCCTTTCCTTAATGGGGAACTCCTTGGAGAGGGACGTCTGTACCCAGTTGATCCAGGTGCCGGTGATGGTGTTCCTCCCCAGGCTCCCGGCAGTGAATGCGGCCGGGTATCGGAAGGCATCAATATTGAGCAAAGGATTCTGTGCGGCGGTCGGGAACCGATTGGGGCCTATGTTCCAGCCGTCCGGTTTCGCCTGATCGTTCGGTAGCACCTGATCCGCCCGCCTCGTGCCGGGCAGATAATTGAAGGGGCTGCCCCCGAAGGTGATCGATACCGGCACACCGGTTTGCAGCGTGTGGCTGTACATGAAATCCCAGCCGCCCAGGATCTTCTCGGCTATGCCGCTCTGGAGAAACTTCCGCTTCTTGCCAAACGGAAGTTCGGCGATGAACACGCTTACGAACCGGTGCGTGGTGTCGTAGTTGGCGCGGCCCTTTTCCAGGCTCCGGTTGTAGAACGTGATGCCGCCTCCCCCGCCGTCACTATCGACGTCGTTCACTGTTTTCGAAAACGTGTAGAACGCGTTGAGGAAGAAGCCTTGCGAGAAGCGCTTCTCAGTGCGGAGTGTTAACCCGTGATACGTGTTGTGGCCGTAGTTAGAGTAGTGTTGGATGGAGCCGAACTGCGTGTAAGGCTTGTAGTTCTGGGTGGCCTGGAAGACCTGATTCAGCACCGCCGTGTCGTTCGAAATGTTCAACGGAACCGTGTTGTAGTCCCAGTTGTTGAGCAGCTTGACTCCGGCCGAGCCCTGGTAGTTAGCCTCCACCAGAACCGCATTCCTAAGCTGGTATTGCAGTCCACCGGACCAGTTCATGATGTAGGGCGACCGCATATGTGGGTCGTACCAGGAAGTGTTGCGCGTTGTGAAATTGGTGCCCACAAACGGAACGGACCCGTCCGCCGCGGCCGGGAAGTTAACTGTCGGCGGTCCTTGCGAAAGCAGGAACGAGATACGGGGATCGCCAACCGGTTGGGCGACTGTGCCAGTGGCCAGGTATTCTTCAAAGTTCTGATTGATTCCGTTGGTGAACAGATCATTGGTCACGATTCCGAAATTGCCTCGAAAGACAACCTTCGGGTGCAGCGTCCAGGCCACCCCAAAGCGCGGCTGGAAGTTGTTCAAGTCCTTGCTGGACAGTTGCCCTTTCCCGTGCACGATCGCGCCCATACGGCCGCTGATCGGATCCCGAACGGTTGGGTCGAACTGGGATTGCTGCCCATACTTGGTGCTGAACGGCGACTCGTAACTCCAGCGCACCCCCAGATTGAATGTGAGATTCCGTACCGGCTTCCAGTCGGTCTGAACGTAGAAGGCGTGCGACCACCAGCGCGGCAGCCAGGTAGCCGCGGTTTGGGTAAAGGTGGCTGAGGTGACGGTGCCTAACAAAAATGAGGCGAAATTGTTTCCGGTATTCGGCGTGAAGGGCTGGTCGGTTCCCCCCATATTGTAGGTTCCCGACGGCAGCGCTTGCGCCTGCGAATTGTACCGCGTCCGGATCAACTCATAGCCGAACTTGAGAGTGTGCTTCCCCATCACCTTCGTCAGGTTGTCCTGGAAGGTGAAATCCTCGGCCACATCCTGCTGGTAGCCGCCCGGCTGCATCCGGTAGTTATAGGTGCTGATGTTGAAGCCAGGAAAGGTTGCGTCGCTGACATTGGGCATGCCCAGTTTTTTCGCCCATCCCTGGCCGTTGGCTTCCGGAACGCGGGTGAACTTTCTCCGGTTCATACCCAGGCGCATTTCATTGATCGTCGTTGGGCTCATCGTCCAGATGTCCGACACCACCACGTTCTCCTGGTCAATCGGAATCGGTACGGTGTTGGGATCGATCAGCCGCCAGTTGATTTCCAGCGCCCACCGGTCGGAAAAGGCGCGATGGTGAGATTGTGAATAGCGCGCAAACATCTTGTGGCTGGAAGTGAATTGGTGGTCAAACTTGATATCAAACCGCGTGCGGTAGGATTTGTACGCCGTCGTATTCGCATAGTTCTCGTGGGGGCCGGTGCGATTGATCGTGCCGGTCGTGTTCGCCGCGGTAAAGGGATTCTGCGCCAAAAAGTTCTTCGCCACCGGATCGAACCGCGATTGCGGAACGATATTCCCCGGCAGCGGCGTACGGACCCAGGTTGAGCCCTCCAGCCGTGTGGTCATCGGATCGTAGATGGTCTGGCCGGCTCCGCCGAAACTGAAGTTGCCGGCGAGCATGTCGGCGCTCGGGACGTCCCGCAGGATGCTTTCCCCTCCATTTTCATGGTGCCGGGTATAGCCGAACAGGAAGAAGGTCTTGTCGCGGCCATTGTAGAGTTTCGGGATCAGGACCGGGCCGGAAACGACACCGGTGACCTCGTGATACGCAAACGGCCCGGTTGGGCGCGAGACGTCGAAGTAGTTGCGGTGCATCAACTGCTTGTTGACATAGCGGTCCTCGAAGCTCCCATGGAGTTGGTTGGTGCCGGAGCGGAACACCGCCGAGAGCTGGCCCCCGCCCGAGTGGCCAAACTCGGCCGGCACTCCGGTGGTGAAGAGCTTGATTTCGGTCATCGCATCCGTGGTCGAGGTGATGACCTGGTTGGTTGATCCTACCGGGCCGCGCACCGGCTCCTTGGCGCTCAACCCATCGAGCACGTATCCCATGGAACGTTCGCGCTGGCCCATCGCGTGGATGCCATTCACCACCTGGGTTCCGGGAAGATACAGCGTGAGCCGAAAAACAAGCTTCTGGAGCACCGGGATCTTAACGAACGTGTCCACGCCCAGGACTCCCCCCGACACCGAGGTTTCGGTTTCCAGCTGCGGCGGGGCGCCAGTGACCTGTACCGATTCGGTGACAGCTCCCACCTCGAGCGCGACGTCAATGCGCGGCGTTTCATTGGTCCTCAAGACCACCCCGTCGCGCACGTAACGCTTGAATCCGGGGGCTTCGATGGTGAGTTGGTAGGCGCCCGGGCTCAGGTACGGCACAAAGTAGTAGCCCTCGGCGTTGGATACTGTGGTGGAGGTAAATGAGGTGCCGGTGTTCACCACCTTCACATTGGCTCCAGCCACGACGGCCCCACTCGAATCGGTCAACGTGCCAACCAAAGTGGCGGTTCCCGTGGTTTGGGCGGCGGCGAACGAAACCGCGGCAAAAAGCAAGAGCAAGCTGCGCATAGATAGACTCCCTTACTCGCCATCATACATGAACGCGACGCCACGTCAAGTGTAACAGTCTTGTCCAATACAAGATGAGCCTGGAGAACAGGCCGATTCCAATACAAGATGAGCCTGAAGGGAGCCGGATGGGCCAAGCTGGGGATTGCTCATTCGAATGCAGAAGATCGAGA
>Ga0080064_1004044_pt1 | contig 19669 bp, 12 predicted proteins | sample Subgrocontami54m_FD_69260 | JGI IMG/M metagenome (GOLD analysis project Ga0080064, IMG submission 69260) | Subsurface groundwater microbial communities from S. Glens Falls, New York, USA - GMW46 contaminated, 5.4 m (SPADES assembly) (version 2) ...
GCCGTCCATATCGCGCCGGGCGCCCGGGTCGCCGAATTCGAGGCGCGGCTCGCGGAATTCCTCGGCGCCGAGCGCGTCTGCGCGGCGAGCGAATTCTCCGCCGCGCTCACCCTTGCGCTCTACCTCGCCGGAGTTCGCCCCGGCGACGACGTGGTCGTCTCGCCGATGAGCTGCCTTGCGACCACCATGCCGATCGCAAACCTGTTCGCCAGGCCCGTGTGGTGCGACGTCGATCCGGAGACCGGAATGCCCGACGCGGCGCGGGCGGCGGCCGCGCTCACCGAGCGCACCCGGGCGGTGATCGCCTGCCACTGGTCCGGCAACGTCGCGGACCTCGCGGCGCTGCGCGCGCTCGCCCTCTCGCACGGCGTCAAGCTGATCTCCGACGCCTCGGAGGCCTTCGGTGCGGAGTTGCGCGGGCGACGCCTCGGGGCCCCGGAAGCCGACTACACCGTCTATTCGTTCTCCGCCGTGCGGCATATCACCGCCGGCGAAGGCGCGGCGGTCGTGGTCGCCGATGCCGGGGATTTCGAGCGCATGCTCAGGACCCGCCGCTACGGCATCCACCAGGCGAGCTTTCGCCTTCCCGACGGCGACCTGAACCCCGCGAGCGACATTCCCGTACCGGGATTCAATTTCGCGATGAACGACATCGACGCCACGCTCGGGCTCGCGCAGATGCCGCACGCCGAGGCGATCGTGCGCCGGCACCGTGAAAACGGGAGCTTCTTCGACTCGGCCTTGCGCGGCATTCCCGGGATAGCCCTCCTGCGCCAGCACCCTGCGGGCGCGTCGACCTGCTGGACCTACTCCCTGCGCGCGGAGCGCCGCGCCGGCCTGATTCGCAAGCTCCATGAAAGCGGCGTGGGCGCGCAGCGGCTGCACCTGAGAAACGACCGCTATTCCTGCTTCGCCGGGTCGCGGCGCACCGAACCCCTGGCCGGGGTCGACGCGTTCGACGCCGACAACGTGTCGATTCCGTGCGGCTGGTGGGTCACGGACGAAGACCGGGAATTCATCGCAGGGCGCATCCGCGACGGATGGTGACCTTTACAGTCTGCGGCGCAGCCGAGCGCGACCGCGCCATTGCTCTGCTCGACGGGGAATTCATCGTCTCGCGCGGCCGGTCGGTGTCCCTCGCCGCGCGTTTCGCCCCCGCGTTCGGCGATCCCGGGGCAAGCCTGATCATCGCACGCGAGGATGCGCGCATCGTGGCCGCGACGCTGCTGCGGCCGTTCAACTGGCTGACTGCGCGGGGAGTGCGGCGCGGCGCCATGGTCGGCATGGTGTGCGTGCAGCGCGAGCACCGCGGCAGCGGATTGGGATCGGCCCTCATGTCCGAGGCGGCGCGTTTGCTGCGCGAACAGGCCGAATTCGGCGTGCTGTGGACCGCGCAGCCCGGCTTCTATCTCGGGCTCGGGTGGATGGCGGCCGATTGCGGCGTTCTCGGCCGGATGGGCGGCGAGGGCGATTCGGCTCCGATGAAGTCCGGAGAGTTCGATGCGCTCGTGGCGCGTATTCATGCCGCGCGCGAGGCCCGGGCGGACGAACGCGTCGAACGCTCGATTGCCTGCTACCGCTCGCTCCCGCCACCGGCCTCCGTCAGCGAGGCGCTCTTCGAGGCGGGAAGCTACGCGGTCGTCGGCCGCCTGGACAACACGGCCTATGTCAACGATATCGGGGGCGAGGGCGGCGGCTACCCGCAACTCGAGCAGGCGCTGAGACGCCGCTACCGCAACATCATCCTCAATCTGAAGCGGGGAAGCCCGGCGCACCGCTGGTTCGAATCCAGGCCCGGCATCGCGTGGAGCACGCAGTCGCTCGCCATGTGGCTGCCGGGGTCCCGTGACCTCGACCGGGACGGCCCGGCAAACTGCTACGTTCCGTTCCTGGACCGGATCTGATTCCGCCGCCGATGCGATCCCGCGGAAGGCTCGCTATGCGCTCGCGCACCAACGGCGCCACGCATCGCGGTAATGGCCCTCCAGCGAACGCACATAGCGAGGCTCATCCATGAGCGGCGAGGCAGCGAGGCGGTCCCTCATGCCCTGGCGCAGGCGCGAAAGGCGCCCCACGTCGGAAGCGAGCGCCGCGGCGACCTGCACGTAGCCGCCGGGTGTCGTCGCGACGAGGTCCTCCAGACCCGCTGCCGTAAGGATGCTCAGTCCCGCCCGCGAAGAAAAGCTCGCGCCCGCCAGCGTCACCACCGGCACGCCCATCCAGAGGGTCTCGCAGGTCGTCGTGCCGCCGTTGCAGGGAAACGGGTCGAGCGCAACGTCCACCCCCGCGTACAGCCTGCGGAAGTCGGCGGGCGGCAGCCGGCCGACGAATTCGACGCGCCCGCGCTCGACGCCCGCGGCATCGAAGCGCGATTGCAGCCGCCTGCGGGCCAGCTCGCCGCCGCTCGCGGCGACGAGCAAGCGCGCGCGTGGGACGGCGCGCAGCAACTCCGCCCAGACGATGATCGCCGCATCGGAGAGCTTCATAACGTTGTTGAGCGATCCGAAGGTCACGTAAGCCCTCTTGCCCGCCGGGAGCTCGCTCACCGCGGGTAGATCCGCGGGCGGGCGGTAACACCACAGGCTGTCCGCCAGGCGCAGCAGCCGCTCGCAGTAGTAATGCTCGGACTGCCCCGGTGGGTCGGCGCGCGCATCGGTGAGTCGATAGTCCATCGCCGGCAGGCCGGTCGTGTTCGGATAGCCCAGGAAGCTCAACTGCAGCGGGGCGGGCTTGAGCGCGAACATCCCTAGCCGGTTGCCCTCGGTGTGCCCGGAGAGATCGACCAGGAGGTCGACCCGGTCCTGCCGGATGCGATCGGCCGCCGCGGCGTCGGAGAGAGCGTGGATCGAACGCCATTGCGCCGCATAGCCGCGAAGTCGGCGCGTCGTTCCGTCCTCGCGCGACGCGTTGGAATAGAGGACCACTTCGAAAGAGGCGGCGTCGTGGCCGGCAAGGACCGGCTCGACGAAGTAGGCCATGGCGTGTTCGCGGAGGTCCGCCGACACGTAGCCGATTCGCAGGCGCCGCTCCGGCGAGCGCTCGTTCGCGTGCGGCGGCGGAGGCTGCGGCGGAGTGCCATGTCGCGCTCCCCATTCCCGGTGCTCGGCGAGAACGCGCTCCGCGTCGTGGCGCTCGTGTAAGCCGGCGAGGCAGAGCAGGCTCGATTGCGCCTCCCGGAACCCGGGATTCCGCGCCAGCGCCTCGCGGTAGCAGGCTTCGGCGGCCTCGAGCTCGCAGGCCTCGGCGTAGAGCAGCCCGAGGTTGTACCAGGCTTCGGTCAGTTCCGGCTTGAATTCCACCGCGACGCGGTAGTGGGCGAGGGCCTCGCCCAGTTCGCCGGTCGCCTTGAGGGCGGTCGCCAGGTTGCAGTGCATCTCGGCGTTGCCCGGGGCAATTTCGATCGCGCTCCGGTAATGTGCCACGGCCTCGGCGTAGCGTTCCAGGCGCAACGCCTCCCCGGCGCCGAGAATCAACCGCTCCAGCACCCCGGCGCCCGGGTCGGACTGCGGCGGACGCCTACCCAGGACCTGCCGCAGCAACCGTCTCAGCATCAGCGACGCGCCCCCGCCTGGCGCGTGCTTTCGCGATCGGCGCACCAGGTCTTCCACGCGGCGCGATACAGCGATTCGAGATCGCGCGCGTAGCCCTTTGCGTCGAGGAGCGGCGAGGCGCGCATGCGCTCGCGCAGGCCGGCACGCACCCTGGCGAGCCGGGCGGGATCGCGCGCGAACGCCACCGCCGCTGCAACGTATGCGTCGAGGTCGTGCGTGATGAACTCCGGCAGGCCGACGTTGGTAAGCAGCGACAGGCCCGCCCTCTCGCGGAAGGTCGCGCCGGCGAGCGTCAGCGTAGGCACGCCCATCCAGAGGGATTCGCAGGTGGTCGACCCGCCGTTGCACGGAAAGGGATCGAGCGCGAGATCCACGCCCGAGAGCAAGCGCCAGTAGTCGACGACCGGCATTCGATCGACAACGTCGATGCGGGCTTCGCCGATGCCGCGCGAGGCAAAATACGCCCGCATGCGCGACTGCGCTTCTCCCTTGGGAATGGTCGCCAGGACCAGGTGCGCCTCCGGCACCGCCCGCAGGATCGCAAGCCATGCCTCGAGCGTGGCCTCGTTCAGCTTGTAGACGGCGTTGAGGGATGCGAGGGTCACGTATCCTCTCCCCGAGAAGGGAGGCTCGGACACCTGCGGCATCAGCGGCGACGGTGCGTAGCACCACAGGCTGCGCGGCAGCCGCAGCAGCCGCTCGCGGTGCAAGTGCTCGGTCCGCCCCGGCGGGTCGGCGTGGATGTCGCTGATGCGGTAGTCCATGGCCCCGAGCCCGGTGGTATTGGGGTAGCCGAGCAGGGTCATCTGCACCGGCGCGGGCTTGCGCGCGAACACGAGCAGGCGGTTGCGCCGCGTGTGGCCCGAAAGATCGACCAGAATATCGATGCCCTCGGCCTCCACCAATTGCGCCGCCTCCTCGTCCGACAGGGCGTCGATGCGATGCCAGCGTGCCGCGTGCCTCGCCGCCTCCGGCGGAATCTCCGGCGCGTTGGCGAAACATGCGAGTTCGAAGCGCTCCCGGTCGTGGTGCGCGAGGATGGGCTCGATGAACGACGAGGCGGCGTGGCCGACAAAGTCACCCGATACGTAACCGACGCGCAAGCGCCGCTCCGGATCGGCCGAATTTCGGTGCGCCGTGCCGCGCATGAGCGGGTCGGCAAAGCGCTCGCCCCAGCGCACGTGCTCCGCGGCGATCGTGTCGGCGCCGGCCTCGGGGCTGGCATTGAGCAGGAACAGAATCGAACCGTATTCGTCGGGGCTATCCGGCGCGAGTTCCGCGGTGCGCCGGTAGTGCGCGAGCGCGGCCTGCGTATCGCCGCGGTTCATCAGCGCGATGGCGAGGTTGTAGTGGATAAAGGCGTTGTCCGCCTCGATCTCCAGCGCCTCGCGGTAGATGCCGATCGCGTCGTCGTAGCGTTCCTCCCGCGTCAGGACGTTGCCCAGGCAAAGCCGGGCCGGCAGGGAACGCGGGCTGTGCGCCAGCGCCTTGCGGGCGGCCTCGCGGGCGAGATCGAGTTCGCCGGCCATGCCGAGCGCGAGCCCGAGCGCCTCCAGCACGCCGGCGGAATCCGGCGCCAGATCGAAAGCCGCGCGCAAGTGCAGTCGTCCCTCTTCCTGCTTCCCCGCGACAAGGCACTGCCGGCCCTGTTCGAGATGCTTCTGCGCGGCCTGCGCCGGGTCTGGCCGGTCGAAGATCTGCTGCAGCAGGCGGGAGAGCATCGGTCAGGCTCCGCTCGCGTCCGGACGCGCCCGCCACGCGTCGAGATAGAGCGCCTCCAGTCCGCCAGCGAAGCGGGCCCCGTCCATCAGCGCCGATCGCCGCATGCGCTGCCTGAGCGACCCGCGCAGCGCGGCGAGCCTGCCGGGATCGCGCGCCAGGCCGACGGCGAGCGTGACGAAATCGTCCTCGCAGCGCGCGGCGAGCTCCTGCAGCCCGAGTGCCGACAGGAGGCTCAGGCCCACGCGCGAGACGAACGCGTCCCCGACCAGGGTCACGACCGGTACGCCGAGCCACAGGGTCTCGCAGGTCGTGGTGCCGCCGTGGCAGGGATAACTGTCCAACGCAATGTCGATCCCCCGGTGGATGGCCCAGAAGGAGGTCTGCTCGAGGCGACCGAGGATCTGCACGCGCCCAGGATCGACCCCGTGGCGCGAGAATTCAGCGGCGATGCGCGACTGCGCTTCCCCGGCGGGTATCGCCGCCATCACGAGTCGCGCCTCCGGCAGATCCCGCAGGATGCGGGCCCACAGCGCGACCAGCCGCGGCGTGATCTTGAGCACGTGATTGAGCGATCCGAATGTAAACCGGCGCGAAGCGCCCGTCTCGCCCGCTTCGGGAACGAACTCCGGCGGACGGTAGCACCACAGACTGTCCGGCATGAAGAGCAGGCGCTCGCGGTAGCGTTGCTGTGCCTGTCCCTGCACGTCGGCCACCGGGTCGGTGATACGGTAGTCCATGGCCGCCATGCCCGTGCCGGACGGATAGCCCAGATAGGTCATCTGCACCGGAGACGGTCGGTGCGCAAACGCGAGCAGCCTGTTGCCCGCCGTGTGGCCGGACAGGTCGACGAGGACGTCCACGCCGTCGCGGCGCATGAGCGCCGCCGCGCCAGCGTCGGTGTATGGCGTGATGTCACGCCACGCATCGGCGAGCGCAACGAAGCGCGCCGTGCTCCCGTCTTCCCGCAACGCGTTCGAATACAGCACGATCCTGAAGCGCCCGCGGTCGTGGTGGCGCAGGATGGGTTCGATGAAATAACCGACCGCGTGGCGGTTGAAATCGGCCGAGACGTAGCCCACGGTGATGCGGTTCTTCGGTCCGGGCGGGTGCGATCGAGGCGCCGCCGACGGGGCCGCCGCATCTGCGTGCAGGCTCGCCCAGCGCAGGTGTTCGGCAAGCACGAACTCCGGATCCTGTGCCCGATACAAGTTGAGAAAGAACAGGTAGCCCTGATGGCCCCGGCAGAAATCCGGCTGCGCGGCCAGCATGCGCTGATAGACATCGAACGCCTCGTCCGCCCGCCATTGCTGGCCGAAGGACATCGCCAGTCCGTAGAGCGCGCCGGCGTGGCCGGGAGCGAGGCCGAGCGCAGCCTGCAGCCGCTCGACGGCACGCTCGTATTGCCCGGCCCGCCGGCAGGCTTCGCCCGAATTGGCCAGGTAATCGGCACTGTGATCGGGACTGCCCTCGGCCAGCGCCGCCGCGCGATCGAAGCATCGCACGCCCTTGTCGTCCTCGCCCTCGCGCAAGGCGATCGCCCCGAGCAGGTTCCATGCCTCGTGCCGGTCGGGGTCGCGCTTCACTGCCGCTTCGGCGAGCAGGGTCGCGCGCTGCAGATCGCCGGAGCCTAGAGCCGCCGCCGCCGCCGCGACGGAAGGCTCGGGTCCTGCCTCATCGCGGCGCAGCCGCGCCGCCACGGTGCGGAGCAAGGACTTCAGCATGGCTTGTCGATCCCCGCGCGGCGCAAGGCCGACAGGACCGCCTCCTCGAACGCCCGGGCAAACCGCGGCGCGTCCATCAGCACCGAGGCCCGCAGCCGGTCGCGCAATCCGGATCGCAGGCGGGTGCGCAGGCCGGCATCGCGTGCGAGTCCCAGCGCGATCGCATGGTATTGTGCCGAATCGGACGCGATCAACTCGGGCAGGCCTGCGCCGCCCAGGATGCTCGCCCCGGAGCGCGAGAAACCGAATCCGCCGGCCAGGGTCACCACCGGGATCCCCATCCACAGGCAATCGCAGGTCGTCGCACCGCCGTTGTAAGGAAACGCGTCGAGGGCGACGTCGATCGCGGCGAGCAGCCGCCAGTATTCCCCGCGAGCGCATCGCGGATGCATCTGGATCCTGTCCGCCTGGATGCCGTGGCGCGCGAACGCCAAGGCGATGCGCTCGCCCGCCGCGCCGCCGGGCACCGCCATCACGCACAGGCGCGCCTGAGGCAGGTCGCGCAACACCCGGCTCCAGAGCGCGATCACTTCCCCGTTCAGCTTGGCCACGTGGTTGCACGAGCCGAATACGAGGGCGCGGTCCTCCGGTCTCGCCTCGGGCACCGGCGCGTCCGGAGGCGCGTCGTAGCACCAGAGCGTATCGGGCAGCCGAATCAGCGCCTCCGTGTGGAACTGATCGCTTTCGGGCGGATCGGCCCGGGCATCGGTGATGCGGTAATCCATTGCCCTCATCCCGGTCGTATTGAGGTAGCCGAGCCAGGTCATGGCGACCGGCGCGGGCTTGCGCGCGAATACGCCCAGGCGATTGCCGCGGGTGTGGCCCGAAAGGTCGATCAAGGCGTCGATGGCGTCACCGCGTATCGCTTCGGCGGCAGCTTCGTCCGTCAGGGCGTGGATCTCGCGCCACTGCGAGGCGAGCGGGCGAAAGCGCGACGTCGTCGCGTCGGCACGGCCCGAGGCGTCGTAGCACAGGACCTGGAAGCGCGACCGATCGAGGTTCACGAGCAGCGGCAACGTGAACGACGCCGTCGAGTGGCCTCGAAAATCTCCGGACACGAAGCCCACTCGCCATCGGCCAGGCGCGCGCGGCGACGCAGGCGGGCGATCCGCGCCGTCGGCGTGCAACTCGGCCCAGCGCCGGTGTTCGGAGAATGTCGTTTCCGGTGTAAGCCCCGGAATCAGATTGAGCGCGAACAGCAAATATTCCCTCGCCTCGGCGAATTGGTCATCGATCTGCAAGGCCTCGCGGTAGCAGCTCACCGCCTCCTCGACCCGGCCCTGCTCCTGCAGCGACAGCCCGAGACCCGTCAGCGCTCCCGCGTTGGCCGGATCCACGGCGATCGCTTGCCGGTAACGGCGTTCTGCGCCGTGGAAATCGAGGAACTCCTCGCGCAGCAGGTTAGCCATATTGAGGAGCGCGGGCAGCAGGCGCGCATCGCGGTCGATTGCCCGGGAATACGCTTCCCGTGCGCGCACGCAGTCCCCGCGGGCGCAGTAGACCAGGCCCAGGTCGTTCCACGCATCGGCGCGGCGGTCGTCCAGCCGCAGGGCGGCGAGGTAGTGATGCAAGGCCGCTTCCCAATCCCCCTTCTCGCGCGCGTCGGCGCCGCGCCGGCAATGCGCCTGCGCGCCCGCCGGTTCCGAGAACAATTGCCTCATCAGCGCCCTAAGCACGGCACGCCTCCCGCCACATGCGACGATAGGCGGCCTCCAGGGCGCGTACATAAGCCTCGATGTCCATGAGCGGCGATCCGCGCAGCTTGTCGCGCAGCCCGGCACGAAGCGCGGCAAGCGCGGTCAGGTCGCCGGCGATCTCCACCGCCCGGGCAACGTATTCATTCTCGTCGGAGGCGACGAGTTCCGGCAGTCCGGCATTGGTGAGCAGCGAAAGCCCGGCCCGCGAGCGAAAGCCTGCACCGGCAAGGGTCACGACCGGCACCCCCATCCACAGGGACTCGCAGGTGGTGGTGCCCCCATTGCAGGGGAATGGGTCGAGCGCGATGTCGACATCGCCGAACAGGCGGCGATAGACGAGCGTTTCGATGCGGTCCGCATAGTCCAGACGCGCGGCGTCGATACCGTGCGCCTCGAATTCGGCGGCGATGCGCTGCCTCGCCTCCCCTGCCGCGACCGTGGCGATCAACAGGCGCGATCCGGCCACGGCCGCGAGGATCCGTGCCCACACGCCGATCACGCGGGGGTTCAGCTTCAGGACGCTGTTCATCGAGCCGAAGGTCACCCGGCCGATCCGCCCTGCCGGCAGCGGCGTCACTTCGGGCATGTCTTCGCCGGGCCGGTAGCACCACAGGCTGTGCGGCATCCTGACGAGCCGCTCGCGGTAATAGCGCTCGGACGTGCCGGGCGGGTCGGCCCAGGCGTCGGTGAGACGGTAGTCGATCGCCGCGATGCCCGTCGTCGCGGGATAGCCGAGAAAGCTCACCTGCACCGGCGCGGGCCCGCGGGCAAACAGCGGCAGCCGGTTGCCCTGCGTGTGCCCGGACAGATCGACAAGGATGTCTATCCCGTCCGCGCGGATCATCTGCTCCGCCTCGGCGTCGGAGACGCCGTGCAGTTCGCGCCAGGTCGCATGTGCGCGCATGCGCTCGGTCATTTCGTCCCGCTTCGCGCGGTTCGAGTAGCAGTAGACCGAGACGGCCCGAGCGTCATGGCGCGCAAGCAGCGGCGCCACGAAATAGCCCACGGCGTGATTGCGGAAGTCGGCCGAAACGTAGCCGACCCTGAGCACGCGCTCCGCGCTGCGATCGCCCACGTTGCGCAGCGAAGCGCCGCGTCCGATGTCGGCAAAGCGATTGGCCCATCGGCAGTGCGCCTCGAAGCGCGCCTCGTCAGTGACGTCCGGGAGCACGTTCAGGAGATAGAGCAGGTTGCCGTTCGCGAGTGCGTGCATGGGATCCAGTGCGATGGCGCGGCGAAACTCCGCGAGCGCTTCCCCGGCGCGCCACAGTTCGATGAGGGCAATGCCGCGATTGTTGTGGAAATCGGCGACCTCGGGCATCGCCGAAGTCGCCTCGGCGAACAATTCCTCGGCCAGCACGAAGTTGCGGCGCCGGAGCGCGACCAGGCCGAGCAGGTTTACGCCGTCGGGATGCCCGGGATCGCTCGCGAGGACGGCGTGACACAGGCGTTCGGCGGCGGGTTCGTCCCCCTGCTCGAGGCGATCCGCGGCCTGGCGCAATATCGCCCCGATGTCCGTCGCATCGGTGCGCGCCCCCGAACTCGCGAGCCGGCGCAGCGTTCCGATCACCAGGCGCCTCAGCATCAGGATCCCGGAACGTCGAAGTCCGCGGGCGCATGACCTTCCGCATGCCGGCGCCAGGCCATCTCGAACGCCCGCTCCAAAGCGTGCACGAAGCGCCCGGTGTCGAAATACGGCGCGTCCCGCCGTGCGAGTCGTTCCCGGATCTCCGCGCGCTCGTACGGCGAGCCGGCGAGCTCGACGGCACATTCCTCGTAGGCCTGGAGGCTGTCGCAGATCAACCGATGCTCTCCGGCGGCCGCAACGGCGCTCGCCGCCACGCGCGAGGGGTAGCCGCTTCCGGGACAGGTCACGAGGGGCACGCCGGCCAGGAGCGCGTCGGCGGCGCCGGTATGCGCGTTGATGAAGTGGGTGTCGAGGACCACGTCCGCGCTGCGCAGCCGCGCCAGGTGTTCCTGCCGGGGCAGCGTGCCGGCGAAGACGAGGCGCGCAGGATCGATTCCGCGCGCACGCGCTTCGCGGTGCAGGTTCTGCTCGCACCAGCGATTCGAGCGATACAGCCACAGCACGCTCGCCTCCACGCGCGCGAGAATGCGCATCCAGACCGAGAAGATGCGCGGTTCGATCTTGTAGGCGGCGTTGAAGCAGGCGAAGACGACGCCGTTCTCGGGAAGGTCCGACTCGCGCCGCGCGGGCCCGGGTGCGGCGGGCACCGCGGCCGCATCCGCGATCTGATAGCTGTGCGGCATGCGAATCAGCGATTCCCCGAAGCCGCGAACCGCGCATTGCGGCGCGATCACGCCGTCGACGATCGCATAATCGGCGAGCCCGGCGCCCAGCGTCGCAGGATAGCCGAGCCAGGTAATCTGCACGGGCGCCGCTCGCATGGCGAGGATCTCCGGCCGCGCGTCGAGCGTGTATCCCTTGAGGTCGACCAGCACATCGATTTCGTCCCCGGCAATCCGCCGCACGCATTCCAGGGCCGTCGCCCCGCGCAGGTCGGCGAATGCATCGACGCTCGCGGCGGCGCGCCGCCGGTGCGTGCTCCCGTCGTCCGGACCGAGCGAATAGGCGAACACCTCGAAACGGCTCCTGTCGTGCGCCGCGAACAGCCCGCCCAGGAGGTGCATGGTCGGATGGTGGTGAAAATCGGCCGACAGATAGCCCAGGCGCAGCCGCCCCTCGGTGCGCGGGCCCGGGCGGCGTTCGAGATGCCTCGCCACGCGCGAGGCACGCTCGATGATCCGGTCGGCGTAGCCCTGGGCGATGGCGAGCCGCGCCTCTTCGGGGACGTCCACGTGCCACGCCACGAAGGGATGCAGCCCGTCGTAGCGCGCATCGCGCGGCGACTCGGCCCAACGCGCAACGAAACCGGCGAACGCGTCCCGGTCCTGCGACCAGTCGCAGATTTCAGCCTCGAGCAGGAACCGCTGGACGCGCAGCCAAGCGCTTTGCGCTGCGCCGCCCCCGGCCCTGCGCAATAGCGCGATCGCCTCCGGCGTGGCGTCCGCGTGTGCGAGTGCCGCTGCCGCGATCGAATTCGCCTCGGCCTGCGCGGGATCCGCCTCGAGGATGCGCCGCGCGCAGGCCAGCGCCTCGTCCGGTTTTCCCCGCGCGGCGAGGCAGCGCGCCAGGGCGAGGCGGGGCTCGATGGCCTCCGGCGCGAGCGCCGCCGCGGCGCGATGCTGCGTTTCGGCCTCTTCGTACCTGCCCAGCGCCGCGAGCACCTCGGCCAGATTGGTCCGCAGGAAGGCGACCTCCGGAGCCTGCTCGACGGCAAGTGCCGTCAACCGCGCGGCCTCCGCGAGCTCGCCGCGAAGAAACTGCAGATGGCCCAGAAGCTGAAGGCTATCCAGGTGATCGGGATTTTCGGCCAGGTAAAGCCGCAGTCCTGCTTCCGCCTCCTCAATGCGGCCGTCGGCGATCCACGCGCGCACTTCCGCGTGTCCCAGGGGCGCGGGCCGTGGCTGCCTGGATCGGATTTCACGAAGCAGTCTTGTGAACAGCGTCATATCCAGCGGAGTGCCTGCCTCTGCCGTGGCGGCAGCGCACCTCCGGTGCAAATTGTGGATGTTACCGGGATGTGCAAGGGTCGTTCCGGGCGCACCAAAGAAAAAGCCCCTCCGAAGAGGGGCTTTGAGCTTCCTGGCCTGTCCCCGAGCCTGTTGAAGACGCCCTGGGACCGCGCGGACGCAGGAAGGCAAGGGGAATGAGTCTCCCCTCGCCTTGGAGTGAACTCCTAGCGGCAGGTCGCAGGCATGTACTTCGCCGGCGTGCCGGCGCACGACCAGGACAGCGTGCCGGTCGCCGAATTGACGGAGGTCGGTATCACCGTGATCGTCACCGCCTGGCCCGTGCTGGTGCTGGTGGCAGCGCCGTAGATGGCGATCGTGCCGTCGTTCTGCACTGTGCCGCCCAGGATCTTGCCCACCACGGTGATGGTAATGCCCGTACCCATCGACGCGCTGTTGGCCGGATCGGTCTGGAATTTCTCCGAGATGGCGGTCCGTGCCGCCGACGCCGCCAGTACCAGTTCCGACACCTTCGCGCGCACGGTGTAGTCCTGATAAGCCGGCAGAGCCACGGCTGCCAAGATGCCGATGATCGCGACCACAATCATCAACTCGATCAGCGTAAAGCCCTTCTGTATAGATCTCACTGGTTAGTCTCCCGAAGTTGCGGCGCGAGTGCACCGTGCCCCCTTAACAAGCAATCGCCGTGCCGACGCGCCGGTAGGTATGAATAATACGTAATATACTGTTTATTAAGCATATTATATTCTTACTTTATTCTTGCATGAACTCGGGCCCCATGGACTAGGGCAGAAATTGCCCAACAACGTCATGCTGACCTGCGTCCCCTCAACTGCTGCAAGACCTCCCCTAGCACCGGTTCCCAGTTCCCGGAGATCCTCTGGCGGTACAAACTCGCGCTGGGATACCAAGGCATCCGATCCCCTTGCGCAAGGTAGCGCCATTCCGGCGCCCAGGGGACGAGCACCCACACCGGGCGTCCGAGCGCCCCGGAGAGATGGACAATTGCCGTGCACACGCTGATCACGAGGTCCAGCGCGCACACCAATGCGGCGGTATCGTCGTAGTCCTCCACCACCTCCGGCCAGTGCTGCAGCCTGACGCCGGCCGAATCGGATGCCCTGGCGATCTCGTCCCGATGATCGCCGTATTGCAGGCTTACGGCCGTTCCGCACTCGCGCAACAGCGGCGCCCAGTGCTCCAGTGCGATGGAGCGCAGTTCCCGGCGGTTGCCGGGCGCCCCCCCGCGCCAGGAGATTCCGACGTGGGGACGCGGCCCGAGATCGCCCAGGCGGCGCCTCCAGTAAGCGACGCGGGCGGGATCGGCCTTCAGGTAGCCGCGATGATCGGGAAACGCCTCCCGGGTCCGGCGGTACATCGAGGGCAGGCTCCCGATCGGAATCTCGAAATCCGCGGCGCCCGGTGCATCGGACGGACTCGGCTGCGGCGCGCGCGGCGACTGCGCCTGGATCGTCGCGCCCGCAAAGGATCGCTCAAACATGGGCACGAGCCGAGGATCCGTTTCGACTACGCAGCGCGCGCCGCGCGTGCGTGCGTCGGCGAGCAGATCCGGCAGGCACGAAGCGAACATGATCTGGTCGCCGATTCCCTGCTCAGCCGCGACGAAGAGCTTGCGACCTTCGAGCGGCTCGCCGTTCCACCGGGGAGACGCACCCGGGCGCGCGACGGCGTCCGCGCTGTGATGCCGTGCCTCGAATTCCTCCCAGCCCGCGGCGAATTCGCCGCGTTTGAGGTTGAGATGGGCACGCATCAGCCGCGTTTCGTGGTCCTCCGGCCGGCGCGCAAGCACCGTCGCCAGGCAGTCCAGCGCTTCACCGTATCGCCGCGCCTCTCCGAGCACCCATCCCAGGTTAGCGCGCGCGGCGTCGAATCCGGCGTCGAGTTCGAGCGCCTTGCGCAGCAGCTGCTCGCCGCGCTCGAACTCGCCGTACTCCCGCGCGAGTATCAGGCCGAGCAGATTCAGCGCCTCCTTGGCGAACGGATCGAGAACCAGGAACTCCTCGAGTCGTCGCGCTGCCACGTCGCGACTTCCCCGGCGGTAGAGCTTCCACGCCAGCGCGACCGTCGCGCCCCGGTGCACCGGATTACGGACAAGGAAGGTCTCATAGGCGCTTTCCGCGAGAACGCGCTCGCCGCGCCGCTCCAGCGCCTCGACCCGCCCGTGCAGGGCGGCCTCGCCGTGCGGGTCGTAATGCAGCGCCAGGTTGAAATGATCGAGTGCGGATTCGGTGTCGCCGAGTCCGAGGCAGGCCTGCCCGAGCAGCGTATTCAGCTCCGGGTTCTCGGGTGCGTCCCGGTGCAAGGCATCGAGGATCCCCGCCGCATCGGCGAACCTGCGATCGCGCAGCAGCGTGCGCGCACGCTCGAGGAGGTCCGGTGGCGGCGCGGTGCCCACCGCGTGTTCAGCCCCGCACGGAACCCGGCGCACGCGCCGATGCGCCGCACTTCACGCCGGTCCGCCCGGGCGCGGCGCCGCCCCCGCGTAGAGCATGGCGTCGCGCGCCGCGCGCCATTCACCCGCGTATTCGCAATCCGCGTACTCGGGGAAATACGGGCCGCCCTGCGTGAAGTGCACCAGCGAAGCCTCGGGCGAGGGCGCATCGTAGCCGACCAGGTGGTTCCACCGGCGCGGCAGTTCGCCGATGAGCGCGTCATTGTCGAGCCACTTGAACTGGTGGAGTTCGAGGCCCGATGCGGCATTGACGTACTCAGGCGTAAGCGCGCGGCACCTGGCGTTGTTCAACAGCATCACGCTGGACCAGTTCTTCTTGCCGTAGGCGGTCTGCGGCTGGTCGAGGAACTTGCGCGTCTCGCTGGGACGGTGATCGTGCTTGACGACGAGCACGGCATAGCGGTCGTCCCGCAGATCCCACAGCTTGGCGACATCGTCGCGCATGAGCATGTCGCAGTCCATGAACACGCTCCACCCCTCGTATCCGGACAGGTACGGAGCGAGGAAGCGTGAGAACGAAAAATCCGTCGACTGCAGCGGATGCCGCTCGCGGGTGAGTACGTCCTTGAGCTGAGCGAGGGCGACCGGCGCAACGGAGACGGGACGCGAACTGCCGGCGAGCAGGCTGTAGGCGAGGACATTGTACGCGACGGCCTCGCGCGGGTCGTAGCCGATGAAGACTCGGATCATGCAAAAGTTCCTTCGTTGGCGCGCCCCGTCACGTGGCGGCGCCCTTGTGCAATGCTATAATTTTTCGGTTGTGCATGGACGCTCGGCAAAAGGGTGGCGACAAGGGGGTCAGATGATATTCGGACTTTTTTCCGGCAGCAAGATCGACGAGTTCGCAAAGAGCCTGGCACAGGATATCGGCAAGCGCTATCCCCCGGCAATCGCCAACAACCCGGACCAGCTGGTATCGCAGAAGCGGCTCTCCACCATACTCGAAGAGGCTTTCACGCGCGCCCACGAGTTCAACCGGGAGCAAAGGCTCGGGATGTTCAAGAAGGCGAAGCTCGGCAACACCTTCAAGTGGGAATTGAAGGAAATGGGCTACGACGAGAAGTTCGTCGATATGGCAACCGAGGGCCTGATCGTCTACCTGACGCGCGGACCGAGTTAGGGGCGACACTCCGGACCCTCGAGTCTCTTATCGCTCGGATGTTGACAGATCTGGCGAAGAATTTGGGGTTATCAATGTCTCGCTATTTCGGGAAGTTGCGAAGTTGCAACTTCCCGAAATAGCGAGATGATTGGATTCCAAAAAGAGGCAACCTCGTTGCTTCCGGCAATGCCGGCTCAGGGCGCATAGCCCGGGATCGTCCGTTCGTCGACCGCATCGATCTGCTCCGGATCGAGGAACTGCCTGGCATAGTCCAGGTACACTTTCCTGCGCACGAAGATGTCGAACAGGTCGGGGTCGACGTGCCCGCCCTGCGAGAACTGGCCGAGGATCCGCAGCGATTCCGAGAGCGTCTTGCCGCGCTTGTACGGACGGTCCTTCGCGGTGAGCGCCTCGAAGATGTCGGCGATGCCCATGGCCCGGGCCTGCACCGACATCTGCTCGCGCGTGAGCCCCCGAGGATATCCCCGTCCGTCCATGCGCTCGTGGTGGCCGCCGGCGTACTCCGGAACGTTGCCGAGGTCCTTCGGCCAGGGCAGCGCCTCGAGCATCTTGATCGTGGCCACGATGTGGTGATTGATGATTTCGCGGTCCTTCGCGGTGAGCGTGCCCCTCGCGATGGTGAGGTTCTCGACCTCCTCCTCCGTCAGGAGGTTCACGCTCCGGCCCGAAGGGTCGGTCCAGCGGTGCGACGCCGCGATCTCGCGCACCCGCGCCTGCGCCTCGGGCGGCATCCACTCCCCGCCGGTGTTGCAGCTGCGCAGGAATTCGCGTTCCTCGTCCAGGCGGCTCACACGCTCCCCCAGCCTTTCACCGATCAGTCGTTCGCGCTCGCCCCTTGCGGCGGCGTCCAGGCGCGCGTCGTCCCGCAGCCCCAGCCGCTCGCGCAGCGCCTCGACCTCGGCGTCGCGCTTGAGTACCTCGAATCTAGTATCGACGAGGCCGATGCGGTCGATAATGGCCTCGAGCTTGGTGGCCTTGTCGACCACGTGAACCGGCGTGGTGATCTTTCCGCAGTCGTGCAGCATGCCGGCGATCCTGAGCTCGCGCCGGTCCCTTTCGCTCATGGTGAAGGCCGACAGTGGCCCCTCTTTCGCCTCGTTCGCGGCATCCGCGAGCATCATCGTGAGCACGGGCACGCGCTGGCAATGGCCTCCCGTGTAGGGCGACTTCTCGTCGATCGCGGTGTTGATGAGCTCGATGAACGATTCGAACAGCTTCTCGAGCTGGTCGATGAGCGCCCGGTTGGTGAGGGCGACGGCCGCCTGCGACGCGAGCGACTCCGCGAGGCGCTGGTCTGCCTCCGAGAACACGGCGATCTCGCCGGTGTCCGGCGTCGTGCGGTTGATGAGCTGCAGCACGCCGATGATCTCGCCCTCGTGGTTCTTCATCGGCACCGTGAGGAAGGACCGCGACCGGTAGCCCGTCCTCTGGTCGAACTGCCGCGTGCCGGAGAAGTCGAACCCGGCTTCGGTGTAGGCGTCGGCGATGTTGACGGTGCACTTGTTGATCGCCGCGTACGCCGCCACCATCGTATTGTTCGGCTTGCCGTCCTTGTACAGCTGGATCGGATAGAAGGGAATCGCGTTGCCCGAGGTTCCGCCGAGCGCGATGCCCAGCGTCCCGTTCCTCATGATCGCGAAGCGCAGCCGTGCGCCCTCCTCGACCAGGTAGAGCGTCCCGCCGTCGGCGCGCGTGATCGACTGCGCCGCGACGAGGATGTCCTCCAGCAGGCGCTCGAGGTTTCTTTCCTGGGAAAGGGCGGCACCGATCCCGTTGAGCTGCTCAAGGCGCCGAAACAGGCTTTCGACGGTGTCCACGGTCCATCCTCTGAATAGGTTGCCGCTCGGGGGTAATGCTGCGGGCCGGCGCCCGAAAGACGCTACTTGATGCAGACCGCGCGCACCTGCGCCATGTCGGTGATGCCCTGGAGCACCTTCTCGATGCCGTCCATCTTCAGGGTGCGCATGCCCTCCTCGAGCGCGATCGCGACCATCTCGGCGACGCGGGCGTGCTCCTGGATGAGCTTCTTCATCGAGTCCGTGCCGATCAGCAGCTCGTGCAGGCCGACGCGGCCCTTGTAGCCCGTGCCGCCGCAGGAATCGCAACCGACCGTCTTCTGCAGCGTGAACTGTCCCTTTTCATTGCCGTAATTCTTGACCAGGTCCTTGTAGACGTTCTCGTAAGCCGTCTTGGGGTCTTTCTTGAACGGCGTGGTGTTGAGCAGCTCCTGGCAGTACTCGGTCAGCAGCATCTTGATCTCTTCCGGGCCCGGATTGTAGGCCTGCTTGCACTTTGCGCACAGGCGCTTAGCCAGGCGCTGGGCCAGGATCCCGAGCAGGGCGTCGGCGAAGTTGAACGGATCCATGCCCATGTCGAGCAGCCGGACGATGGACTCGGGCGCGGAGTTCGTGTGCAGCGTGGCGAACACCAGGTGGCCGGTGAGGGATGCCTCGATGCCGATCGAGGTGGTTTCCTTGTCGCGCATCTCGCCGACCATGATGATGTCCGGGTCGGCGCGCAGGAACGCCTTCATGATGGTCGCGAAATCCAGCCCGGCCTTCTTGTTGATCTGCACCTGGCGCAAGCCCTTCTGCGTGATTTCGACCGGGTCCTCTGCGGTCCAGATCTTGGTATCCGGGGTATTGAGATACTTGAGGATCGAGTGCAGCGTGGTCGTCTTGCCCGAGCCGGTCGGCCCGCAGACGAAGAACAGTCCGTAGGGCTTGCTGACGGCGTCCTGGAGCTTGGGCAGGTTGGCCGGGGAGAAGCCCATCTTCTCCAGCGGGATCGGTTCGCCGGCGGCGAGAATACGCATCACGCAATCCTCGACCCCACCCTGAACGGGGATGGTCGCCACGCGCAACTCGATGTCCAGCGGCCCGAACTTCTTGAACTTGATCTTGCCGTCCTGGGGCTTCCTCTTCTCGGAAATGTCCAGATCGCACATGATCTTCAGCCGCGCGAGCAGGGCGTTGCGATAGGACGCCGGCACCTCGATATAGGGTCCGAGCGAGCCGTCCTTCCTGAAGCGGATCTCGGTCTTCGCCTTGCCGGGATAGGACTCGATATGGATGTCCGAGGCGCCCTGGTTGTAGGCGTCGATGATGACCTTGTTGACCAGTTTCACCAGCTCGTTGTCGGCTGCCGCCGAAACGTCGTCGCTGCCCGCGCCCGCCTCTTCGGCCTCCTCCTCTCCGAGGTTGGAGAGCAGGTCGCCGATGTCGCCCATGTCGACGGTCTCCGCTCCGTAGAACTGGTTGACCGTCTCGCGGAACTCCTTTTGCGTCGTGACCCGATAGACGAGCTTGTGCTTCGGGAAGACGTTGTTGACGATGCGCGAGCTCTTGACCCGCTCCGCATCGAGGCACAGCACGATCAGACCTTCCTTGCCCTCCTCGATCGGCAGCCACTGGTTCGACTCGACGTACTCGCGCTTGAGGTTCTTCAGCAGGTCCATCGGCTTGATGCGGTCGGGCTTGAACGGCTCGTAGGGCACGCCGAAGAACTTCGACAGCGCCTCGCCGATCGCCGCGAGCTTCACCTGGAACTCGTCGATCAGCACCGCTTCCACGTCGATCGACTTCTTGCGCGCCGAGCGGGCGGCGAGCTCCAGTTCCGCCGCGGATATGACTGCGTCGCTCACCAGGAAGTCGTACTTCGTCTTCAGGACCTGGGGCTTCTGCCGCTGGCGGAACGCGATCGCCAGCGTCTGGCAGAGCTCCTGCACGCCCTCCTCGGCGAGCGATCCGAACGCGGCCCCCGCCTTGTTGTTGATCAGCTGCACGACGCCGATCAGATCGCTCGACCCGGGCTCCACCACCGGCGCC